>Ga0207660_10000409_pt1 | contig 28305 bp, 23 predicted proteins | sample KBSC73BmetaG_FD_184335 | JGI IMG/M metagenome (GOLD analysis project Ga0207660, IMG submission 184335) | Corn rhizosphere microbial communities from Kellogg Biological Station, Michigan, USA - KBS C7-3B metaG (SPAdes) (version 2) | ecosystem: Host-associated > Plants > Roots > Rhizosphere ... | reverse complement strand
GGCCTCGATCGATTTCGAGAACAACGACCAGTTGACCGACGCATCGAGCGACTGGCCTTTGCCGAGGAAGTTGTTCTGGGAGATGCCGAGCTGGACGATCCATCGCTCGAGGCTTGAATAGCCGCCGGAAAGTTCGAGTTGGCCGGTCGGCTTTTCCTGGACGTTCGCGGTCAGAACGACGCGGTCCGGTGTCGAGCCTTCCGATTGCTTGATCTCGAACTTGTCGTCGAAGAAGCCGAGACTCTGGATGCGGTCCTGGCTGCGTTTCACCTTCTGGGCGTTGAACGCGTCGCCTTCGTTCAGCCGGAACTCGCGCCGGATCACCTTGTCGCGGGTGCTGGTATTGCCCGTGATGTCGATCCGCTCGACATAAACGCGCGGGGTCTCTCCAACCTTGAAGGTTAGATTCATGAGCTTCTTGTCGGGGTCGCGGTTGTACGCGGGGTTTATGTCGGCGAACGCGTAGCCGATGTTGCCCGCCGCTTCGTTGAGGTTGGTGACCGCGTCTTCGACCTCTTTCGCGTTGAACCAGGTGCCCGGCTTGACCTTGGCGATTTGGAGCACTTGAGCGTTCGGGAAGTCGCGTAGCGCGCTGTCCGCCTCGACGGTGCCGAACCGGTAGCGGGGCCCCTCGTCTACCACATAAGTGATGACGAAATCGCGGCGGTCCGGAGTCAACTCGGCAAGCGCCTGGACGACGCGGAAGTCGGCATAACCCTCGGTCAGGTAGAAGGCTCGAAGCTTCTGCTGGTCCGCGGCCAGGCGGTCCGGATCGTAAGTGTCGTTCGACTTGAGGAAGCCGAGGACACCGCCCGCCTGGCGGGTGTACATTTCCTTGCGCAGGCGCTCGTCCGGAAAAGCCTTGTTGCCGAGGATGTTGATGGCCCGGATCTTGGCGAGGTCGCCCTCGTGGATGTCGAACACCAGATCGACCCGGTTCTGGTCGAGCTGCACGATCTTCGGATCGACCCGCGCGGCGAACCGTCCCTGCCGTCGATAGAGCTCCAGGATGCGGTCGACGTCGGCGCGGACGGCAGCGCGGGTGAAGATCTGTCGTGGCGCTTCCTTGATCTCGGGGAGGATCTTGTCCTCCTTGAGGCGCTTGTTGCCTTCGAGGATGACGCGGTTGATGACCGGGTTTTCACGGATGTTGATGACGAGATCGCCGGTTTCGGTGCCGGAGATCGTTGCGTCCGCGAACAAGCCGGTCGCGTAGAGATCCTTGATGGCCTGGTCGAGCGTGCTCCGTGTGTAGGTCTGGCCTGGCGTCAGGTTCGCGTAGGACCGGACCGTCTCCGGCTCGAGTCGCTGGTTTCCGCGCACCGTGACCGAGCGGATGGTCCGTTCGACAGGAGGCGCAACCGGCGCCTGGACGGTCTCGGGCTGTGCTTGCGCGCCCGCACTGGTCGACGCGGGCTGCTGGGACGGTGCAGTCTGGGCGGCGGTCAATGGCGCGGCGGATCCACCGAGCACGGTGCCGACCAGAAACAGGCCGCCGGCGCGCCGGCTAAAAGTCGTCGTCCTTGAATTCACGCGTCCCCGCCTTTTGTGCAGTTGGTGCAACGGCGCGCTTCGCCGCAAAGCCCCGGTTATCGCCCCTGCCCGAACCTACTTAGCCAATCAAGCGCTGAAGCCCCTTGAATAATCCATGGCCACCCAGATCGTTGAAGGTCACGAACAAAACCAATGCGACGAGGAGTGCGAGACCGCCGCGGAACGCCCATTCCAGCGCATTTGCACTCGGTGCTTTGCGCCGGACGGCTTCCACGACGTAGAAGAACAAGTGCCCTCCATCCAGCATCGGGACTGGCAACAAGTTGATGAATCCGAGATTAATTGAGAGCAGCGCAAGCAGCTGAACGAAGGCGAGCGGACCGAGCTCTGCGGCAGTCCCCGCGATCTGGGCAATCTTGATCGGACCGCCCAGCTCCTTGGGCGAGACCCGTCCACGGAAAATCTGCGCCATTCCGTCGACGATCGAGCGCGTGAAGCTGAACGTATAGTCCGCCGCCATTGGCACTGCGCGGTACACCGGGACGGGCTCCATCACCTGCATCGTCGGGTAGATGCCAAGGAGGCCGCGCCGGACCTTCTGGCCCGGCGTCTGCTCGATCATGTCCGACCCGAGCTTCACGGCGATCGTCTTCACGACGTGGGAACGCTCGATCGTCACGGTGACCGTTTCGTTGGGCCTGATCGCGACGACGTTCGAAATGTCGTTGAAGGTGGGCGTGCTCTGGCCGGCGACATCGAGGATGCGATCGCCGGGCTGGAGACCCGCGTTCGCAGCGGCGCTGTTGCGGATCACGGCTCCGACCGCGTTGGTCTGCGGCGTGCCGATGAAGGTGAAAAAGGCCGCGAAAATGGCGATCGCGAGGATGAAGTTGGTAAGAGGACCGGCGAGGACCACGAGGAAACGCTGCCAAACTGGCCGAAGTTGGAAGGCGCGCTCTCGAAGCTCGGGCGGGATATCTTCGAGACCGCCCGGATTGCTCGCCGGGGTCATGTCGCCGACGAACTTCACGTAACCGCCGAGCGGCAGCCACGCGATCTTCCACCGCGTGCCCTGCCGGTCGGTCCAGCCGACCAGCTCATGGCCAAATCCGATGGAGAAAGTCTCGGCCGGAATGCCGAACAGCCGGGCGACGAGATAATGGCCGAGCTCGTGGAAGAAGACGAGCGGACCGAGCGCGCAGACGAACGCGACGAGGACGAGCCAAAGCGGTGGCTGCGGAAGCATCAGTGGCAGGTCTCTTTCATCAGTGCCTCAGTGCGCGAGCGCGTTTCCCGGTCGATCTCAAGAACTTGGTCGATCGACTGGGGAGCCGGCGCATCCGCTCGCTGCAGCGCCTGATCCACGAGCTCGGCGATATCGGGGAAAGCGACGCGTCCCGCAAGGAAACCAGCGACCGCTACCTCATTGGCGGCGTTGAGCACCACGGGCGCCGCGCCCCCCGCTTCCAGCGCCTGGCGCGCAAGACGGAGCGCAGGAAATCGTTCGAGGTCAGGCTGCTCGAAGTCCAGGCGGCCAATGGCGGCCAGATCGAGGCGCTGCGTCGGGGTTTCGATCCGCTCCGGCCAGGCGAGCGCATAAGCGATCGGGATCCGCATGTCGGGAGCCCCGAGCTGGGCCAGTACCGAGCCATCGACGAATTCGACCAGCGAGTGGACCACTGACTGCGGATGGATGAGGATGTCGATGCGCTCTGAAGGAAGTCCAAACAGGTAGCGCGCCTCGATCAGCTCAAGGCCCTTGTTCATCAGCGTCGCCGAATCGACCGAGATCTTCGCGCCCATCGACCAGTTCGGATGCGCGACGGCTTGCGCGGGGGTCGCTGCAGCGATGGTTTCGGCGGGCGCAGTCCGGAATGGGCCGCCACTCGCCGTCAGGATTATTCTTGAGACATCCTCAATACGGCTGCCGGTAAGGCATTGGAAAATTGCATTATGCTCGCTGTCGACTGGGAGGATGGTGGCGCCGCTCGCCTGCGCCGCGCGAATCATCAGCTCGCCGGCGGTCACGAGCGCCTCCTTGTTTGCGAGCGCGACGAGCTTTCCGGCATCGACGGCAGCCATGACCGGCCGCAAGCCGACGCAACCAACGATCGCCGCAATGACGAGATCGGCCTCCGCCGAAGCCGCGATCAGCGCCCCTTCTCCGGCTTCGGCGCGGCAGCCGGTGCCTGCGAGCGTTTCTTCCAACTGCGGACGTCGCGATTCGTCGGCGATTACCGCAAGCTTGGCCCGCGTGCGCCGGGCGATTTCGGCAAGCGCCTCCACGTTCGTTGCGGCTGTCACCGCGACGACTTCGAAGCGCTCGGGATTGCGTTCGACGAGGTCGAGCGTCGATCTGCCGATCGAGCCGGTCGCGCCGAGGATCGCGATTCTGCGGGTCACGTCAGCCCCAGTAGCTGCGCCGCGGCGGTAAGCACAGCCACCGGCACGAGGCCATCGAGCCGGTCCAGCACTCCGCCGTGGCCCGGCAGCCATGAGCCGGAGTCCTTCACGCCGGCGCGGCGCTTCATCGAGCTTTCGAACAGGTCCCCCGCCTGCGCGGCAACGGCAAACACGGGCGCGAGCGCGAGGAGCGGATGGCCGAGTCCTGTCGCAAGTGCCCAGCCGCCGCCGAGCACCGTAGCCGCGGCGATCCCTCCGTAGAGACCCTCAACCGTCTTGCCGGGGCTGATCGACGGCGCGAGCTTGCGCCGGCCGAAGCGCCGCCCTGCGAAATAGGCGCCGATGTCCGTCGACCAAGTGACGATGAACGCCCAAAGCAGGAGGTCGAGACCATGCGCGTCGCGCTCGCGAATCCAGAGGAGCGCCAGCGCGGGCGCCAGCGCGTAGATGAAGCCGCTGAGGTACCAGGCCACGCCCCAGCCCCGGACCAGTCGCGTCCACTCGTAAAACATCGCCGTGGCAATGGCGGCGACAAACACGGCGAAGAGCGTGCCGCCGACCGCTGCGAGCAGCAGCGCCAGGGCAATCAGGACGAGACCGGTCGCTACTCGGACGAAGAGCTCGTTCACCGACCACCAAAGCGCCGTTCGCGCGCCGCGAAGCGTTCGAGGGCTTCGGCAAAATCGCGCTCCGAGAAATCCGGCCACAGCTTGTCGAGGAAAATGAGCTCGGCGTAAGCGGCTTGCCAGAGCAGGAAGTTGGAAAGGCGCATTTCCCCCGAGGTGCGGATCAGCAGGTCGAGCTCCGGAAGGCCGTGGGTCTGGAGCTCGGCGGCGAAGGCCTGGTCGTCGATTTGACTTGGATCGAGCGTTCCTTCGGCGGCTCTCGCCGCGAGCGCTTTTGCCGCACGGACGATTTCCGCGCGGGAGCCATAGTTCAGCGCGACGACCAAAGTCAGGCGAGAATTGCCGGCGGTGTGTTCGACGGCGCGCTCCAGGCGCGTGACCAGCTCGGGCCCGAACGCCGAATAATCGCCGATCAACCTGAGCTTGACGCCTTCCTTGTCGAGCGACGCGAGCTCGCGGTCGAGATAGAAGCGCATCAGGCTGGTGAGATCGGCGATCTCCTCGCTGCTGCGCTTCCAGTTCTCCGAGGAGAAGGCATAAAGCGTCAGAACCTCGACGTTGTTGTCTACGGCGGCCTGCATCGCCCCGCGGACCGCTTCGGCGCCGGCTTTGTGACCGGCGACCCGCGGCAGGTTGCGTTTGCCGGCCCAGCGGCCGTTGCCGTCCATGATGATCGCGACGTGTCGCGGCACCTCGTTCTCGCCGGAAACGCCGGGTGCGCCCTCGGGGGCGGGAGCGGCGCTCACTTGCCGAGGATTTCCTTTTCCTTGGCGTGCGCGAGCTCGTCGATTTCCTTGATCGTATCGTCGGTGAGCTTCTGCACCTCGTGCTCGAGGCGCTTGCGCTCGTCCTCGCTGATGTCGTGCTTCTTCTCGTCCTGCTTCAAATGGTCCATGCCATCGCGGCGGACGTTGCGCGCGGCGATCCGTGCCTTCTCGGCATATTGTCCGACGAGCTTGGCAAGTTCCTTGCGCCGTTCCTCGGTGAGCTCCGGGATCGGCAATCGGATCACCTGCCCATCGACGATCGGGTTGATGCCGAGCCCCGCGTTGCGGATGGCCTTCTCGACCGGCTGAACGTTTGACCGGTCCCACACCTGCACCGAAAGCATGCGCGGCTCCGGCACAGAAACGGTCGCGACCTGGTTCAGGGGCATGTTCGTGCCGTAGACCTCGACGTGGATGGGATCGAGCAGCGCGGTGGATGCGCGGCCGGTGCGAAGTCCGCCGAGGTCGTGCCTGAACGCCTCGACGGCGCCGTGCATCCGCCGCTTGAGGTCGTCGGTGCTGACGGTGGTTGTCATATTCTATTCTCCATTCTGCACGATCGTCGCGGTTCCGCTGCCGGCCAGCACCTCGGCGAGGTTGCCCGGCTGCCGGATGTTGAACACGACGATCGGAATATTGTTGTCGCGGCACAGCGCGACAGCAGCAGCGTCCATGACCTTGAGGTCGTCGGTAAGGACCTTGCCGAACGTGACGGTCTCATAGCGCGTCGCGCCGGTGACCTTCTTCGGGTCCGCTGTGTAGACGCCGTCGACGCTGGTTCCCTTGAACAAAGCGTCGCAGCCCATTTCCGCGGCGCGCAATGCCGCGGCGGTGTCGGTGGTGAAGAACGGGTTTCCGGTACCGGCCGCGAAAAGGACGATCCGGCCCTTCTCGAGGTGGCGCAGCGCGCGGCGACGGATGTAGGGCTCGGAAACGCTCGCCATCGGGATCGCCGAGAGGACGCGGGTGTCGACGCCGATCTTCTCCAGCGCCATCTGCAGCGCAAGCGCGTTCATCACCGTCGCGAGCATGCCCATATAGTCGGCAGTGGCGCGGTCGAAGCCCTTCGCGGCGGCCGCCATCCCCCGGAAGATGTTGCCGCCCCCGACGACCAGGCACAGCTCGTGGCCCTGTCCTTTCGCCGCGCCAATCTCGCCGGCGAGACCGGCGACAGCATCAGGGTCAATGCCGAACTGCCCCTGCCCCATCAGCGCCTCGCCCGACAACTTCAGCAGGATGCGGTTGAAGCGGGGGCGTGTCATTCGGGATCCGTCCTCGGCAAAACAGCGGCGGGACGCTCTTATGGCCGGCTCGGCCCCTTGCCAACCATATTGCAGCCTCGAATTGCGCCGCCGCTGGTCGACGACGAGCCGCCACCCAGGTTTCTTTCGTCGGCTGCGCGGGTCGCTTCGCAGAAATTTCTAGCCGAAGCGCGTGCCCGTCCGTCGAACCATCGAACGCCGGTCCGATCCGTAGGCGGAACAGGGCAGAATCGAGCCCATGTCGATTGCGGAAGATTCGGCGGCGGAGCTCGGCGGCGGCCATACGCCTCGCGCATCCGAATATTCGACGGAGCAGCTTGTCGCCGACGGCCGCTGGTTTCCGCTGCGATTCAACGCCGGCAGAGACCAATTCGAATTCGTCTTCATTCCGCCCGAGCGTCACCGCGAGACGCCGTTCCTGGTGTACCTGGAACCGCCCGCGAGCGAGATCCGCTCGATCGCACGGTCTGCAGCCAGCGCGGTCGACGTCGCCCACGGCCCGCTCCACTTCATCCTTCACGCGGGGTTCGGCGGCTCGACGCTGCTCGGCAAGCTTCTTGGGCAACCGGGCGTCGCTGTCCCGTTGCATGAGCCGCCGATCCTGACGGACATCGCGGCCTACGCCTCGGCGACAGCCGGCATCGACGCGGTCCAATTGCAGCGCGACGCGACCCGTCTCCTCGCCCGTCCGATAGGCCCGGGAGAGGCGATCATCTGCAAGTCAACGCATCTTGGAAACGGCCTCGCCTCGACCATGGCGGCGTTCCACTCGACGTCCCAGATCCTGTGCCTCCAGACGCCCCTGGAAGAGATGCTCATGTCTCTTGTCCTGCGCGGCCTCCCGGGCCGTATCTCGGCGCGGAAGATTTTCATCTCCTTGCGCAATTCGAACATGGGCATCTCCCAATTGGCGGGCATGGACGCATTGAGCGACAAGCATCTCGCCCACGACACCGACCTCGAGCTTGCGGCACTGGCGTGGCTGTCGATGCAGCGAATGATGGTCGAGACCGCGGGGCGCCTCGGCCCCGAGCGAGTGAGATCCATCTCGACTCGCCAGTTGATGAAAGACCCGCGCGCGACGCTTCGTGTTGCCGCCGCGCATTTCAGGCTGGAGCTGGACGTCGACAAGCAGCTGACCGGCGGGCTCCTCGACCGCCACTCCAAGACCGGGGAGCCGTTCAATCCCCAGCGCCGGGCCGAACGCTTCGCAGAGGGACTGCGCTTTCATCGCGGCGAGATCGCACCAGTCGTCAAATGGGCGAGGAAGATCGCCGAGCGAACCGGAACCGCCTGGGAGCTTCCCTACCCGCTGATCGAGGCGGCTGCCTAGGCTACTTGCCCGCATCGGCCTTTCGGCGCAGCATCCGCCATGCAGGGGGCTGCGCGATGGCGAGCGTTTTCTTGAGCTACGACCGGGCGGACCACGCCAAGGCCGCGCAAATCGCCGCGGCTCTCGAGAGCGCGTCCCATTCGGTCTGGTGGGACCACGAAATTCGCGGCGGGGCACAATATTCGAAGGAAATCGAAGAGGCCCTCGGAAAGTCGGATGCCGTCGTCGTCCTGTGGTCGAAATCGTCGGTGGAAAGTGCCTGGGTCCGTGACGAAGCGGCGGAAGGCCGCGATCGTGGAAAGCTCGTTCCGGTTTCAATCGATTCGGCGAAGGCGCCGATCGGCTTCAGACAATTTCAGACGATCGACCTGTCGAAGGGCGGCCGGCGCAACGCGAATGGCTTTCAGCAGCTGCTGGAAGCTGTGGGCAACTCGGGAGCCAGTTCGGATCCGGTTCCGGCCCAGCGATTACAAATGCTCTCGACCGCGAAACCTGGGCGCTTCGCCGTGGTCGGCGGCCTGGCGCTGGCAACGGCAGCCGCCGTTACGGCGATCGTTGCCTTCAATCCGTTCCGAACCGCCGAGCCTGACGAGGTTTCCACCGCGGTTTCGCCCCTCGATTCTTCGCCCGAATCAAAGGCGCTTTCGAACGATCTGATCGCGAAGCTCGGCGCCTATTCATCCGAACGCGGCGCGTCGCTTCGCCTCGTCGACGCCGGCCAGAATTCGGGAGCAGCGTTCCTCTTCCAGGCCGGTAGCTCGACGGAGGAGGGCCAATCGCGGGCCAGTCTGCTTCTGCTCGACGGGCGAAGCTCGGCCGTGTTGTGGTCGGGCCAGTTCGAGCGGCCCGCGGCCGCTGCCGCCGACCTGAGGCAGGAAATAGGATACACGGCTTCACTGGTGCTCGGTTGCGCGCTCGACGCCTATCGCTCGCGACAGCTGGCGTCCAAGCTCGAGGTCCTGAAGTCCTATCTGAACGGCTGCGCCGGCGTGGCAAGCACGGAGTCGGTAGACCCTCAGGCCGAAACTCTGCGGTTCCGGCAAGTTGTCCAGGCTGCGCCCAAGTTTACCGGCGGCTGGGCCCAATTGATCCTCGCCGAGTCCGAACCATCGACGCCGGCGCAACGGCATCAACTGATTGCGGACATCGCGCAGGCCCGAAAGCTGAAGCCGGACCTGCCCGAAGCTTATTTTGCGGAAATGACGCTGCTTCCGCCGGAGCGTTATGCGTCCAAGCTGACCCTGTTGGATCGCGCCCTCGAGGAAAGTCCCGCGAGCACGCTCTTGCTCGCTGCGCGGTCCGGCCTCTTGTTTTCCGTAGGGCGGACCGGCGATGCGGTGACGGACGCCAAGCGAGCCGCCGAGCTCGACCGGGCCTCACCGAACGTTCGCAATGATTACATCTACACTCTCGCGAACTCCGGCCGCGCCGAAGCCGCGTTTGACGAGTTGAGGCTGGCCGAGCGCTTCTGGCCCGGGTCGTCCGACCTGGCGTACACCAAATATATCCTGAACTCGCGCTACGGAGATCCGGCCGAGGCTTTGGCCTACGTCAACAGCAGTGCCTACGACGGCAACGTTCAGGCAGCCCGCATTTACCTGGAGGCGCGGATGCACCCGACTCCGGCGAACATCGATCGCACCATCCGACTGACGACCGAAGATTTCTTCGCTCAGCCTGGCTCACCCGCAAAAGCGCGAACTGCTGCAGCAATGGTGCAGGTGCTGGGGATGTTCGGCCGGCAGAAGCAATTGCTGGACTTGGTGCTGTCCCTTCCACCCGCGGATTTATACCCGATCCAGGAAATCCTCTTCAGGCCGACCGTGCGCATCCTTTGGCTTGATCCGCGCTCGCTCGTGATGGCGAAGCGGATCGGCTTGCTGCAATATTGGCGTAGCAGCGGAAAATGGCCGGATTTCTGCTCGCAGCCCAATTTTCCGTACGACTGCAAAAAGGAGGCGGCCAAGCTCGAAGCCTGACCGCTTCCTCTTCTGTCCAGCCGCCGCCGCTTAGGCGACGGGCTCAGGATTTTTTTTTACGCCGGACGCCGCGGCGACCTCGGCGGCGAAATCGCTCTGCTGCTTCTCGATGCCCTCGCCGAGCTGGAAGCGGACGAAGCCGATCAGCTGGATTCCGGTGCCGGCGTCCTTCGCGGCGGACGCGACGACGTCGGCGACCGGTGTCTTGTTGTCCATCACGAACAGCTGCGTCAGGAGCGCGCTCTCCTTGCGGAACTTGGCAAGGCTGCCTTCGACCATCTTCTCGACGATGTTGTCGGGCTTGCCGCTCTCCTTGGCCTTTTCCATCGCAATCGAACGCTCGCGCTCCACCAGCTGAGATGGAAGCTCTTCCGCGCTGAGCGCGAGCGGATGCGCAGCGGCGACATGCATCGCGATCTGCTTGCCGAGGGCGTTCAGCGTGTCGGCGGGCGCAGCGCTCTCGAGCGCGACGAGCACGCCGATCTTGCCGAGGCCCGGAGCGACCTGGTTGTGGACGTAGGAGACGACGGCGCCCTCGCCGACCTCGAGCACGGCGGCGCGGCGAAGCGACTGGTTCTCGCCGATCTTGGCGATGTTGTCGGTGAGCTTCTCCTGGACCGTCCCGCCGCCCGGATATTGGGCAGCGCCGAGCGCCTCGACGTCGGTGCCGTGCTGAAGCGCGAGCTTGGCCACGTTGCCGACGAAGTCCTGGAAAATCTCGTTCTTGGCGACGAAGTCCGTCTCCGAATTGACTTCGACGACTGCCCCGCGGGTGCCTTCGACGATGACGCCGACCAGGCCCTCGGCGGCAGTCCGGCCGGCCTTCTTGGCAGCGGCGGCGAGGCCCTTGGCGCGGAGCCAATCGATTGCCGGCTCCATCTCGCCATTGGTTTCGGCGAGCGCCTTCTTGCAGTCCATCATGCCGGCGCCGGTGCGCTCGCGAAGTTCCTTCACTGATGCGGCCGTGATCTCAGCCATGTCTTTATCCTTTGCACTGACCGTTCGCCCTGAGCCCGTCGAAGGGCTACCTTGCACTTCCTGCGGGGGGAAATGAGGGCCTCGACAAGCTCAGCCCGAACGGAAGATGGGTATCGTCTCGTCAGGCTTCCAGCGCGGCTTCCGCGGGCGGCTCGGCCATCTCGCCGATGTCCTCGCCCCGAGCGGCGGCATTGCCGGTACGGCCTTCGCTCGCCGCCTGGGCGACTGCGTCAGTGTACAGGCGGATGGCGCGGCTGGCGTCGTCATTGCCGGGAACCGGAAAGGCGATTCCGCTCGGGTCGCTGTTGGAATCCAAGATCGCGACGACCGGAATGCCGAGCACGTTCGCTTCCTTGATGGCCAGCTCTTCCTTGTTGGTGTCGACGACGAACATCACGTCCGGAAGGCCGCCCATGTCGCGGATTCCGCCGAGGCTCTTCTCGAGCTTGTCGCGCTCGCGCGTGAGCTGAAGGACCTCTTTCTTGGTGAGGCCGGCAGTGTCGCCGCTGAGCTGCTCTTCGAGGCTCTTGAGGCGCTTGATCGAGTTGGAAATCGTCTTCCAGTTGGTCAGCATGCCGCCGAGCCAGCGGTGGTTGACGAAATGCTGGCCGGCCGATTGGGCAGCCCCCGCGATCGCGTCCTGCGCCTGGCGCTTGGTGCCGACGAACAGCACCTTGCCGCCTCGGGCGACGGTCTGCTGGACGAAGTCGAGCGCGCGCGCGAACAGCGGCACGGTTTGCGACAGATCGATGATGTGCACCCCGTTTCTGTCGCCGAAAATGTACGGCTTCATCTTGGGGTTCCAGCGGTGGGTTTGGTGGCCGAAATGCGCTCCGGCCTCGAGCAATTGCTGCATGGTGACGACCGTGGCCGCCATAATCATTCTCCTTCCGGTTTTGCCTCGACGGAGCCATGTAACCGACCGTACGGCCGGCACCGGTATGTCAGCTCCGCCTGTGGGATGCGCGGCCAAGTAGCGAAAGCCGCCCGAGCTTTCAAGGGCTTGGCGGCCGCTGCCCGACCCTGCTTGACAAATGAGAACAAAACATGAACACTACCTCGCCTCACCCGAGCGGCATTGGCGCGATCTGGAACGAAACGGGTCCAGTTCGGTTAGGCCCTCCAACAGAGGATGGATGCAAATGATTGCGGCTTTGGGCACTCTCGCCTTCCTTACCACGTTGTGGCTGCTGGTCGTCGTCGGTGCTGCGGTTCTTGAGGAAAGCGGCGCGAAGATCGCCGCTGCCCTCAAGGGCAAGCCCGTCTATCGCCAAATCCAGGTTCCGGTCCGGGTGAGAACTCGCGTCGCGGTGCAGAAACCTATGCGCGCGAAGGCACGCTGGCGCGCCGCCGCTTGACCCTCGCGTAACTCGCCAAGGCGACGGGAATCATCAACAGGTAGATAACCGAGACGATCAGCAATGTGTGCCACGGCGCCGTCAACAGCGCCGCGCCAAGGACCGCAATGCCGGCGAGCGCAAGCAGGCGCCAGCTGCTCCGTATCCGGATGGACGACCAGCTGTAGGTCGGAATGCTGGAGATCATCAGAAGCGCAACAAACAGCACCCAGGGCATCACCACGTACCAAGCCTGGAACCAGCCGCTGCCCGTCACCAGCCACAAGAAGACAGGGATGAAGGCCAGGCCCGCGCCAGCCGGAGCGGGCACTCCGGTATTGAATCCTGCGGACTTGTGCGGCTGCTCCGCCGCATCGATCCGCGCATTGAACCGGGCGAGCCTGAGCGCGCAGCAGACCGCGAGCGCCAGCGCTGCCGTCCACCCGAACCTTGGGGCAGCGTGGAGCGACCAAAGGAACAGGATCAGCGCGGGAGCGGTGCCGAACGCGATGTTATCGCTGAGCGAGTCCAGCTCGGCCCCAAACTTGCTGTCTGCGCGAAGCAGGCGCGCGATACGGCCATCCATTCCGTCGAGCACACCCGCAATGACGATCGCGGCGAGCGCCTTTTGCCATTCGCCCTTGATCCCGAAAAAGACGCCGCTGAGGCCGCAACATAGCGCCAACACCGTGATCGCATTGGGGACCATTGCTCGGAACGGGATCCGCCGCGGACCCCCGTCCTCGTTCACTGGCTAACACCCGTCAAAGTCGCATTGACGCCCGCTTCCGCAATCACCGTCTCGCCCGCAATCGCGCGCTGGCCGAGCAACACCTTCGGCGAGGTTCCCGCGGGGAGATAAACATCGACTCGGCTCCCGAACCGGATCAGGCCGACGCGCTGCCCCGCTTCGACATCGTCCCCTTCGTGGACGAACGAGATGATCCGGCGGGCGACGAGGCCGGCGATCTGCGTGAAGCCGACTTTCAGGCCGTCGGCCCCTTCGATCAGGAAATGCTGCCGCTCATTGTCCTCGCTCGCCTTGTCGAGGTCGGCATTGACGAACTTGCCCGGCACATAGGCGATCCGCTTGATCCGGCCGGTAATCGGCGCCCGATTGATGTGGACGTCGAACACGCTCATGAAAATCGATACGCGCGTGCATTCGCCCTCGGGCAGCGCTTCGGGACCCCTGAGCTCGGGCGGCGGCGCAACCCGCGCGATCATGGTGATCAATCCGTCGGCGGGCGCCACGATCAGTTTTTCCCCATCGGGCGTTGTCCGGATCGGGTCGCGGAAGAAGGAAGCAACCCAGATCGTCAGCCCAGCGAGGACCCAGTCGATCACATGGACGTGGAGCAGGAAGGCGAAGAAGGTGATCGCCGCCGCGCCCACCACATATTTGCGGCCGTCGGGGTGAATCGAGGGCCAGCGCCATTTGACGGTGGTCGTGGGCAGCGGCGTGTCGTGCTTGTCGAGCGCGGGCATCCGCGTCCCCTTAAAGGTCGCTTGGCGGCGGCACAACGGCGCGGTTGCGCACGTTCGGAGCGCATCCTAAGGCGCCGCAAACCCCGCAAAATCGCAGGAAAGCTGAATGGCCAAGATCAAGGTGAAGAACCCCGTCGTGGAGCTCGACGGCGACGAGATGACCCGCATCATCTGGCAGTGGATCCGCGAGCGGTTGATCCAGCCGTATCTCGACATCGACCTGCTCTACTACGATCTGTCGATCGAGAACCGAGACGCGACCGATGACAAGGTCACAGTCGATGCGGCCAACGCGATCAAGGAGCATGGCGTCGGAGTCAAATGCGCGACGATCACGCCTGACGAGGGGCGGGTGAAGGAATTCAACCTCAAGAAGATGTGGAAGTCGCCCAACGGCACCATCCGCAACATCCTCGGCGGCTGCATCTTCCGCGAGCCGATCGTCATTTCCAACGTCCCGCGGCTGATCCCGGGCTGGACCGACCCGATCGTCGTCGGCCGTCACGCCTTCGGCGACCAGTATCGGGCCACCGATTTCCTGGTGCCCGGCGCCGGCAAGCTAACGATGAAATGGGTCGGCAATGACGGGCAAGAGCTCGACTTCGACGTGTTCGACTTCCCCGGCTCGGGAATCGCGATGGGGATGTACAATCTCGACGCATCGATCCGCGACTTCGCCCATGCCTGCTTCAACTACAGCCTGGGCCGCAAATGGCCGCTCTATCTCTCCACGAAGAACACGATCCTGAAGGCCTATGACGGCCGCTTCAAGGACATCTTCCAGGAGGTTTACGACAAGGAATACAAGGACAAGTTCGAAAGAGCTGGCATCGAATATCAGCATCGGCTGATCGACGACATGGTCGCTTCGGCCCTCAAGTGGAGCGGCAAGTTCGTCTGGGCCTGCAAGAATTACGACGGCGACGTCCAGTCCGACCAGGTGGCGCAGGGGTTCGGCTCGTTGGGCCTGATGACCTCGGTGCTGATGACTCCCGACGGCAAGACGATTGAGGCGGAAGCGGCGCACGGCACCGTCACCCGCCACTACCGAATGCACCAGCAGGGCAAGGCCACCTCGACCAACCCGATCGCCTCGATCTTCGCGTGGACCGGCGGCCTCAAATATCGCGGCAAGTTCGACGGCACGCCGGAGGTGGAGCGTTTCGCCGAGACGCTCGAGCGCGTCTGCGTCGAGACGGTCGAAAGCGGCCAGATGACCAAGGACCTCGCGATCCTCATCGGGCCGGAGCAGCCGTGGCTTACGACCGAGCAGTTTTTCGAGTCGATCGTGAAGAACCTCGAGGCGACGATGGCGAATTCAGGGACTGAGTCAGCGATGTCATGATCGTCGAAAGGCAGTCACCACTCGGATTGCTGTTTCGTACGATAGTCGTCCAAGCTGCATGAACCGATGGAGGGTCCAATGCGTGACAGTTTGGTTGCTCTTGCATGCCTGCCACTCATCGCGGCGAGCCCAGCGTCCGCGCAATCAGCAAAGGACGAGAAGGCGATCGACGCGGTCATTACCGGCTTCGCCACGAGCTGGAACTCGCCGGGCATGCCAGGCCTCGAGAAGCTCTTTGCGCCTGATGCGGACTTCGTCGTCATCAGCGGTCACTGGCACAAAGGCCGGAACGACATCGTGACCTATCACAGGGCAATCCTTCAGCGAGGCTACAAAGGCAGCCACCTCACACCGGTAAAGATCGACGTTCGCTTCATCCGGCCTGACGTCGCGATCGCCCACGCGGCCTGGCACGCCGATTACCAGGGGCGGGATGGCGCGCCGGCGGTTCGCACGGCGCTGATGACCCTGGTGCTGACCAAGGACGAGGGACGCTGGGAAATCACTGCTGCGCACAACACGCTGACCGGCGGTCCAGGCTACGACTTTGGACCGCCGCCGGCTCCCGCCGCGCCCTCTGCGACGCATTAGGTCTCCGATCAACGCCTGAGCCCGGCGTCGGGCGAGCGGATATGCTCGCGGCGGACGCCGAGGCCGACCAGCCGCGCCGGAATCCGGCGGAGCAATGGCACTCGATCGAACAGGCTCAGAACAAACGGCACCTTGTCGAGCTTGGCCTTGCGCACCACGAGCGGGGTCAGGATGCGCTTGTGGACGATCTTCTGGGCGCCCTGGATTACCCGCGTCGGAAATAGCCGCCGCTCCTCGACCTTCTTCAGCAGCGGGTCGACGTCCTCGCCGCGCGCCAGCGGTGCGGCAAGAATGTTCGCTGCCGCCACCGCGTCCTGGATCGCCAGATTGATGCCGACTCCTCCGACCGGCGACATGGCGTGTGCTGCATCGCCGATCGCGAGCAGGCCCGGGCGCCACCAGCGCGTCAGCCGGTCGAGCGACACCGACAACAGCTTCACCTGGTCCCAGTCCTGAAGCGTGTCGACGACTGGTGCGAGCCTGGGCTCCGCTCGCGCGACGTTGGCACGGAACGCGGCAAGGCCGTCGCGACGGATTTCGTCGGCCGCTCCCTTGGCAACGACATAGGCGCATTGCCAGTAATCGCCGCGGTCGAGCTCGACCAGGAAGGTGCCCGCGCCGAACGTGCCGCCGGTCTCGTTCGTCGCCGTCTTCTGCTTGGGGAGCCGGAACCACAGGACGTCGATTGGAGCGCCGAGATCCTTCTTCGGCAGGCCCGCCTTGTCGCGGAGGATCGAGCTGCGTCCGTCGGCGGCGATCGTGAGGCGCGCCCTCACCTCTTCGCCACCGGAAAGCCGAACACCCGCGACACGACCACCGTCGAGGACGAGGTCGACGGCTTCCGCATCCATGCGGAGCGAGAAGGTCGGATAATGCCGCGCTTCCTGCGACAGGAAGTCGAGGAAGTCCCATTGCGGCATGAGCGCGATGAAGCGGCTCTCGACCGGAAGATGGCTCGTGTCGGCAAAAGTGATCTGCCGGTTGGCGACGCGTCCGGTGAGGGTTCGCACTTCGTCATGCGGACGCTTAAGGAATTCGTCGATCAGGCCGAGCTCGCGGAGCAGCTCGAGCGTCGAGGGATGCACCGTGTCGCCACGGAAATCGCGGAAGAAATCCGCGTGCTTCTCCAGCACCTGCACCCTGCAGCCGGCCCGGGCGAAGAGCAGGCCGGCCATAATTCCTGCCGGTCCACCTCCGGCGATGACGAGTTCGAGAATCTTCTTTCCCTTTGGCGTCATGACGTCGCCCCTACCGCCATTGGCTCGAAAAGGGCAAAGTCGAAGCGATGAACCCCGGCTTCGCCACGTCCGGTTTCAGCGACGCCCTGGTGATCCTCGGCGCCGCGGGGATCGTCATCCCCGCCTTCGCGCGTCTCAAGATCAGCCCGATCATCGGCTTCATCCTGATCGGCATTCTCGTCGGCCCAGCGGGGCTCGGAGCGCTCGCCGCGCAGCATCACTGGCTCAATTACGTCACGATCTCGAACGCCGAGCGGGTCGAGCCGTTCGCGGAGCTCGGGATCATCATGCTGCTGTTCTCGATCGGGCTCGAACTGTCCCTTCGGCGCTTGTGGTCGATGCGCAGGATCGTGTTCGGAGTTGGCGCGGCGGAGCTCGCGGCGTGCGCGGTGATCATCGGGGCGGGATTGCACTTCATCGGTCAAGGGATCCCCGGCGCCATCGGTCTCGGCCTCGCGCTCGCGCTGTCCTCGACCGCGATCGTGCTGCCGCTCGTCGGCACGCAATCGGCGGTGGGTCGCGCCGCCTTCGGAATGCTGTTGTTCGAAGACGTGGCTTTGGTCCCGATTGTATTCGCTCTCGGCGCGATGGCGCCGACCGCGAGCGCAGGCGTGGGCCCCCTTGTGGGCACGCTCCTCCTGGGCGGCGCGGTAGCGCTGGGCCTGCTCTTTGGGGGGCGTCTGCTGCTCCCCGGACTGTTCGCGCAGGCGGCCCGCACCAAGAACCCCGAGGTCTTCCTCGCCGCCTGCCTGCTGGTGGTGATCGTCTCGAGCCTGGTTACCTCCGCGATCGGATTTTCGGCGGTGCTTGGCGCTCTCATCGCCGGGATCGTGATTGCGGAGACGGAGTATCGCGGCGAGGTCGAGGTGATTACCGCGCCGCTTCGCGGGCTGGGTCTTGCAATATTCCTGATCACGGTCGGCATGCGCGTAAAGCTCGGGCTGGTGGTGACGTATTGGCAGAGCATCGTCATCGCGCTCGTCGCCGTTCTACTCGTCAAGGCGATCGTCACCGCGCTGCTTCTGAAGATCGCAGGGAACAGGACGGGAGTCGCTGCGGAAACCGGCGTACTCATGGCGTCGCCGTCGGAAACGACCCTGATCGTGCTTGGCTCGGCAACCGCGGCCCAGCTGATCCGCCCGGAAACCGCGGCCTTCTGGCAGATCGTGACGGCGCTCGGGCTGACCGTGACGCCCCTGCTCGGCATGTTCGGGCGCTTCGCAGCGCGGCGGATCGACAGGACCGGCGATGCCGAGCTTGGCCGAGCGCTCCAGGAAGGCGGTCCGGGGAAGGTCGTCATCGTCGGTTTCGGCCGCATCGGCCGGATCGTCGCCGACATGCTGACAGCCCACGACCGGAGCTACGTCGCGGTCGATGCGAATGCCGATGCTGTGCGCGACGGGCGCGGGAGCGGGTATCCGGTGCTGTTCGGCGATGTGTCGCGAGGAACGCTCGTTCAGCGGCTGAAGGTTGGCATCCCAAGCGCCGTGATTCTGACGATGGACGATCCCGTGCTCGTTTCGCGACTGACGAAGCGCCTGCGGTCTGCATTTCCGGACATCCCGATCATCGCTCGAGCCCGCGACACGGCTCAGGCGGCCAGGCTGTACAAGGCCGGAGCGAGCCAGGCGGTGCCCGAAGCTGTCGAAGCATCGCTGCAGATTGCCGAGGCGGCGCTTGTGGACCTCGGGGTGCCGATGGGGCCGGTGATCGCCTCGATCCACGAGAAACGCGACGAGATCCGGGCGACGATCAAGGCGGAGGCGGACCTGGAGGAAGCGCCGCGCTTCGGGTCGCGGCGGCTGAGGGACTCTCAGCCTTCGGGCGAAGGCTCGAAGCGGAGCACGCCGGCCACGTAGGTCTTATGTTCGGCATTGTCGGCCGGGTGGTGGCTGCCGTCGAACACGATCACCTCGCGAAAATCGAACGGCGACACGCCTTGGAGGCAGGCGACATTCACGCCGAGCTGGTTCGGATTCGAGCGGCGCTTGTGGTGCGTGTAGATGCCGCAATTCGAGCAGAAATGATGCTCAGCGGTCTTCGTGTTGAAGCGATAGCTGGCGAGCATGTCCTCACCGTGCGTGACCCGAAAAGCGTCGGGCGTCGAGGTCACGGCGATCGCCCCGCGCATCCGGCAGATCGAACAGGTGCAGCGCCGGGCGGAGGCGAAGCCTTCGGTGAGCGTGACCGTGAACTTCACGGCGCCGCAATGGCAGGCTCCGTTGAGGGTGACCGGCTCGCTCGACCTGGCGTCGATCAAGCAGGGACCTTTTCAAGCGCGTCCTTGATGGCGTCGAGCGCTTCCTTTGCCCTCGACCCATCCGGGCCGCCGCCCTGCGCCATGTCTGGCCGTCCGCCCCCGCCCTGGCCGCCCAGCATGGCAACCGCGGCTTTCAGGAGATCGACGGCGCTAATCGAGGCGGTGAGATCATCGGTGACTCCGACGGCGACACTCGCACGACCCTCGTTGATCGCGATGAGCATGCCAATACCAGAGCCGAGTTGCCTCTTCATTTCATCAACAGCGGCCCGCAAGCCCTTGGGATCAAAGCCTTCCACGACCTGTCCGATGAACTTGTGGCCGTTGATTTGCTCGGGCTCCGGCCCGTTGCTCGCGGGGGAACCACCGCCCATCGCCAGCTGCTTCTTCGCGTCGGCGAGGTCGCGCTCGAGCTTGCGGCGCTCCTCGACCAGTGAGGCGATACGGGCCGGCACTTCGTCAGGCGAGGATTTCAGCGTCGCCGCGGCTTCGCGCAGCTTCGCTTCACGGTCCGACAGCCATTGGCGCGCAGCTTCGCCGGTCAGCGCCTCGATCCGCCGGATGCCTGAAGACACGGCGCTTTCCGAGACGATCTTCAGCAACTGGATGTCGCCGAGCGCGCGGACATGCGTGCCACCGCACAGTTCCACCGAATAATCGGCTTCATCGCTGCGGCCCATCGAGAGGACGCGGACCTCATCGCCATATTTTTCGCCGAACAAGGCCATGGCGCCGGCCGAAATCGCGTCGTCCGGAGTCATCAGCCGCGTCGTGACCGGCTCGTTGCCGCGAATCTGGGCGTTCACTTCGGCCTCGACAGCGTCGATCTCGTCACGCGTCATCGCCTTCGGGTGCGAGAAGTCGAAGCGGAAATAGTCCGGCGCCACCAGGCTGCCCTTCTGCGTGACGTGCGTGCCGAGCCGGTGGCGAAGCGCCGCATGTAATAGATGGGTCGCGCTGTGGTTCGCGCGGATCCGGTTGCGACGCTCGGAATCGACCTTCTGCTGGACCGTGTCGCCGACCGACAGCTCGCCGGCGACGACCTTGGTACGAAGCATGTGGAGCTTTCCCAGCGGCTTCGATGTGTCGTCAACGTCGCCTTGGAAGCCTTTGAGCGTGGAGAGTTTTCCGGTGTCGCCGATCTGGCCGCCGCTCTCGCCGTAGAAAGGCGTCTGATTGAGCAGGATGTCGACCGTCTGGCCGATTTCGGCATTCTCGACCCGCTTGCCCTCCCCGACGATCGCGAGGACCACGCCCTCGCCCTCGTCGCCCGAATAACCGGTGAACTCGGTCGCGCCGAACTGGTCGGCGAGGTCGAACCACACCTCCTCGCCGGCCTTCGCCCCCGACCCCTTCCAGGCCGCGCGTGCCTTCGCCTTCTGCTCGGCCATGGCACTTTCGAAGCCCGACTGGTCGACCTTGAGGCCTTTGTCGATCAGCGCCTGCTCGGTGAGGTCGAGCGGGAAGCCGAAGGTGTCGTAAAGCTTGAACGCGATCTCGCCGTTCAGCGTGCCGCCCTTCGCAATACCGGCCGTCGCTTCATCGAGCAGCTTGAGGCCTGTCACAAGAGTTTGACGGAAACGCGTTTCCTCTTGCTGCAAGGTCGCCTCGATCAGCGGTTGCGCGCGGACCAGTTCCGGGTAAGCAGCGCCCATTTCCGCAACCAGCGCCGGCACCATCCGCCACATGAGCGGCTCCTTCGCGCCGAGAAGGTATGCGTGGCGCATCGCCCGACGCATGATCCGTCGAAGAACATAGCCCCTGCCCTCGTTCGCGGGCAGCACGCCGTCCGAGACGAGGAAACTCGACGAGCGCAGGTGGTCGGCGATGATGCGATGGCTGGCGAGCGCCTCGTCCCCATTCGTGCTTCGGCCGGTCAGCGCAGCGGACTCATCGGTAAGAGCGCGCAGAGTGTCGGTGTCGAAGACGTTGACGACTCCCTGGAGTACGGTGGCGGTACGTTCCAGGCCCATGCCGGTATCGATCTGCGGCTTGGGAAGCGGCAACCGCGTTTCCTCGTCGACCTGCTCATATTGCATGAAGACGAGGTTCCAGATCTCGACGAAACGGTCGAGGTCTTCATCGGGCGTGCCAGGGGGGCCGCCCGGGACATGCTCCCCGTGGTCGTAGAAGATTTCCGAGTTGGGGCCGCAAGGGCCGGTCGGCCCCATCATCCAGAAGTTGGACTTGTCGCCGAGCCGCACGATCCGGTCCGCCGGCATCCCCGCAATTTTTCGCCACAGATCGAAGGCCTGATCGTCGCTTTCGTGAATAGAGACCCACAGCCGGTCACGGGCGAGGCCCAGCTCCTCGGTCACGAACTTCCAGGCAAGTTCGATCGCTCGGTCCTTGAAATAATCGCCAAACGAGAAATTCCCGAGCATTTCGAAGAACGTAAGGTGTCGCGCCGTGTAACCGACATTGTCGAGATCGTTATGCTTGCCGCCCGCGCGTACGCACTTCTGGCAGGACGTCGCCGTCGAATATGGCCGGGTCTCCAGGCCCGTAAACACGTTCTTGAACGGCACCATGCCGGCGTTGACGAACATCAGCGTCGGGTCGTTGTGCGGCACCAGAGGCGCCGATGGCACGCGTGTGTGGCCGTTCTTCTCGAAATATTCGAGGAAGGTGCGGCGAAGATCGTTCGTCGAAATCATGTTCTGCGATGTAAATGCGCTGCTGCACTGCGGCAAGGCGACGTCTTAGCCCGCTTGACCCTCCAGCCATTTGGCAATGGCAGCGACCACACGCTCCTGCTCGTCGCGGCTCAGCGGCCTGCCCGCGCCGATCCCGTGCCACTTCTCGAGGCACGAACGGCAACAGGTCGCAGTGGCGTGCTGGGCGATGAAGACGGGGTGCCCGCGCTTCGGCGTCTGCCTGCCGTCGTTCAGCGGCTCCGCGGGCGCGAGGCGCTTGGCGACGAAATCGCGGGCGTGGTCGAGCACGGTCGGGAGCCCGCGCTGCGCGAGATAGGCGCGTTCCTTCTCGCCCAACCGGAAACGGCTCCGGAACGTAGAGCCGCTCAGCCGCGAGAAGACGAGATCGAGATCGCGCACGGCTACAAGGTGGGACTCTCGACGCGGTTTGTCAGGCCCGCTAGCACGCGACCATGGCGAAAAGACGCAGCTCGACGATCCCGCAGTACAAGCGGCGCCGCAAAGGCTCGGTCGTCGGCCGCATCGTCGGCTGGGTTGTCAAGCTGGTCCTGGCCTTGCTCATCATCTCGGTCCTGTGGGTGCTCGCCTATCGGTTCATCAATCCACCGATCACGGTGACGATGATCGGCGACATCGTCGCGGGGCGCGGGGCACACAAGGACTGGATGCCGATCGGCCAGATCGACCGCGACATGGTCCGCGCGGCGATCGCGGCCGAGGACAGCAAGTTCTGTTCGCATAACGGCTTCGACTTTGAAGCCATTGAAGATGCGATGAAACGGAATGCATCGGGCGGCCGAATTCGCGGCGGGTCGACGATCAGCCAGCAAACGGCGAAAAACGCCTTCCTGTGGCAGGGCGGCGGCTATGCCAGGAAGGGCGTTGAGGCCTGGTTCACCTTCCTGATCGAGCATTTGTGGGGCAAGCGGCGGATCATGGAGGTCTATCTGAACCTCGCGGAGACCGGTGTCGGCACGTACGGCGTGAACGCGGGGTCCGAGCGCTATTTCGGCCATGACGCGAGCGCGATGAGCCCAGTCGAGGCGGCACGCATCGCTGCGGTGCTTCCGCTACCCAAGGAACGCGGGGCAATCGCGCCGAAGGGATTCACCCGGCGCTACGGCAATATTATTGCTGCCCGCATTCCGGTCGTGGCGCGGGACGGCTTGGATGCTTGCGTCTATAAAGGGGCCGCCGCCCCGGTGAACAAAGCCCCGCCGCCCGTCACCAAGGCTCGGCGGCCGCAGCCGGGCGAGGAATATGAGAATCCGAAGCCGGCTCCCCCGCCGCGGGACGTGATCGAGCAGCTTCCGCCGGCCACCGAACCCGAAGCGGTTCAGCCTGCTCCGGCGACGAACCGGACGGCGCCTCCCTCCGAGCAGCCGCAGGAGCCCTCCAACAGCTTCTGACGCAAGCGCCGAACGGTTGCGCTCGCGGGCCTCGCGACAGGAACGCCGCGGCTACCCCAACCGTTGAATCGGGCAAATTTCCAGCAAGGAGGATCTTATGCCGACGCGCACCCAAAACCGTTCGTCCAACCGCAACAGCTCGAGCGAGAACCGCAGCCGTTCCAGCAACGACCGCAGCGGTTCGAGCAACAACCGCAGCGCATTCTCCTGGAGCGACGGCGCCGGCCCGATCATTGCGGCGGCGCTCGGCGGTGCGGCGATCGGCCTGGCCGCCAATTACGGGCGGAAGGCGCTGATGCAGGGCATGGAAGCGTCGCTCGGCGACTGGGACGAGATTCTCGCGGCCGAGCATGACGCGGCACTCGCGGTGTTCGACAAGATGCTCGCGACCGACGAGACGCAGACGTTCAAGCGCAAGATGCTCTTCATGAAGCTGTGCCACGCGCTCGACAAGCACGCGCATGCCGAGGAGATGGTCGTCTATCCGGCGCTGCGCGAAGACAATGAGGCCGCCGACGCGGACCACCTCGAAAGCGAGCACGGCTACATCAAGACTTTCATCTTCGAGTTGAGCGAAATGGGTCCGGATTCGCCCAACTGGCTCGAGAAGGTCCGCGAGTTCCGCAAGCTCGTCGCAGAGCACGCGCATATGGAGGAAGAGCAGGTCTTCCCGAAATTCAAGAAGGACATGTCGGAGGAGGAGAACGCCCACATCACGAGCCTCGTGAACCGCGACGGCTTCTGGATGTCGTAGGGCTCAGCCGACCAGCGCCAGCTTCGGCTCCTGCGTCGAAAGGTCGACGCTGCCTTCCCCGGTGATGCGCTCGATGCGGGCGGCAAGCTCCGCGTCGAGCGCAAAATCGCGCCCTGCAACCACCTCCGCGGTGCCGCCTGAAGTGAGGGGCACGATCAGGATGATCTTCCCGTTGCTCCCGCGCGAAGCCGCGAGCTCTGTCAACACGCGGGCAATGGCGGGCGTGTCGCGGACCTCGATCGTCATCTGCAAACGGGTCCGCTTCGCGAGCTCGCTTAGCGGCTGAACACGCTTGATCGTGACGCGCGGAGTCTCGTCGCCGGCGCGCCGGTCGAGCTCGACGCTGAGGAGACCGCACTGGCCGGCTTTGGCCGCGGCCTCGAGCGCCGCCGTCACTTCGTCGTCGAAGGCTGTGGCGATGAACTGGCCCGAACTGTCGCTGAGCGTGGCCATCATGTAACGCCGGCCGCGCGCGGACGTTCTCCACCGGGTATCCTCGACCAGGCCGGCCATCGCGGCGCTGACCCTCTCACCCTCCGCAGCTCGGACGTCGGCGAGCTCGGCGAACGTCTTCACCTTATGCGCTGCAAGCAGATGCTTTGCGGAATCGACCGGGTGCGCCGAGAAATAGAAGCCGAATGCGTCGCGTTCCGCCGCCATGCGCTGCGCGAGAGTCCAGGCGGTGTCACGCGGCAGCCGGATTGGCGCGGCCTCGGCCGAACTCACTCCGAAGAGGCCAGCTTGGCCGGTCTCACGCTGCTCGTGCGCGCTCGCGGCATGGGCAAGGATCGTTTCCGCACCGGCGAAGACTGCCGCCCGGTCGGGTTTGATCGCGTCGAACGCGCCGCCTCCCGCGAGGCTTTCGAGCTGCCGACGGTTGAGCAGCCGCGGGTCGATGCGCGCAGCGAAATCCTCGAGACTTGCGAACGCCCCGCCCCGCTCCCGCTCTTCGACCAAGGCTTCCATTGCCTTCTCGCCGACGCCCTTCAGCGCGCCCAGCGCATAGCGGACGGCACCATTCTCGACGGTAAAGGAGGGACCGCTGGCGTTGATATCAGGTGGCAGGCACTCGACACCGCCGCGGCGCATGTCCTCGACGAACATCGCGAGCTTGTCCGTGAGCGCGATGTCGAAGCTCATTGATGCGGCGTAGAATTCGGGCCGGTGGTGCGCCTTCAGCCAGCCCGTCTGGTACGTCAGCAACGCATAGGCCGCGGCGTGGCTCTTGTTGAAGCCGTAGCCGGCGAACTTGTCGATCAAGTCGAACAGCTCGTTCGCCTTCGCTTCGGGGATCTGATTGTGCTCGGCGCAGCCGTTCACGAAAGTCGCGCGCTGGGCGTCCATTTCCGACTGGATCTTCTTGCCCATCGCGCGCCGAAGCAGGTCGGCGCCGCCGAGCGAATAGCCGGCGAGGATCTGTGCCGCCTGCATCACCTGCTCCTGGTAGACGAAGATCCCGTAGGTCTCCTTCAGGATGCCCTCGAGCAGCGGGTGCGGATATTCGATCTGCTCCTCGCCGTTCTTCCGCCGGCCGAACATCGGGATGTTGTCCATCGGCCCCGGCCGGTAGAGCGCGTTGAGAGCAATGATGTCCTCGAACCGCGTCGGCTTCACCGCGGACAGGGTCCGGCGCATGCCTTCGGATTCAACCTGGAACACGCCGACCGTGTCGCCGCGCTGGAGCAGCTCGAAGACTTCCGGATCGTCCCACGGCAGCGCGCCGAAGTCGACCTCGATCTCCTGCTCCGCAAGCAGGCGCTGCCCTTCTTTGAGGACGGAGAGCGTCTTGAGGCCGAGGAAGTCGAACTTCACGAGGCCGGCCGCCTCGACATATTTCATGTCGAATTGCGTGACAGGCATGTCCGACCGCGGGTCGCGGTAGAGCGGCACGAGCTCGTCAAGCGGTCTGTCGCCGATGACGACGCCCGCGGCGTGGGTCGAAGCGTGCCGCGGCAGGCCCTCGAGCTTCATCGCAAGGTCGAACAGCCGCTTGACGTCCGGATCGTCCTTGTACTCCGCGGCGAGCTCCGAAACACCGTTGAGCGCTCGCTCCAGCGTCCAGGGATCGGTCGGATGGTTGGGGATCAGCTTGGCGAGGCGATCGACCTGGCCATAGGGCATTTGCAACACGCGGCCCGTGTCCTTGAGAACCGCGCGGGCTTTCAGACGCCCGAAGGTGATGATCTGCGCAACTTTGTCGCGGCCGTAGCGGCCCTGGACATAGGTGATGACCTTGTCGCGGTGGGTTTCGCAGAAGTCGATGTCGAAGTCCGGCATCGACACGCGCTCGGGATTGAGAAACCGCTCGAACAGTAGGCCGAGCGCGATGGGATCGAGGTCGGTAATGGTGAGCGCCCAGGCGACCACCGACCCGGCACCGGATCCGCGGCCCGGTCCGACCGGAATATCGTTGGCCTTCGCCCATTTGATAAAGTCGGCGACGATCAGGAAGTAGCCGGCGAAGCCCATGCCGGTGATGATCTCGAGCTCATAGTCGAGCCGCTCGCGGTACCGCCCCTTTTCTTCCTCGGGACGGTCGGAGAGACGTCGCTCGAGCCCCGCCTTCGCGTCCGCGAACAGTTGCTCATCCTCATTCTCCCCGAGCCGCGGAAGGATCGGCCTGCGCTTGGGGGCAGCGACGGCGCAACGCCGTGCAATCACTGCCGTATTGGCGAGCGCTTCTGGAACGTCGGCGAACAGCTCGGCCATCGCCGCGCCATCCTTCAGCCAGGCATCGGCCGACGAGCTCGCGCGGTCGGCACTTTCCACATAGGCCGAGCTCGCGATGCACAGCATCGCGTCGTGCGCGGCGTGGAACGATGGGTCCGCGTAAGCGGCCGGGTTGCTCGCCACCAGCGGCAGGTGCCGCTCGTAAGCAAGCTCGATTAGCGCCGCTTCAGCGGCTTCCTCTATCGGCTCGCCGCGTCGGGTGATCTCGATGTAGAGCCGGTCGGCAAAGAGGCTCTGCAGCCGCTCGAGATAGGCCTCCGCTTTGTCCTTCTGTCCGTCGGCAAGGAGCCGCGCGATCGCCCCTTCACTGCCCGCCGTCAGCGCGATCAGTCCCTCGTTCAGACCATCGAGCGCGGCGAACGGGACATGCGGCTCCTCCTCGATCGGTCGATTGAGGTGCGCGGAGGAAACCAGCTTGCAGAGGTTGGCATAGCCTTGCTCGTCCTTGGCGAGCAGCACGAGCCAGTCGATCCCGCCTTCGCCACCGAGCTCCGGCGGTCGCGCAACCGCGAGCATTGCGCCGACGATCGGCTGGACGCCTTTCGCGATGCATGCCTCGCTGAACGGCATGACGCCGTAAAGGCCGTTGCGGTCGCTCACGGCGATCGCTGGGAAGCCGAGCTTCGCCGCGCGATCGGCGATCGTCTTCGGCTCCATCGCCCCTTCGAGCATGGTGAAGGACGAAAACACTCGTAGCGGAACGTAGGGCTGAATCACTGGCCGACTATGGAATCTTTGGCTCGCCGGCCGCAAGGAAACGGAGCCATTTTATCCCCACCTATCGCGGTGGACGCCATGTCCCTTCCATGATGTCGCGGATTTCGCGCATGCGGCCGACATAAGCGTCGCCGATGCACGAACGGCTGGGGCACCGATCACGGTACGCGAGGAAGCGGTTCCGGGTGCTGCGCAACAGCGTGCGCTGCTCGGGAGTCGCCTGATCGATCGCGCGGCCATATTGCGCGGCCATGTTGCGGTCGAGCGCTGCGAGACCGGCGTTCGAGCACACCGCGATTTCGCCTTTGGTGCGAGCCTTCGCGCAGTCAAAGCTCGGACGTCCGCTTGATGGCGCTGCGGGGGCAGCCGGAGGGTGCTGCTGGGGCTGCGGCGCGGCAGTCGGCGGCGCCGCGCGAGGCTGCTCAGGCGTCACGCCATTCGTCTCGACTGGTCCCGAGGGCGCGGGTGCCGCGGCCGTTGGCGCCGGGGCCTGCTGACCGACCCGGGCGAGCGTGGCGAGCGGCGCGATCACTGCATCCGCATTGCGCAGCAGCACGACATTGCCGCTGCCGTCCGCTGCGGGCTCGACCGTATAGTCGACGTCCGACGTCAGCGTGTGGCGGCCGCCGACAACTCCCACGCCCGGCGGCAGGTCGAGCGAGAGCGAGCCCGAGCAATTCACCGCGCCTGTCGAACTGTCCCGGCTCTCCATCACCGGATTTTCCATCCGCACGACTGCATAGCGCGAGAGCTCGTCGAATGCCGCCTGGTCGCTTCCCCGAAGCTGGGCGGCGCGGTGGAACAGTTCGCCCTTGATGAGGTCATAGGTTTGCGGGCTCGCGCAGGCTTTCTCGGCCGAGGGCGCCTTCGCCTGCCCACGTTCCTGCTGGTTTTGGGCAAGCTGGTTTTGTGTGAGCTTGTCCTGATCGGCGTTTTT
>Ga0207660_10000404_pt1 | contig 28485 bp, 29 predicted proteins | sample KBSC73BmetaG_FD_184335 | JGI IMG/M metagenome (GOLD analysis project Ga0207660, IMG submission 184335) | Corn rhizosphere microbial communities from Kellogg Biological Station, Michigan, USA - KBS C7-3B metaG (SPAdes) (version 2) | ecosystem: Host-associated > Plants > Roots > Rhizosphere ... | reverse complement strand
CGGCTCCGACAGCCGGTTGGCGACGGCGAGAATGTGCTCGCCGTTGCGGAAGCTCGTCGTCAGGTGCCGCACCGCGGCGAGCGAGCGGTCGGCCTGCGGGAAGTGCTCGGGGAAGCGCCGCAGCCCCGAGGCGCTGGCGCCGCGCCAACCGTAGATCGACTGGCAGGGGTCGCCGACGGCGGTCACCGGGTGGCCGTCGCCAAACAGCGAGGCGAGCAGCACCCGCTGGGCGTGGCCGGTGTCCTGGTACTCGTCGAGGAACACCGCGGCGTAGCGCGATCGCTCGATCTGGCCGACCGTCGGGTGGCGCGCCGCGATCACCGCGGCGTGCGCCACCTGGTCGCCGTAGTCCATGACCTCCTGCTGCCGCTTGACCTCGCCGTAGGCCTCGACCAGGGCCAGCAGCTGCCGACGGCCGCGGTCGGTCGTCGCGACCTTGCCGACGGCGGCTGCGACCTTGCCGGGCAACGCCTCGATCCGGGCACAGAGCCGAGTCCCGAAACCGGCGAGCGTCGCCGGCGCGACGAGGTGCTCGGCCATCTCGCCGGCGAGACCGAGGACGGCTTCGACGACGAAGGGAGGCGTCAGCGTCACCGCGTCCATCGGCCCGTCGTAGTCGGTGACCACCCGCGTGGCCAGCTGCCACTGCACCGCAGGCGTGATCAGGCGCGTCGAGGGCTCGAGGCCCTCGCGAAGGGCGTGGTCGGCGAACAGCCGAGCCGCGTAGGAGTGGTAGGTCGACACCGTCGGCTCGCCGGCGGCCGCCTCGTCGAGCAGGCCCTGGCTGTGCAGCACCGCGAGGCGATGCCGCACCCGGATCGACAGCTCCGCTGCCGCCTTGCGGGTGAAGGTCAGCCCGAGCACCTGCTCCGGCAGGACGAGGCCGTTGGCGACCAGCCACACCACCCGGGACGCCATCGTCGCGGTCTTGCCGGCGCCGGCCCCGGCGACGACGAGGCCCGGCGCGAGACCGGCACCGATGACGGCCGCCTGCTGCGGCGTCGGCGCCTCGACACCGAGGACCTCGGCCAGGTCCTCGGGGCTGAACCTCGGCACCGGCTCGAAGGCCAGCATCTCCTGCACCGAGGCGATCACGGAACGACCATCCGGCCGTCCGGCTGCGCCGGGCAGCAGGCCTTCACGGCGCACGAGCGGCAGCCGTCGCCGACGGTCGCGGTGAACGCCGCCGCACTCATGCCGGTCGCCACCTCGTCGAGCAGACCGACAACCCAGTCGGGATCGGGGTCATCCCCCAGTGGCGGCTGGGACTGCACCCGGGCACCGGAGGTGAGCGCCGACTTGCCGACTTGCACGAGCTCGGCGCCGCCCGGCTCGGTCGACGCCGCGATCTCCGCGAACGCCCCCAGGGCGACGGCGAGCTGGTAGACGCCGAGCTGCGGCTGGCGGCCGAGCTCCTCGTCGGACGGCCGGCGCGCGCCGGTCTTGAGATCGACGACGACGGGCCGCCCCGTGTCGTCGCACTCCAGCCGGTCGACCCGTCCGCTGACCCGCACCCGGCCTGACGAGATGTCGAAGGGCGCCTCGACGGCGACCAGGGTCCGGGCGTTGTCCCGGTGCCACGCCAGGAACGTGCGCAGCCACTGCACCGCCGTCTCGCGCTGCTTGCGCGAGAACCACCGGCCGCCCAGGTCGAGATGCGCCCAGACGTCGTCGAGCCGCGCGGTCAGCACGGTTTCGTCGGCCATCGCCGGATCTGCGGCGAGCGCAGCCAGCGCGTGGATGACATTGCCCATCCCCTGCGCCGCCCCGCTCGCGCCCGCGGCACCGGCGGCCCGCTCCAGCAACCACCGCAGGCCGCAGTCGACGAACCCCTCGACCTGGGACGGCGAGACCCGAACGGGCTCGTCGGGCCCGGCGAGCGGCCGGTCGTCGGACAGCTCGGTCAGGGCATACCAGTCGGCCGGATCGGCGCCGGGCACTCCGGCCTCGGCGAGCCGCGCCAACGTCTCGGCCGCTGCCGGGTGCCGGGTCGAGCGGGCCGGATCGCAGAGGGCCGACCGCAGCTCGGCGACCAGCGCCGGCAACGACAGGGGGCGGGGCGCGGGGGGCAGGGGCCCCTCGTCGTAGGCCGGGATCAGCTCGGCGAGGAAGCGCGACGGCCGCTCCTCGCTGTCGTCGCTGCCGCCGACGGCCGTGACGACGAGCCGCTCGCGCGCACGGGTGCAGGCGACGTAGAACAGCCGGCGCTCCTCGGCGAGCTGAACCCCGGCCAGCCCGGCACCGGAGACGTCGGTGCCGTTGACCATCTCCACCAGGGTCTCCGCCCCCAGCAGGGAGCCGCGCAACCGCAGGTCGGGCCAGACCCCCTCCTGAACGCCGGCGACGACGACCAGGTCCCACTCCAGCCCCTTGGACCGGTGCGCCGTGAGGATGCGCACGGCATCACCGGTGGGTGCACGCTCGGCGAGAGAGTCGGCGGGGATCTCCTGGGCTTGCAGATCGTCGAGGAACATCAACGGCGAGCTGTGCGGCAGCCGGTCGACGAAGCGGGCCGCCGCCTCGAACAGCGCGACCGCCGAGTCGAGCGCGCGATCGGCGCGCGCCGCCTCACCGCCGCCCGAGAGCGACCGGCTCTCCCACTGCTCCGACAACCCGGACGCCGACCACAGGGCCCAGAGGACGTCCTCGGCGTCGCCGCCCGCGGCCGCCGCCTCGCGCACGACGGCCAGCAGCCGGGCCACCCGGTCGGCGGGCGCGCGAACGAGTGGCCGCGCCGCGGCCAACCTGCGGGGGTCGTGCAGCGCCTCGACGAGCAGCCGGCCCGAGGGTGCCCGGCTGCCGTCGGCCTCCCGGAGCGCGCGCCGCAGCCGGCGCAGCTGCAGCGCATCGGCACCCCCCAGGGGGCCGGTCACCAGCTCCGCGGCGGTGCTCTCGTCGAGGCTCGCCGGGTCGAGCCCGACGCGCATGGCCTGCAGCAGCGGCCGCACCCCGGGCTCCGCGCCGAGCGGGATCTCGTCGCCGGCGACGACGACGGGGACGCCGGCGGCACCCAGCGCTCGGCGCAACACCGGGATCGAGCGGCCGGCCGCACGGACCAGCACCGCCATGCGCGACCACGGCACCCCGTCGAGCAGGTGCGCCCGGCGCAGCACGTCGGCGACCTGCGCCGCCTCACCGGCGACGCTGTCGGCCAGCCGCACCTCCACCTGCCCGGGGGCCCCGTCGACCGCCTTCAGGTCGCGGTGCAGCCGCCCGCCGGGCACCGCGGGCAACCGGTGCGCGAGCCGGCGCGACGCCGCGAGCAGCGCCGGGCCGCTGCGCCGGCAGTGCCGCAACGCCACCAGCGCGGCCTCCTGCCCGTCGGCAGTGCGGAACCGCTCGCGGAACCGGAGGACGCCCGTCACGTCGGCCCCACGAAAGCCGTAGATCGACTGGTCGGGGTCGCCGACCGCCACGAGGTCGCGGCCGCCACCGGCGAGCCGCTGAAGCAGCATCTCCTGGGCGGGGTCGCTGTCTTGGTACTCGTCGACGAAGACCGCCGCGCGGGCCGCCTGCTCGCGCGCCCGCACGTCGTGGTCACCGAGCAGCTGGGCCGCGCGGTGCACCAGCTCCGCATAGTCGTAGGCAGGCCCGGCCGGGTCGAGGTCGAAGCGGGCGGCGTATCGGCGCAGGAATGCCCCGGCCGCCACCCAGTCCTCCCGGCCGACGCGCCGGCCCAGGTCGATCAGCGCGTCGCCGTCGAGCCCGCGCTCCCGGGCGCGCAGCAGCAGGTCGCGCAGCTCGTCGGCGAACCCCCGGGTGAGCAGCACCGGACGCAGCCCCGCCGGCCAGTCACGCGCGCTGTCGTCGACGTCGCCGCGCAGCAACCGGCGGATCTCGAGCAGGTGCTCCGGCCCGGACAGCAGCCGCGGGACCGGCTCTCCCCGCTGCTGTGCCTCACGTCGCAGCAGGGCGAAGGCGTAGGAGTGGAACGTCATCGCGACCGGCTCGCGAGTGGTGCGGCCGAGTCGGCCGGTGATCCGCCGGCGCAGCTCACCGGCCGCCCTGCGGCTGAACGTCAGGACGAGCAGCTGCTCGGGGTCGAGCCCGCGCTCCTCGACTCGGTGCACCACGGCCTCGACCAGGGTGGTCGTCTTGCCGGTGCCCGGGCCGGCCAGCACCAGCAACGGGCCACCCGGGTGCTCCACGACCTGCCTCTGCTGCGGATCGAGCACGGGCGCCGTGACCACCGCGCGCGGTGGGCGCACGAGGACGTAGGACGCGGAGGGGCCGGGCACGGCCTCATTCGAGCACGCGCCACCGACACTTTCCGGCAGCTTCGGTCGGGTCCGTCCACACGGCCGACGCCCTAGGTCGAGCGGCCGTCCCACCGAGCGCGGCGCATGTCGACGCGGGTGCCATCCGCTGCCAGCGGTGCCCCGTCGGCCCGCAGCCGAGCCAGCTGCTCGTGCGACTTGTGCGGCGCCGGCGCACCGCTGGCCATCACCACCCGGTGCCAGGGCACCTCATCGCCATAGCGGTGCATCACCATGCCGACTGCGCGTGGGGCCCGGCTACCGACGTACTCCGCGACGTCGCCGTAGCTCATGACCCGCCCGGGCGGGATCGCGTCGACCGCGTCGAGCACCGCCCGCACGAACGCCGACTCGACGCCGGAAGCGACCCTGCAGCGAGGCGCCACCTGGGAGCCGCTAGTAGGTGGGAAGGGTCTTGTCGACCTGCGTGGCCCAGGCGGTGACGCCACCCTGCACGTGGGAGGCGTTGGCGAACCCGGCGTTCTTCAGCAGCGCCAGGGACTCCGCCGACCGCACGCCGGTCTTGCAGTAGAGCACCACCGGCTTGTCCTGCGGCAGCTCCGACAGCCGACCCGGCAGGTCGCCCTTGGGGATCAGCACCGCGCCCGGGATCCGCACGATGTCCCACTCGGCGGGTTCGCGGACGTCGACCAGCAGCAGGTCGTCACCACGGTCGACCATGTCCTTGAGCTCAGTCGCGGTGATCGTCGACCCGGCGGCGGCCTCGACGGCCTCGTCGGAGACCGTGCCGCAGAACGCCTCGTAGTCGATCAGCTCGGTGATCGTCGGGTTCTTGCCGCAGATCGGGCACTCGGGGTCCTTCTGCACCCGGACGCTGCGGTAGGTCATCTCGAGGGCGTCGTAGATCATCAGCCGGCCGACCAGCGGGTCGCCGATGCCGGTGATGACCTTGATCGCCTCGTTGACCTGGATCGAGCCGATCGACGCGCACAGCACGCCGAGGACGCCGCCCTCGGCGCACGACGGCACCATGCCGGGCGGCGGCGGCTCGGGGTAGAGGCAGCGGTAGCAGGGCCCGTAGTCCGCCCAGAAGACCGAGGCCTGCCCGTCGAAGCGGTAGATCGAGCCCCACACGTAGGGCTTGCCGAGCAGCACGCACGCGTCGTTGACCAGGTAGCGGGTGGCGAAGTTGTCGGTGCCGTCGATGATGAGGTCGTAGCCGGCGAAGATCTCCAGCGCGTTGCTGCTGTCGAGCCGCTCGGTGTGCAGGTTGACCTGCACCAGCGGGTTGATCTCGTGCACCGAGTCGCGGGCGCTCTCCGCCTTGAGCCGGCCGATGTCGCTCTGGCCGTGGATCACCTGGCGCTGCAGGTTGGACTCGTCGACCGTGTCGAAGTCGACGATGCCGAGCGTGCCGACGCCCGCGGCCGCGAGGTACATCAGCGCCGGCGCCCCCAGGCCACCCGCGCCCACGACGAGAACCTTGGCGTTCTTCAGCCGCTTCTGCCCCTCCATCCGGACGTCCGGGATGATCAGGTGCCGCGAGTAGCGACGCACCTCGTCGGGCGTCAACTCGGCGGCAGGTTCGACCAGCGGCGGCAGGCTCATTCGGTGCTCCAGCGTCGTACGAAGGCTTTCCAGCAGCGGCAACCGTGCGGCCGCGCCGGGAATTCCAAGTGTGACGTACGCCGAAGGCTCGGCCTCAGTCGCCGGGTCGCCACCAGGGACGGCGGCGCGGCTCGTCGGTCGGCCGCGGGTAGACGACCGGTCGCAGCGGCGGCTGGCTGCCCGACGCAGCCGGTCCGCCGGCCGAGCCGCCCGGCTCTGACTCGCCGACCGGCTGCCCCTGGTGGGCCACGGGCGGTTCGTCCTGGGGAGTCTCGGCGAGCTCCTCCATCTCCTCGTCCGCGTCGAGGTCGAGGCGTTCGACGATCGACCCGTCAGCCTCCTCGCCGGCACCCGGGCCGTCGGGAGCCGCCATGGCCTCGTGGACTCCTTGCTCCTCGTAGCCGTGCGAACCGCTGCCGGCAGCGGCACCGGCGGCCGGCGTCATCACGGGCGCCGCGGGCTCGGCGCTGCCCGGCTCGTCGTAGTCGAAGCCGCCCGCCGACGTCTCCGCGGCGTAGGCCGGCCGGACCTGGCGGCGACGAAGCAGAGCCTCGGCCAGCGCGAGCACCGCCTCGTCGACGTGCGCGGCGAGCCGTCGCTCGGTGTTGGCGTGCGCGTTGGTCACGATCTCGGGCACCACGAGCCGGACCGCAGACTCCAGATCGGTGGCGCTGACCTGTCCGGCCATCAGCGTGCGGCCGAGGTCGTCGACGGCCGAGCGGACCTGGCCGGCCACGTCCGGCGAGGCCGACGACCGCTCGTCGATCGCGATCAGACGGTCGGACAACGCGTCGAGCCGCGACAGCAGCTCGTCGTGGTCCTGGGCGGCGAGCTGCTCGAGCCGCTCGGTCTGCCGCGTCACGGCTGCCTCGACGGCGGCCAGCCGCTCGTCGAGCCGGTTGGCCGCGTCGTCGCCACCCGCCGGTGCCGTCGCGTCCAGCCGCTCACCGAGGGCCTGCAGCCCCGCGCGGAGCTCCCGCGCGATGCCGTCGACGTCGGCGCGGACGTCGTCGCCCTGCTCCCCGATGGCCGTCGCGGCGGCCGCGCGGACCTCCTCGGGCAGCCGCACGAGCAGCGCCCGGATGTCGGCGAGCGCGTTGGTCAGCTGCCGCTGCTCGGACAGCTGGTCCTCGACCGCCCGGGACAGCAGCGCCTGCATACGTTCGGACATGGGGGAGCCGCCGCCGGCCGTCTCACCGCCCGGCCCTCCCGTCGACATGCCTTGCGCCCCCGGTGCAGCTTCGGTCACGTCCTCGCCTCCCGTCGTTCGCGTCCCACGGGAGTATCGCCCTTACGGCGCGAGGACGTCGCTTCGTGACCCGCCGGGGATCAAGAAGCCTGGGGAAGGAGGGGTTCCAGCCTCCGGTTGAGCGCGTCGAGGGCGGCGCGCACGCAGGCCTGGCGCACGTCCTCGCGGACGGTCGCCGATCCGGTGAGCCGTTCACTGCCGTGGCCGCTGACCATCGTCAAGGCGACGACGACCGTGCGCTCCCCACCGGTGACGGTGACCTCGACGCCCTCGACCTCGAAGCGTGCGCCGTCGCCGACCAGCTGCTCGAGCGCCCGCAGCGTCGCCGAAGCGACGGACCGGTGCACGCCGGTCGAGGTGGCTGTGCCCGTCGCCTCCCCGGTGACCGTCTGGTCGCCGTGGCCGAGGGTCACGGCCGCAGTCACCTCGAGCCCGGAGGAGACCAGCTGCATCCGCCGGATGGCGACGCGCCGGCCGGCGCGGGGCGCTTCCACGGTCTCGGCCGAGGCCGCGACGGCGGGCGCCGGAGCCGGGGTCGGACGCACCTCGGGAGCGGTCAGCGCCAGGTCGACGTCGGAGTCCTCGATCAGCTGCACGCGGTCGGCGTCGACCCCGAGACCGAAGCGCTCGCGAAGCAGGCGACCGACGTTGGTTGCGACCTGCACCTCGTCGACGCCGGGCGTGAGCCCGAGCCGGAGCAGGCCTACCCCGCCCCCATCGGCATCCGGTTCGACGTCGGCGTCCGACACACCGGGGACAGCCCGCAGCGCCGCCACGATCTCGGCGTAGTCGCTCACGGTGATGTCAGCTCCCGGAAACGCGGCCACGGTCGACGGCGAACCCGTCGACCATGACTGCTGTGTCGGTGCACTTCGCATGATGCTTGAGGGCGCAGATTAGGGACTGTCGGGCGGACGCGTGGCACTCACGCCGACTTGCGCCCAGATGCCCGCTTCGTCCCTGTCTTCGTCGCTCGTGCGGGGGTGGCTGCCTTGCCGTTCTTGCTCGCACCCGCTTTCTTCGGCGTCCGGCGGCGAGGTTCCTCCCCGGCAGCGGCCTCCTCGGCGGCCTTCTTGCGGGTCGCGGCCCGCTTGGCGGGCGCCGTCTTCTTCGGCGAAGGCCGGGCCGGTGCGGTCACCGACTCGTCGTCGGCCTGCCCTCCGGCGCGGTTGGCGCGCGCCGCCTCGACGCTCGCGCGCAGCGCGGCCATGAGGTCGACGACCGTGCCGGTCTCGCCCGAGGGCTGCTCCACCTCGACGACCTCGCGCCCGGCGACCTTGGCGTCGATCAGCGCCTGTAGCGCCTCGCGGTAGCCGTCGGTGTACTGCGAGGGGTCAAGGTCGCCCGACAGCGAGTCGATCAGCGAGGCGGCCATCGCCAGCTCCTGCGGCCGCACGTCGACCTCGTCGTCGAGGAAGCCGAAGTCGGGCGTGCGGACCTCGTCGGGCCACAGCATCATCTCGAGCACGAACACGCCGTCGCGCACCCGCAGGGTGGCCAGCGACTCGCGCTGGCGCAGCGCGACCTTCACCAGGGCGACCCGGCCCGACCGCTCGAGCGCCTCGCGCAGCAGCACGTAGGGCTTCACGCCGGCGGCGTCGGGCTCCAGGTAGTAAGAGCGGTTGAAGTAGATCGGGTCGACCTGCGCGAGCGGCACGAACTCCAGCACGTCGATCGACCGCGAGGTGGCCAGCGGGAGCTCGGCGAAGTCCTCGTCGGTGAGCACGACGACCTCGCCGGTCGCCAGCTCGTAGCCCTTGGCGATGTCGGAGAAGCGCACCTCTTCGCCGTCGAGCGAGCAGACCCGCTTGTAGCGGATGCGGCCGCCGTCGGAGACGTGCACCTGGTGGAACGTGACGTCCTTCTCCTGGGTGGCGGAGTACAGCTTCACGGGGATCGTGACCAGCCCGAAGCTGATCGCGCCCTTCCAGATGCTGCGCATGGCTGCCCTCGCCCGGGTCGACGTCCGAACAAGATCACCCTACCCGTCGGCTGACCGTATCTACCGGCTCGTCACGGCCTCTGGGCGTTACCGTTCTCGGATGCAGTGGGGGCTGGCGGGCGCGTTCGCCTCGGCGGCCGTTTACGGCGTCGCGACGGTGCTTCAGGCGCTGGCCGTGCGCCGCACCGAGCGGCAGGTCCGCCTCGACCCGCGACTGCTGCTGCGGCTGGCCCACTCCCGCCCCTACGTACTCGCGATGTTCTGCGAGGCGATCGGTTTCGGGCTGTCGCTGGCGGCCATCCGTACGCTCCCGCTGTTCGTGGTGCAGGCGGTCGTCGCCTCCAGCCTGGCGTGGACCGCGGTCCTCGCCGCGGTCTTCCTCGACACCCGGCTCGGGCTGCGGGAGTGGGGTGCCATCGCGGTCGTCGTCACCGGCCTCGGGCTGCTCGCGTCGTCGGCGGGCGACGACGGCCCGTCGCACGTCGACTTCACCGCGCGCGCCGCACTTCTCGGCTCGGTCGGTGCGATCTTCGCGCTCGGAGCGGCCGCGTCGCGGCGCGGCGCCTCGTCGTTCGCGCTGGGCACGATCGCCGGGCTGGGGTTCAGCTCCTCGGGCATCGGCGCCCGGGTGCTCGCCGACCCGACGAGCCCGTTGCACGTGGTGACCGACCCGGCGTTCTACGCGCTCTGCCTGGGCGGGCTGGTCGGGCTGCTGGTCAGCGCGCAGGCGTTCCAGCGCGGGTCGGTGACCGTGACGACGGCGGCCGTGACCGCGACCTCGACGCTGGTGCCGGCCGGCATCGGGCTGGCCCTGCTCGGCGACCACCCGAGCCCCGGGCAGGGCGTCACCGACGCGGTCGGGTTCTGCCTGACCCTGGCCGGCGCGCTCGCGCTCGCCCACCACGGCAACCCCGAGGCAGCCGCCCCCGCGCAGGACTCCGAGGCCGACGGCGTACGCGTCGGCGAGACGCTCGCCTGATGCCGCTTCCCGCGGTGGCGCCGATGCTCGCCGTGGCCCGCAGCGAGCTGCCCACCCATGACACGGCGTACGGCTACGAGTTCAAGTGGGACGGCGTGCGCGCGATCGTCTACGTCGAGGACGGCCGGGCGCGAGTGCTCTCGCGCAACGACCGCGACGTGTCGGTCTCCTACCCGGAGCTCGCGTCGCTGCCGGCCGCGCTCGGCGGCCGGGCCGTGATCCTCGACGGCGAGATCGTCGCCCTCGACGCCGCCGGGCGGCCGTCCTTCTCGCGGCTGCAGTCACGGATGCACGTGACCGACCCGTCGGCGGTGCGCCGGCTGGCCGCCGAGGTGCCCGCGCGGCTGCTCGTCTTCGACGTGCTGCACCTCGGGGGCACGCCGACGATCGGGCGCCCCTACGAGCAGCGTCGCGACCTGCTTGACTCGCTCGCTCTCGACGGCCCGCACTGGCAGACCCCGCCGTGGTTCTCCGGCGCCGGCTCGCCGGGTGAGGGGGAGGCGGTGTTCGCCGCGTCGAAGTCCAGCGGGCTCGAGGGCGTCGTCGCGAAGCGGCTCGGCTCTCACTACTTCCCCGGCCGGCGGTCCGACTGCTGGCTGAAGGTCAAGCACGCGCGCATGCAGGAGGTCGTCGTCGGCGGCTGGAAACCCGGCCAGGGGCGGCGGACCGGCGGTCTCGGGTCGCTGCTGCTCGGCGTCTACGACGAGACCGGCCTGCGCTACGCCGGGCACGTCGGCACCGGCTTCACCGACCGAGCCCTGCGCGAGCTGCAGGCCGACCTCGCTCCGCTCGCGGCGGACGACCCGCCGTTTGCGGAGCCGGTGCCGCGGGAGCACGCCCGCGACGCGCGGTGGGTACGTCCCGAGCTCGTGGGCGAGGTCGTGTTCACCGAGTGGACCCAGGACGGGCGGTTGCGCCACCCGTCCTGGCGCGGGCTGCGTCCCGACAAGGCACCGGCGGAGGTGGTCCGTGAGCCCGGCTGACCCACGCGTCACGGTCGAGGTCGACGGCCGGCGCCTGTCGCTGTCGAACCTCGACAAGGTGCTCTACCCGGAGACGGGGTTCACCAAGGGCGAGGTCATCGACTACTACTCCCGCATCGCGCCGGTGCTGCTCCCGCACCTCGCCGACCGGCCGCTGACGTTCAAGCGCTACCCCGAGGGCGTCGAGGCGGAGCCGTTCTTCCAGAAGAACGCGCCCTCCCACGCTCCCGAGTGGGTCCGGACCGTGCCGCTGCCGACGCCCGGCTCGACGAAGTCGCGGACGGTGACGACGTACGCCGTGGTCTGCGAGCTCGCCACGCTCGTCTGGGCCGCGAACCTCGCGACGATCGAGTTGCACGTGCCGATGTGGAAGGTCGGCAGGGACGGCGCGGCCGCGCCGCCGGACCTCATGGTCTACGACCTCGACCCGGGCCCGCCGGCGACGATCGTCGAGTGCTGCGAGGTGGCGCGGCTGATCCGGGCCGCGCTGGGCGAGGAGGGCCTGTCGGCGTGGCCCAAGACCAGCGGCTCCAAGGGCCTGCAGCTCTACGTGCCGCTCGTCCCCGGACGTCCGTGGCAGGACGTGCACGGCTACGCCCGCCGGCTGGCCGAGCGGCTGGAGCGCGACCGGCCGGACCTGGTGGTGAGCAACATGAAGAAGGCGCTGCGCCGCGGCAAGGTGCTCGTCGACTGGTCCCAGAACAACGCGGCGAAGACGACCGTCGCCGTCTACTCGCTGCGGGCGCGGGCCGCGCCGACCGTGTCGACGCCGGTCACCTGGGCAGAGGTAGAGGATTGCCGCAGTCCGGACGACCTGCGGTTCACGTCGGCCGAGGTGCTCGCCCGGGTCGAGGAGGTCGGCGATCTCTTCGCGCCCTTGCTCGACCCCGATCAGCGCCTTCCCTGAGCGGTGGGGGACGCTGATCCCAGCCGCCACCGCACGTCGAGGAGGAGACATGCCCGACTTCGAGACCCCCGGTGACGACGAACTCGAGCAGGAGCAGTCGGCCACGGACGCCGAAGCGGCGGTGGAGCGAGCTGGAGCGACCGAAGTCGGGGTCGAGACGCCTGAGGCCGACGCCCAGGAGCAGCGGCAACCGCTGCACGGCGACGAGGCGCCCTACCGGCCCACGCTGCCGGTCGAGGCCGACGAGGCCGACGCCGCCGATCAGGCGCGCGAGGTCGAGCTCGACGAGGACGAGTACCGCTGAGCGAGGAGCCTTCCGCGTCACGCCGGCGGCTGCCCCGCAGCGCCCGGCGCCGCCAGCTGCTGACCGCGGCCCAGGAGGTCTTCGTCGCGCAGGGCTACCACGCCGCGGCGATGGACGACATCGCCGAGGTCGCCGGGGTCAGCAAACCCGTGCTCTACCAGCACTTTCCGGGCAAGCTCGAGCTCTACCTCGCGCTGCTCGACGAGCACTGCGACGCGTTGGCGCGTGCCGTCCGCAAGGCGCTCGCGTCGACGACCGACAACCGGCTTCGGGTCGCCGAGAGCATCCGCGCCTACTACGACTTCGTCAGCGACGAGAGCGGCGCGTTCCGGCTGGTGTTCGAGTCGGACCTGCGCAACGAGCCCGCTGTCCGCGACCGGGTCGAGGGGTCCCTGCGCTCGTCGGTCCAGGCGATCGCCGACACGATCGCGGCCGACACCGGCCTGTCGGGGGGCGAGGCCGAGCTGCTGTCCTGCGGGCTCGAGGGCCTCGCGGAGATCAGCGCCCGCTGGTGGATGAGCGTCGGCGCGGAGCAGCACCTCGACAAGGAGCGCGCGATCGCGCTGATGACCGGCCTGGCCTGGCGGGGCATCTCCGGCTTCCCCCGGGCAGAGCCGCAACCGGAGACCGGTCACTAGGCTTGCGCTCAGGCGTTTCCCGACAGCGCGACGAGACGGAGGATCCGTGGAGGTCAAGATCGGGGTGCAGTACGCCCCCCGCGAGCTCACCGTCGAGAGCGCCCAGACCGCCGACGAGATCGAGAAGGCCGTCGCGGCCGCGGTGAAGACCGGCTCGGGCGGCGTGCTCTCGCTCGTCGACGAGAAGGGCCGTCGCGTCCTGGTGCCGGCCGAGAAGTTGGCCTACGTCGAGATCGCGGAGTCGGAGACCCGGCGGGTGGGCTTCGGCGCGGTCTGAGCTCAGGCCGACAGGCCGAGCGCGGCCATCCGCTGCGAGTGCCGGTCGGTGAGCCGGGTCAGCAGCCGAGCCACCTCGGCGATGTCGCCGCTGCCGCCCACGAGCAGGCGGGCCAGCGCCTCGCGGTCCACGGCCACCCGCTGTGCCTGGGTCAGCGCCTCCCCCACGAGCCGGCGCGCCCACAGCGCCAGCCGGCCGGCTGCCGTCGGGTCGTCGGTGGTGAACTGCCGCACCCGCTCGACCGCGAACCCCGCGTGCCCGGTGTCGGCGAGCACCTCCAGCACGAGCGCCTTCGTGTCGGCGTCGACGTACTCCGCCACCTCGCGGTAGAAGTCGGCGGCGATCGAGTCGCCGACGTAGGCCGTGACGAGCCCCTCGACCCAGTCCGACGTCGCCGTCGACTCGTGCCAGGCCTCGAGCGGGGCGACGAACGGGCGCATGGCGTCCTCGGCGTTGACCCCCATCTCCTCGAGGCGGTCGTGCAGCCGGCGGAAGTGGGCGAACTCCGCCGCCGCCATCCCCGCCAGCGCAGCCTTGTCGGAGATCGTCGGCGCGAGCTTGGCGTCGGCGGCCAGCCGCTCGAACGCCGTGAGCTCGGCGTAGGCCAGCACCCCGAGGAGATCGATCACTGCCTGCCGGTAGGTCTCGGGGTCCATGCCGGCGCCCGGGGTGGTGGTCACCGTCGCGACACTAGCGTCGCCGCCGGACGGGAACACGATCACCGGGTAGCATGTTGTACCGGACGGTGACACGAGGTCACCGACTGTCCGGCGCCGCGTCGCGGCACCGAGACGTACGACGAAAACCGCGGAGCGCCGAGCATCGGCGTATGCGAGGCGTCGCCGCCCCCCGGCTCCGGCCGGGCGCGGGCAGCGATGCGGCGCCACGACCGGCCTCCGCACTGCGGAAGGCTGTATTCGTTTGACCACGTTCGCCGAGATCGGCGTCCTGCCCGAGACCGTCGCCGCGCTAGCGGCCCAAGACATCCACTCCCCCTTCGCGATCCAGGAGCTGGCGATCCCGCTGGCGCTGCAGGGTCACGACCTGATCGGCCAGGCCCGCACGGGCACCGGAAAGACCCTGGCCTTCGGCGTACCGCTGCTGCAACGGCTGGAGGTGCCCGGCGACCGCCTGCCGCAGGCGCTGGTCGTCGTGCCGACCCGCGAGCTCGCGGTGCAGGTCGCCGAGGACCTCGAGAAGGCCGGTGCGACCCGCGGCATACGCGTGCTCACCATCTACGGCGGCCGGGCCTACGAGCCGCAGATCGAGGCGCTGGCCAAGGGAATCGACGTCGCGGTCGGCACGCCCGGCCGGCTGCTCGACCTCGCCCAGCAGAAGGCGCTGGACCTGTCGCAGGTCCGCACCCTGGTCCTCGACGAGGCCGACCGGATGCTCGACCTCGGGTTCCTCCCCGACGTCGAGCGGATCCTCGCGCTGGTGCCCGACGAGCGGCAGTCGATGCTGTTCTCGGCCACCATGCCCGCCGAGATCGTCACGCTGTCCCGGCGCTACCTGAACCAACCGACGCACGTGCGCGCCGAGATGCCCGACGAGACGGCGACGGTGCCCGCGACGCAGCAGCACGTCTTGCAGACCCACAACCTCGACAAGATCGAGGTCCTCGCGCGGCTGCTCCAGGCCGAGGGCCGCGGTCTCGCGATGGTCTTCTGCCGCACCAAGCGGATGGTCGACCGGGTCGCCGGCGACCTCGCCGAGCGCGGGTTCGCGGCCGCTGCCGTGCACGGCGACCTCGGCCAGGGCGCGCGCGAGCGCTCGCTGCGGGCGTTCCGCAACGGCAAGATCGACGTGCTGGTCGCCACCGACGTGGCCGCCCGCGGCATCGACGTCGAGGGCGTGACCCACGTCGTCAACTACGACTGCCCAGAGGACGAGAAGGCCTACCTGCACCGCATCGGCCGCACCGGCCGGGCCGGCGGGTCCGGCGTCGCGGTGACGTTCGTCGACTGGGCCGAGCAGGTCCGCTGGAAGCTCATCAACAACGCGCTCGACCTGCCGTTCCCCGAGCCGGTCGAGACCTACTCGACCTCGCCGCACCTCTACACCGAGCTGTCGATCCCGGCCGGGACCGGCGGCACGCTGCCGGAGGACCGCCGTGTCCGCGCGGGGCTGACGGCGGAGAAGCTCGAGGACCTGGGCGAGACCGGGCGCTCGCACCGGGAGCCGCGGTCGGGCGGCCGGCAGCGCGGCTCCTCCGAGAGTTCAGGTCGTGGCGCGAGCGGCGATCGCCGCCGGTCCGCCGGCCACGCCGCCGGCGAGCCCGCCGAGGCCTCCACCGAGCGGGAGCGGCCGGCGCGGCGCCGTCGCGGCGGGCGCACGCGCACCCGGTCCGGCGAGCCGCTCGCGACGGCCGCGGAGCCCACCGCAGCCAACGCCCCTTCGACGCATCCCGACCATGCCGACGCGGCCGATCGCCTGGGTGCCCAGCGCGCGGCCGGCCCGACGCCGGCACGGCGCCGTCGCCGCCGCCGCTCGGGCCAGGTGTCGACCGGCACGGTCGGCACGGGCTACGAGGGCACCGAGGCCGAGTCCGCCTGACCCGCGCGAGTGCGGCTGCTGCTGGTCTCCGACACGCACGTCCCCCGGCGGGCGCGTGACCTCCCGGCCGCGTTGTGGGCGGCCGTCGACGCCGCCGACGTGGTCGTGCACGCCGGGGACTGGGTCGACGCCGCGCTGCTCGACCGCCTGGAGGCACGGGCGCCGCGGCTGATCGGCGTGTGGGGCAACAACGACGGGCCCGAGCTGCGGGCCCGCCTGCCCGAGGTGGCGCGGGCCGAGCTGGCCGGCGTACGCCTCGCCGTCGTCCACGAGACCGGCAGTGCGGCCGGCCGCGAACGCCGGTGCGCCGCGACGTTCCCCGACACCGACGTGCTGGTCTTCGGGCACAGCCACATCCCCTGGGACACGACCGCGGAGAGCGGCCTGCGGCTGCTCAACCCCGGATCGCCGACCGACCGGCGCCGCCAGCCGCACTACACCTACCTGACCGCGACGGCGGCCGACGGCCGGCTGACCGACGTGACCCTGCACCGCCTCTGAGCCGAGGCCCCCGCTACAGGTGGATCGACAGGCGCGCCCACGCGCGCTGGTGGCAGGCCGGGCAGCGCACCAGCGAGGGGTAGCGGCGGCGCAACGGCCACAGGTGCAGGCTCGGGACCAGCGTCGCGACCGCCCGCAGCGGATCGACGGCCGTACGCCGACCGCAGCGCGAGCAGGCGACGACGAGGGAGCCGGGGACCGACACCTCTACGCCGTCGGAGAAGAGCGCCCGCCGGCCCGAGAGGTCGGCGCGCTCGGAGGGCAGCGACGCGTCGCGGTCGGGGGTGCGCGGCCGGACCCGGTCGAACGTGCTCACCGGGGGACCTGCGCGAGGTCGATCACGACCGCGGGCTCGGGGCCCGGCTCGGGCACGACCACCGCGGGATCCGCGGCGGGCATGCCCATCAGCGTCCGCGCCAGCGCGCGGTAGGCCTGCGCGCCCGGCGTGCGGCCGGCCGTCCTGAGCACCGACCGGCCCGCGGCCGGCGCCTCGGCGAACCGCACCGACTTCGCGATCGCCGGCTCGAGCACCGGGAGCCCGTAGCGGGACGTGACGTCGGCAAGCACCTCGCGGGCGTGGGTGGTGCGCGCGTCGTACAACGTCGGAAGGACCCCGAGGACTTGCAGGTCGCGGTTGGTGAGTCGCTGGACCTCGTGCACGGTGTCGAGAAGCTGGCCGACGCCACGGTGCGAGAGCGTCTCGCACTGCAGCGGGATCATCACCTCGTCGGCAGCCGTGAGCACGTTGATCGTCATGACGCCGAGCGAGGGCGGCGAGTCGAGCAGCACGACGTCGTAGGCGGACAGCTGGTCCTCGAGGGCGCCGCGCAAGGCGAACTCGCGGCCGGTGCGGGTGAGCAGCATCGCCTCGCAGCCGGCGAGGTCGATGGTGGCCGGCAGGAGGTCGGGCCCGTCGGCCGTCGGCTGCACGGCCATCCGGGCCGACACCCGGCCGAGCAGCACGTCGTGCGTCGAGAGCTCGAGGGCCTCCGGGTCGAGACCGAGCGAGAACGTCAGGCACGCCTGGGGGTCGAGGTCGACCAGCAGCACCCGGCGGCCGAGCTCGTGCAGGGCGACCCCGAGCGAAGCGACGGTCGTCGTCTTCGCGACCCCGCCCTTCTGGTTGGCGACGGCGATGACGCGGGCGACACCAGCAGGCACGGCAGTCCAGCTTCGCGAGGAGGAGAGGAGCGCGCCTCGGATGCACCGCTTCGGGCGCGCCTCAGGACGCACGTCCAGGGTAACGGCAGGTAGGCTTCGGTCGCGGCCATATCGCGGGAAAAACGCCCGATTTCGCCGCATTCTCTCTGTCCTGAGGTGGTGTCTGCGCTGAGCGTTCCGCGGACGATGGCGCGCGCCGCCAACGTGCACCCGTGCCGGCTCCCCGCGGGGCCCCTTGGCGACCTCGCGGCGCTGCGCGCCGACGTCCCGGCCGCCGCCCCTCGCCGGTCCCCGGTGCTGCTGGTGCCCGGGTTCACCGGCAGCAAGGAGGACTTCCAGGCGCTGCTGCCCCTGCTCGCCGCCGCCGGTCACCCGGCCTGGGCGGTCGACCTGCGCGGGCAGTACGAGTCGACCGGCCCCGACGACGAGGCCGCCTACGCGATCGAGGCGCTGGCCGCCGACGTGGCCGTCGCGTTCGACACCGTCCGCGACGGCGCGCCCGCGCACTTGGTGGGTCACTCGTTCGGCGGGCTCGTCTGCCGGCGGGCGGTGCTGTCGGGCCTGACCGGCGTGGCGTCCTACACCTTGCTCGGCAGCGGGCCGGCCGGCATCCCACCGCCGACCGCCGACACCCTCGGTTTCCTGCGACCGATCCTCGAGCAGGGCGGCGTCGCCGCGGTGTGGCAGGCCGCCGACCAGCTCAACACCGACCCGGCCGCGATCGCCGCACCCCCCGACGTGCGGGAGTTCCTGGGCGTGCGGTTCCTCGCCAACAACCCGGCGGGGCTGGCCGCGATGGCGCAGGACCTGGTCGGCGAGCCGGATCTCACCGACGCGCTGCGCGACCGCGGGCTGCCGCTGCTGATTGCGCACGGCGCCGCGGACGACGCCTGGCCGCCGGCCGTCCAGAAGGAGATGGCGGCCCGGCTGGGCGCCGACTACGTCGAGATCCCCGACTCGATCCACTCGCCGGCGGTCGAGAACACCGAGCGCACCGCCGAGGTGCTGACCGGCTTCTGGCAGCAGGTCGAGACCGCCGCCGCCACCGGAGCGCGCTGAGCCGTGCCCGCACCGTGTCATCGCCGGATCGCTCGGCCGTTGGCGACCGTCGCGACCGTCGTCGCGCTCACCGCGACGCTCGGCGGCTGCACGTCGTCCGCCTCGACCCAGCCGGGTCCGTCGACCCGGGCCACCGGTGATCGCGGCGGCACGCTCCAGGTGCTGGCGGCGACCGACGCGATCCGGCACCTCGACCCGCAGCGGATGCGCACGCCGGCGGAGGCCGACCTGGGCAGGCTGCTCTACCGAGGGCTGACGGCGTTCCCGGCGACCGCGAGCGACCGGCACGCCGTGCCCGACCTCGCCGCCGCGCCCGGCCGGCCGAGCGACGACGCGAAGACGTGGACCTTCGCCCTCCGGCGCGGCATGCGCTTCCAGGACGGCAGCGCGATCACCTCGGCCGACGTGCGCCGCGGGGTCGAGCGGGCGTTCACCCCGGCCTTCGGCGCTCCCCCGGCCTACCTGACCGACGTGCTCGACTGCGGCAAGGGCTACGCCGGGCCGACGACCGGCGACTGCCCCGCGATCGACACCCCCGACCCGGACACCGTGGTCTTCCACCTGCGCCTGCCGGTCGGCGACTTCCCCGACGTCGTGGCACTGCCGGCGTTCCTGCCCGTCCCGGAGGGCGACGACCTCGACACCCACCCGGTCTCATCGGGCCCCTACCAGGTCGCCGACTACCAGCCGGGGCAGCGGCTGGTCCTCGAACGCAACCAGCAGTGGGACGCGGCCAGCGACCCGATCCGCGCCGCGCTGCCGGACCGGGTCGAGGTCGCGCTCGGGCAGGACCTCGACTCCGTCGTACGCCGCCTGACCGGGCCCGCCGGCAACGGTGACGGCGACGGCGCGACCGCGGTGCCGCTGGGCATCGCGCTGCCCGTGGCCGACGCCGGCGCGACGGCCGACGACAAGGCCCGGCTCGACCGCGGCTTCGAGGACGGCGTCGACGCGCTGGCGCTGAACACGACGGTGCCGCCGCTCGACAACGTCGCGGTGCGCACCGCGCTCGTCTACGCGGTCTCCCGCGCCGGCTACCGGGAGGCGCGCGGCGGGCGCGCGGCGGGCGAGCCCGCGACCACGCTGCTGTCGCCGGCGCTGGCGGCCTACCGGTCGTTCGACCTCTGGCACGCCCCGGCTGACGGTGACGTGGCCAAGGCGACGGCGGCGCTGTCGCGGGCGGGTTATCCCGACGGCTTCACCGTGACGCTGGACGACAGCGGCGATGCCGCGGGCGGCCGTGCGGTCATGGCGGCGTTGGAGCGGGCCGGGGTCACCGTCCAGCTGGCGAAGCCGGGCCAGCAGCCCGTCGGCATGACGCTGGTGCACCTCGTGCCCGACCGGCCCGCCGCGGCCGACGTGCTGCGCCCACTGCTGTGCACGTGCGGCGACCACAACGTGTCGCACTACGCCAGCGACGACGTCGACCACCGCATCGAGGCGGCCGAGAAGCTGACCGTGCCCGCCGCCGCCGAGCAGGCCTGGGCCGAGGTCGACATGCGGGCGCTGCAGGACGTGCCGGTGATCCCGTTGCTGCACCGCCAGGTCACCCGCGTGCACGGGGCCAAGGTCGGCAACGCGCGGCTGTCCCCGGCCTACGGCGAGGAGTACGACCTCGCCGCCCTGTCGGTCTCCTGAGCCGGCGCTCTCAGCCCAGGCGGCGCAGCCGCTCCCCGGCGTCGCGCAGGGTCTCCAGCCGCTTCGGGAAGGCGAAGCGGATCTGGTCGCGGCCCTCGGCCGGGTCGGCGTAGAACGACGAGCCCGGCACGGTGGCGACGCCGATCTCACGGACGAGCCGGTGCGCGAGCGCCACATCGTCGCGGCCGGGGTCGACGCCGGCCGCGTCGCACAGCACGTAGTAGGCGCCGTCGGGCACCCGGAAGCGGAAGCCCGCACCGGCGAGCACGTCGCAGAGCAGGTCGCGCCGCTCGCGGTAACCCGCGGCGAGGTCGTCGTAGTAGCTCGCGGGCAGCCGCATGGCGGCGACACCGCCCTGCTGAAGGGGGGCGGCGGCGCCGACTGTCAGGAAGTCGTGGACCTTGCGGATCGCGCCGGTCAGCGCCGGCGCCGCGATCGCCCAGCCGACCCGCCACCCGGTGACGGCGTAGGTCTTCGACAATGCGTTGATCGTGACCGTCCGGTCCTCGAGGCCGGGCACGGTCGCGGGTGGCACGTGCCCGCCGGGGCCGAGGTAGTGGATGTGCTCGTAGATCTCGTCGGTGACGCAGATCGCGTCGTGCCGCTGGCAGAGGTCGGCGATCAGCTCGAGCTCGTCGCGACCGAAGACCTTGCCGGTCGGGTTGTGCGGCGTGTTGACGATGACCGCCCTGGTGCGATCGTTGAAGGCCGCCCGCAGTTCGGCCTCGTCGATGCTCCAGTCGGGCCGGTGCAGCGGGACGAAGCGCGGGATGGCGCCGGCCAGGATCGTGTCGGGCCCGTAGTTCTCGTAGTGCGGCTCGAAGAGCACCACCTCGTCGCCGGGGTCGACGAGGGCGAGCATCGTGGCGATCATCGCCTCGGTGGAGCCGCAGGTGACGCACAGGTCGCGGTCGGGGTCGACCTGCCAGCCGGGATAGGTGCGGGCGACCTTCTCCGCGATGGCGGCTCGGAACTCCGGCGCGCCCCAGGTAACGGCGTACTGGTTGACGTCGGCGTCGATCGCGGCCTTGGCGGCGGCCTTGAGCTCGGGCGGGCACGGGAAGTCGGGGAAGCCCTGGGCCAGGTTGACCCCGCCGTGCTCGTTGCACAGCCGGGTCATCTCGCGGATGACCGACTCGGTGAACGTGTCGGCCTTTGCGCTCACCCGCAGCCGTCCGGATGCCACCGCCTCAGTCATGGGTCGACATTCTCATGGCAGTGCCGGCGCGGCGACCTCGCCAGTGCGCACTGCCTACTCGGGCAGCACCTCAGGCTCGGCGAACTCGTCGGCGAGCCCGGACCAGGGATCGGCGGGCGGTCCGGCGGCCCGACCCTCGGGGCAGTGCGCGGCGAAGTCGCACCACGCGCACTGGCGACCGGGCCGGGCGGGGAACTCGCCCGCCGCGACCCCGGCCACCGCGTCGGCCGCGAGGTCCTCGGCCCGTCGCAGGTGGCGCTGCAGCGCGTCGTCGCTGTGCTCGTGAGCGACCACCTCGCCGCTGGGCAGGTGGTGCAGCTCCACCCGGCGGCAGCGGCGGTGGAGCACCCGCTCGGCAGCGAGGGCGTAGAGGGCGAGCGCCAGCGAGCCGCGGGTCTCGTCGGTCGTCGGCACCCGCCGACCGGTCTTGTAGTCGACGACGACGAGCTCCTCGCCGCGGCGGTCGAGCCGGTCGAGCCGGCCTGACACCGCCAGCGTCTGCGTGCGGAACGCCACCGTGCGCTCCACCCCCACCGGCTCGTCGGCCGGGTCCAGGGCGCTCACGTGGGCCGCCACCATCTCGCGGGCCCGCAGCCGCCACCGCTCCGCCTGCTCGTCGTCACGGAACCCGTCGGCGGACCAGGCCCGGTCGAGCAGCTGCCCGGCCGACCCGACCGTGCGCTGCGGCCGCGGCAGGTGCCACCAGGCGGCGATCGCCGCGTGCACGGCGGCGCCGAGGCTGAGGTGGGCCCAGGGCGGCCCCTTGGCGGGTCGCGGCCGATCGAGGTAGGTCATGCGGTAGCGACGCGGACAGTCGAACCACGTGAGCAGCCGGCTCGGGGTGCACGTGAACAACCGCTGCGGCATGCCGGGCAGCGGGTCGGCGCGCACGTCGGTCGTGGTCATGCGGCGATCGTGCCTCGCCACCCCGACAGAACGGCAGCCCGACGCGCCGGGCTGTGGATGCGCGTTCAGGCAGCGGGCGGGCGCAGCCGGTCGGACAGCGGGGCGAAGTCGACGTCGGGGCAGACCGGTCGCTCGCGCAGGTCGACCAGCGCGAGCCCGTCGTACAGCAACACGCCGGCGGCGTCCGGCCAGACGACCACCCACAACCACTGCGCCATCGCCTCGCCGACGAACGCCGCGCGGCCGTCCACCCCGTCCAGCGCCCACAGCGCGGTCGGGTGGCCATGGGTCTCCACCTTCGCGTGCGGCGCGCCCTGGTCGAACCCGTCACCCGGGTCGGGTCCGGGCAGCCCGGCGTAGCGGGCGCCGAGCCCGACGCCCGGCTCCTCGGCCACGACGACCATCTCGCACGGCCCGCCGAGCGGGCCGGCGCCGTTCATCGAGAGCAGCGTCGCCCGGGCGCCGGTGCGCTCGTCGCCGGCGTAGCCGAAGCCCGACACGACCCAGGAGGCGGGCATCGGCCACCGCATCCACACCGGCACCCTCGCCAGCGCCACGACGTGCTCGAGCGGCTCCCGGCCCGGGTGCGGCAGGACGTGGAACGGGTGCACCGCACCGTGGGTCGCGCACTCCCACGCGCTCGACCACAGACCCGGCGCGCGCAGCGGACCGCCGCAGCGCGGGCAGGTCGGCTCCGGTTGCACTCCGTCACGGTCACCCGGCGACCGGCGCGGGGTCAATACCCTGCCGGGATGGCGGTGGTCCGGGCGGTCGGGGCGGTCATCGTGGACGATTCCGGACGGATCCTCCTGATCCAGCGCGGGCACGAGCCGTCGGCGGGCCTGTGGACGGTGCCTGGCGGACGCCTCGAGCCCGGCGAGTCCGACGAGGCCGCGCTGCGTCGCGAGATCCGCGAGGAGACCGGCCTCGACGTCGTGGTGGGGCCGGTGGCCGGCCGGCTCGAGCGGGAGGGCCCGGGCGGTGCGACGTACGCCATCACCGACTACGTGTGCCGGGTGACCGGCGGCTCGGCCGCGGCCGGTGACGACGCGGCGGACCTGCGCTGGGTCACCCGCGATGAGCTGGCCGCGCTCCCGACGACCGAGCGGCTAGCCCAACTGCTGAGCGACTGGGGTGTCTTCTGACACCCAGCCACCTCGTTCTGGGTGAATCTGCTGCCCTGCGTCCACCACCGATACCCGGGATAGCCGGCGGCAGCGGAACCCGCCAGGCGGACCCGTCAGACGGACCCGTCAGACGGCGGGGCGGCCCGGCTGCTCGTCCGTCACCGCGGACCGTTTCGGCACCATCACCTTGCGGCGGAACACGCAGACCAGCGTGCCGTCCTGGTTGTGGCCGCGGGTCTCGACGTGGACGATGCCGCGGTCGGGCTTGGACGACGACTCCACCTTGTCGAGCACGGTCGTCTCGCCGTAGATCGTGTCGCCGTGGAACGTCGGAGCCACGTGCTTGAGCGACTCGACCTCGAGGTTGGCGATCGCCTTGCCGCTCACGTCGGGCACCGACATGCCGAGCAGCAGCGAGTAGATGTAGTTGCCCACCACGACGTTGCGGCCCTGCTGCGTCGTCGCCGCGTAGTTGGCGTCGAGGTGCAGCGGGTGGTGGTTCATCGTGATGAGGCAGAAGAGGTGGTCGTCGTACTCGGTGACCGTCTTGCCCGGCCAGTGCTTGTACGTCGCGCCGACCTCGAACTCCTCGAAGTAGCGGCCGAACTGCATGCCGGCAGTCTCTCAGCACGGCGTACGCCGCAGGACCTCAGGTCTGCAGCTTGTAGTCCTCGAGCAGGCGGCGGCCGACGATCATCTTCTGGATCTCGGCGGTGCCCTCGCCGATCAGCAGCATCGGCGCCTCGCGGTAGAGCCGCTCGATCTCGTACTCCTTGGTGTAGCCGAAGCCGCCGTGGATGCGCAGGGAGTCCTCGACGACCTCCTTGCAGTACTCGGCGGCGAGGTACTTGGCCATGCCGGCCTCGAGGTCGTTGCGCTGCCCGGAGTCCTTCTTGCGAGCGGCGCGCACCATCATGTGGTGGGCGGCCTCGACCTTGGTCGCCATCTCGGCGAGCTTGAACATGATCGCCTGGTGCTGGGCGATGGGCTTGCCGAACGTCTCGCGCTGCTGGGCGTAGGCGATGCCGAGCTCGAACGCCCGCAGCGCCACCCCGCAGCCGCGCGCCGCGACGTTGACGCGGCCGACCTCGATGCCGTCCATCATCTGGTAGAAACCGCGACCCAGCCCCTCCGCGCCGCCGAGCACCGACGTCACCGGCAGCCGGGTGCCGTCGAAGACCATTTCGGTCGTCTCGACGCCCTTGTAGCCCATCTTCTCGATCCGCGGCGGGATCGTGACGCCGTTGCCGGCGTCGCCGAAGCCGGGCGTCTTGTCGACGAGGAACGTCGTCATGTTGCGGTAGACCGAGTCCGCGCCCTCGTCGGTCTTGACCAGCGTCGCGACGACGGCCGCCCGGGCGCCGTTGGTCAGCCACATCTTCTGGCCGTTGACGACGTAGTCGTCGCCGTCGCGCACCGCGCGGGTCTTGATGGCCGACACGTCGGAGCCGCAGCCCGGCTCGCTCATCGAGAACGCCCCACGGATCTCGCCGGTGACCATCCGCGGCAGGTAGTGCTCGCGCTGCTCCTGCGTCCCGTGCTGGCGCAGCAGGTAGGCCATGATGAAGTGCGTGTTGATGATCCCGCTGACGCTCATCCAGCCGCGGGAAAGCTCCTCGACCACGAGCGCGTAGGTGAGCAGCGACTCGCCGAGGCCGCCGTACTCCTCCGGGATCATGAGGCCGAACAGCCCCATCTCCGCCATCCCGTCGACGATCGCCTGCGGGAACTCGTCCTTGTGCTCGAGGTCGGTGGCGTAAGGCAGGATCTCCTTGTCGACGAACGCCCGGACCGTCGCCAGGATCTCCTGCTGTACGTCGGAAAGCCCGTCGGTCTGCGCCAGTCGTCCCATGCGCAGGAGTATCCCCGCCGCGTCAGGTCGTCCGGGCGGTGGCCTGCTCGTCGACGGGCGGCACCTCAACGGTGCAGAAGGCGCAGCGGGTGGCGTCGGCCGGGATCGCGCTGCGGCACTCGGGGCAGTCGCGGGTCGGCGTCGTGACGTCGGGCTCGGTCTTGAACCGCTCCATCAGGATGTTGACCGGCACCATGACGAAGTAGTAGACGACCGCGGCGAGGATGACGAACGACAGCACCTGGTTGACGAAGTTGCCCCAGCCGAACTTCGAGCCGAGGAAGGTCACGTACCTGTCGGCGAACGCCGTGTTGTGCGGCAGCGCGATGTTGACCAGCGGCGTGATGAAGTCGGCGACCAGCGCGTCGATGACCGACTTGAACGCCGCGCCGATCACGATGCCGATCGCGAGGTCGACGACGTTGCCGCGCAGGATGAACCTGCGGAAGCCGCCGGCACGCAGGTCCTCGGCGAGCTTCTGACCGGGGATCGGGAGCGTCACGGGCTACTCCGGAGGCTGGAACGACTGCGTCCGGGCCATGCCGGCGGCCCGGCCCTTGCCCGCGATGACGAGCGCCATCTTGCGGGACGCCTCGTCGATCATCTCGTCGCCGAGCATCGCGGCGCCGCGCTTGCCGCCGGCCTCCGAGGTGTACCACTCGTAGGCCTCGAGGATCAGCTCGGCGTGGTCGTAGTCGTCCTGCTTCGGCGAGTAGACCTCGTTGGCCGCGTCGATCTGCCCCGGGTGCAGCACCCACTTGCCGTCGAAGCCGAGGGCCTGCGAGCGGCGGGCGACCTCCTTGTAGCCCTCGACGTCCTTGATCTGCAGGAACGGGCCGTCGATCGCCTGCGCGCCGACCATCCGAGCGGCCATGAGGATCCGCATGAGGATGTAGTGGTAGGGGTCGGCCGGGTAGTCGGGGTTGAGCCCGCCGACGACCAACGACGGCATGTTGATCGACGCCATGAAGTCGGCCGGGCCGAAGATGACGGTCTCGATCCGGTCTGAGGCGCGGGCGATCTCGTCGACGTTGACCAAGCCCTCGGCGGTCTCGATCTGCGCCTCGATGCCGATGCGCCGCTCGAAGCCCATGGTTTTCTCGACCTGCGTGAGCAGCAGGTCGAGCCAGACGACGTGCGAGGCGTCCGCGACCTTGGGCAGCATCAGGCAGTCGAGGTTGGCGCCGGCCCCCTCGACGACCTCGATGACGTCGCGATAGGTCCACTTCGTCGTCAGGTCGTTGACGCGTACGACGCGGACCTTGCCGCCCCAGTCACCGTCGTTCAGCGCAGCGACGATGTTCTTGCGGGCCTCCTCCTTGGCCAGCGGCGCCACGGCGTCCTCGAGGTCGAGGAACACCATGTCGGCGGGCAGGCCCTGGGCCTTGTCCAGCATCTTGACGCTGCTGCCGGGCACGGCGAGGCACGAGCGGCGGGAACGGAACGGGCGGGAGGCGGCGGTCACTGCACGGATGCTACCGAGCGGGTTCGGCGGGACGTGACGACGAGGGCGACGCCGGTGACCAGCAGGACGAGCCCGGGCCACACGCCCGCGGGCGGGCGCTGCCCCAGCCACAACCCGGCGATCAGGGCGGCGCCCGGCACCTCGAACAGGATCGACACCGAGACGACAGTGGCACTCGTCGTACGCAGCACCCGGTTGAACACCGAGTGGCCGAGCAGCTGCGCGCCGACGGTCAGCGCGGCCAGCTTGGCCCACGCCTCCGGCGGGTAGCCGGCGAGCGCGTCGCGGTGCGCGGCCGCCATGACCAGCAGCAACAGCGCGGCGACGAGGTAGCAGACCGTCGTGTAGGCCGTCGTGGAGACCGTCCGCCGCGCCATGCCGCCGGCGGTGACGTAGGCCGCGGCGAAGACGGCCCCCGCCAGCGCGAGGCCGTCGCCGGCCAGCGCGCGGGCCGACACGGTCACGTCGACGCCGGTGACGACCGCGGCGCCGAGCACGGCGACCGCGATGCCGACCCAGGCGCGGGTCGGGACGCGCGCACCCTGCCGGCGGGCGATGAGAGCAGCCCAGATCGGTTGCGTGGCGACCAGCGCCGTCGCGGAGGCGACCGAGGTCATCGTCACGCTCGGTACCCAGGTGGCGAAGTGCGCCGCGAGCAGCGCGCCTGCCAGCGCGATCAGCCGCCGCTCGCGGCCCTCGAGCCCGCGCAGCGCGCCCCGCGCCAGCGACCAGGGCACGAGCACACCGCTGGCCATCGCGTTGCGCCAGAAGGCGATGGCCAGCGCGGGTGCAGCGGTGGCGGCGATCAGCGGGCCCGACGTGGAGACCGCCGCCAGCGCGACGACCATGAGCGCCGCGTCGACCGGCGGCGGGGCGTGCACCGCCTCGGGAGGCGCGGCAGGCACCAGGGCGGGCTGGGGCACTAGGCCGGCCCGGCCTCCGCGAGCTCCTCGTCGTGGTCCTCGTCGTCATCGACGTCGTCGAGCGGCGTCCACACGGTCGCGATCGCGACGGTGGCGAGCAGCAGGAACGTGATGGCGTGCACGGCCGTGCAGTAGAGGCAGATCGCGTCGATGAGGAACAGCTCGGCGAAGACGAGGTAGATGACCATGCCCATGCCGGCGACCATCAGACCGAGCCGGCCCCAGCGGACCAGCGGCGACGTGTTGCGCCACAGCTGGGGCAGCATCGCGACCGTCACGACGAGGTAGTAGCCGAGGCCGGTGACCGCGACCGGGATCACCCCGAAGATCATCGACTCGCCGCTGCTGGTGACCTTGGCGCAGTTGACGACGCCGGTGTCGGGGCAGGCGAGCACGACCGACGAGTTGTAGTGCGCGTCGGTCAGGTAGGCGGAGATCCCGAGGCCGACCAGCGCGAGCAGCAGCGTGACCGGCCAGGCCCACCGGGGTGGCCGCCAGCCGTCGTCGGCGACGGCGGTCGCCGTGCGCCCCGGTGTCCCGATCGCGGCCACGTCAGCTCACTTCTTGGTGCTGAGCTGCTTCTGCAGGGCGGTGATCGTCGGGGTGTTGCAGACGTCGCCCGGGTTGTTGTCAGTGATCTTGCAGATCGTCGCGGTCAGCGCGTTGGCCGCCCCGACGATGCCCTTGGCCACGTCGGAGTTGGGCTGGTCGAGCTGGTCGGCGATCTGCTGCCACGTCATCCCCTGCAGCCCCGACACGTCGAACGACGCGCCGCTGGAGGCGTACTGGTTGGCGAAGTCGAGGAACGGGATGCCGCCGCCGGTGTTGTACTTCGTGTAGAGCGCCTGCTGCGCCTTCGTGAGCTTGTGCAGCGGGGCAGGCGGGCCGGCCGCGGTGTCGCTCGTCTGGGTCTCCACGCCGGTGAAGGCCACGTAGTCGCTGGTGTACTTCGCGTCGCGGAACGAGAACGTGTGGATGTCGGAGGGGCTGTCGTT
>Ga0207660_10000401_pt1 | contig 28552 bp, 30 predicted proteins | sample KBSC73BmetaG_FD_184335 | JGI IMG/M metagenome (GOLD analysis project Ga0207660, IMG submission 184335) | Corn rhizosphere microbial communities from Kellogg Biological Station, Michigan, USA - KBS C7-3B metaG (SPAdes) (version 2) | ecosystem: Host-associated > Plants > Roots > Rhizosphere ... | reverse complement strand
CCCAGCGCGAGCGTCACCTTGGCGCGCCCGCGCGTGAAATGCAGATCGAGCGGAATGAGGGCAAGCCCCTGGCGCTCCACCGCGCCAATGAGCCGGCGGATCTCGCGGCGATGCAGCAGTACCTTGCGCGTGCGCGTCGGGTCATGGTTGAACTGGTTCCCCTTGTCATAGGGCGCGATGTGTGCGTTGAGGAGCATGACTTCGCCCCCGGTCACGATGGCGTAGGCATCCGTGATGTTCGCCATGCCGTTGCGCAGGGACTTGATCTCGGTGCCCGTGAGCACGAGCCCGGCCTCCCACGTTTCAAGAATATGGTAGTCGTGGCGCGCACGCTTGTTCCGTGCGATGGTCGCCGTGGGGTCGGCGTCGGACCGGGGCATTGAAGACATGATGTGCAACCGCGCAAGTTAGGCTTCCCCTTTGCATTGGGCAACCAATTCGCGTTGACTTGGTGCACCCCTGCGGGTAGGTTACGGCCGCAACGCCGAAGTGGTGGAATTGGTAGACGCGCTGCGTTCAGGGCGCAGTGGGCGATAGCCCGTGGGGGTTCGAGTCCCCCCTTCGGCACTTCACAGCGGAATGCGAATGGCAGGGTGACCCTGCCATTCGCATTCGCCGTATCAGGTCAGGTGCGCCGACCGCGCCGCCAGAGACGAGGGCGCGACATCCTCGGGCAGTGACGCCAGACCGAAGTGCTCGCGGAGCGCCTGATTCGCCTCGTCCAGGTAGCGCGACAGCAGGTCCGCGGCACGCATCACGTCCTCGGGGGCCACCGCATCGCGTCTACCGGCAAATTCCAGCAGCCTGCGGCCCAGGTGCCAGCCGCTGCCCGCGCCTTCCTTGTTCGAGAGCGCCGCCGCATAGCCGCTGAGGCGCGCGTTCAACTGCCGTTCGGCCACGCGCAGTTTCCCGGCCGCCACGGCCGGATCGTGAGCGAGGGCTTCACCCAGCGCCCGCGCCACCACCGACGCAGTCCGATCGTCCAGCGCGTCACGCTGCGCGGAAAGCAATCCGAGCGCCCGACGCGCATAGCGCAGTTCCCAGCGTGCGTGGTCCCGGTCGCCGTTCGTTCCCGCCTGGGCGAGCCACGCGACATCGCCCGCGTCCGGCTCCGCGCCAAGCGCCGCGACGTAGCTCGCGGCGTGCCGCGTCAGCTCTCGCGAGGCCCGCCACTGCTGCCAGAGTGCGCGGCGCATCATTGAGCGAGGAGCGACGTCAGTCCTGCAGCACGGGAAGCCCGACGCGCTCGCGAACCTCCGGCTCGGCGTACATCAGGTCCGCAAGCGTGACGCTTTCGAGCACTGCATCGATCTTCTGCTGCAGCAACAGCCACACTGGGCGGATACTGCACGCGTGAGACGCGGCGCAGCGTTCATCATCCACCGGATGGGACACACAGTGGAGATCGAACGTGGTGAGCTCAGATGCCTGAATGACGTCACGCACCGAAATCTCGCCTGGGGTGCGTGCCAGCGCATAGCCGCCATGGGCGCCGCGCGTGCTATGAATGAGTCCAGCCCTGCGGAGCCGCAGCAGGATCTGCTCCACGTACTCGGCGGGCAATCGTTCGCGCTCGGCGATATCGCGCCCGGCGGCCGGGCCCTCGTCCGCGCGATGGGCCAGATGCAGCGCGCAGATCAACCCGTATTCGGCCCACGTGGTGATGCGCATACGTGGACGATAGGCAGCCACGCGGGAGGGGGCAAGGGTTGTCCTCGTGCCTGCTTCCGTGCGTGGCGCAGATTGGCATCCGCGCGCTGGCACGTGAAGGTCATCAGCGGCTGTCCCCCGGCACCCCGATCTCGGTCATCTTCCGCAGATCGAGGATCTCATCGATCTCGTTGTCGGGCAGAACGTGCTCGCGATGTACCAGCTCACGGATCAGGGTGTTCTCCTTCACGGACTGCTTGCTCAACTCGGCCGCGCGAGCATAGCCGATGCGTGGCGCGAGCGCGGTCGCCAGCGCCGCCGAGCGCTCGAGCCAGTAGGCGCACTGCTGGCGATTGGCTTCGATGCCTCGCACGCAGCGATCCGCAAGCTGCGTCATGGCGCTAGTCAGGATCATGACGGACAGCATGACGTTGTGCGCAATGACGGGCATCATCACGTTGAGCTCGAGCTGTCCGTGCTCCGCCGCGATGGCGACGCAGAGGTCGTTTCCCATGACCTGAAAGCACACCTGGTTCACCATCTCGGCGATGGATGGGTTTACCTTGCCGGGCATTATGGATGACCCCGGCTGCACCGCCGGCAACACGAGCTCGTCAAGTCCGGTACGCGGACCGGACGCCATGAGTCGCAGATCGCTCGCGCATTTGCTCAGGTCCACGGCCAGGGTGCGCAGTTGCCCGCTGAACGCCGCCACGTCTCCCATGCTCTGCATGAGCTGAACCCGATCCGCGCCGGCGCGCAGCGTGAGCCCGGTGAGCTCCTCCAGATGGCGCACCATGAGAGCGGGATACGACGGCTCCACGTTCACACCGGTGCCTACCGCACTACCCCCAATGCCGAGCTCACGCAGATAGTCCGCCGCCTGATCGAGCCGCTGGATGTTGCGATCGATTGTGCCGCCGTAGGCGTGAAACTCCTGGCCGAGACGGATGGGCATCGCATCCTGCAGGTGCGTGCGGCCACTCTTGAGCACATCATCGAATGCGCGCCCCTTCTCGAGCAGACTGTCACGCAACTGCGTCGCGGCGCCATGGAGCCCGGTGGCGAGCGCCAGGACACCGAGCCGGATGGCGGTGGGAATCACATCGTTGGTGGACTGCGCCATGTTCACGTGATCGTTGGGATGCACCGGCGCGTATGTTCCGCGCGCCGAGCCCAGAATTTCGTTGGCGCGATTGGCCAGCACCTCGTTCACGTTCATGTTGTGCGACGTGCCGGCGCCGGCCTGATAGACGTCGACGACAAAGTTCTCCCGGTGCTGTCCCGCGAGTACTTCGTCGGCGGCCTGGATGATCGCGTCCGCCAGCCGCGGATCGAGGCGACCCGTTTCGCGATGCGTGAGCGCGGCCGCCTTCTTGATCCAGACGACTCCCGTGACGAACATGGGCAGTGGGCGCAGCCCGCTGATGGGAAAGTTCACGGTCGCTCGCACCGTCTGCACGCCATAGAGCGCAGCGGCGGGAACGTCCAGGGAACCCAGCGGATCCTTTTCGGTACGGAGGGATTCCGTCATGTCAAGTTCGGTGCGGTGAGCGGCGTCGCCCACCGGCGGCCAATCGGCAGCCGGTGCTAGGGAAGCGCCGGGTAGTTGACGTTGAGATGTCCGATCATGAGCAGCCCGGCATTGCCCGAGGACTGGAACGTGGTGCGCCACTTGTACGAGATGAGCGAACGCGTACCGGGATTCGCATGCTGCCACTCGACGGTGAGATTCTCGGGCACCTCAGCACTGCCGGTGTCGAAAACCGAACATAAGATCTGCCGATCCGGTTGGGTCGCGCCGGGCGTGACGGAATATGGCAGCGCGAACACCATCGCGGTGCCAACACCCTCCGCTGGCGTCCACGTCACGTCGAGCGGGCCATCGGGCGTCGGGTTGATGTGGCCGAACGCATAGAGCTGAGGGGTCGGCGCCGTCATGGTGGTCGCGGGAAAGCCGCCGCTCGCCCCGGGCACGCTGACCGTGACCGACTCGCCCGGCGTAATGGGCATTGGTGCTCCCTGCAAGACGTACGACACCACGCCTCCCAATGTGTCCGGCACCAGCTGGCCGGTACTGGATCCGATCTGTACGGTCACGGGCGAGCCCGCGTCAATGAAGGTGGTTCCACTGCCATTTCCCATGGGCGACGGATAGTCCGTGGTCATGCACGAATCGACCAGGCTGCGACTGTCCGGAAGCGTGAAGTTGGACGCATCGAAGAATGAGCCGACAGGTGAGGTGACGTACGTGCCATTCGGACCCGGCGATGCGATGACGCCGACGACGCCCCGTGGCACCGTGGTGGAAAGATCGGTGGAGAGACTACAGCCCGCGAGCACTGCGCATGTCGCTACGCCCAGATGACTGAATAGACGCATATCGAGGCCTCCTCACGGCTGCCCGCCGTCGCCATAATCCGGCATGGCGCGTGCCGCGGAGACAATGGCGATCGCGGCCAGCAGCATCGCGAGGCCCATGAGCAGCACCGCGGCCCCGTGCCAGCGGCCAAACGACACTCGCACCGGGTCCGCGGGTGCCAGCGATTCAAAGACGCTGCCAGTCGATTCGAGCAGACGATTCACGTGCTGCCCCACCAGGTTCGCGGCCTGCGACAGAATCGCCACGCTCGCGGCACAGAACAGGCGCAGGCGGCGTCCCGGTGCCATCGCCGCGGCCAACTCCGCCCAGAGCGCAAGGATGCCTCCAACCACACCCGCGAGCAGCAGGACGGGAAGCGTCTGCCCCACCAGTTGGCCGGCCAGCGACCGCGAAGGCAGCACCTGGAAAGCCGCTCTCGCGACCACGAGCGCAAAGAACAGCGTCGCGCCAAGCCAGAGTGACAGAATCACGAGGTACGCGGGAGCCGTGCGCAGCGCCGAGTGCCCCCTGTTCCGCCGCTGGTCGGCGGGCGCGGTCATGAGCGTTCCACGATGCGGACGCTACCATTGAGGAATGGATTCGAGGCGCGCTCCGCGCCGATCGTGGTGCTTGGCCCGTGCCCCGGGTACACGATGGTGTCATCACTCAGCGACATGATGTGCTCGAGCGAGGACACCAGTTCCGCCGCGTTGGCCAGCGGCAGGTCTGTCCTGCCGATGGAGCCGGCGAAGAGGCAGTCACCGACGAAGGCGACTCCATTGCCGTGAATCACGACGTGGCCAGGGGCATGACCTGGTGCCAGCATCACCGAAAACTCCAGATCGCCCACGCGCAGCGTCTCGCCATCCGACAGGGTGCATTCGGCGAGCGGCGGCTGCTCGACGTGCAGGCCGAACATCAGCCCGTGTTCGACGGCGTGGCCGTAGAGCGGCTCGCCGTCCGGGTGCAGGCAGATCGGTACGTCCAGCACGCGCTTGATCGCCGCGATGCCGCCAACATGATCCACGTGCGCGTGCGTGAGCCAGATCGCATCAAGCGTGGACCCGGACTCGCGCACTGCCCGGAGGATCCGCTCGCCCTCGTCACCCGGATCGATGAGCACCGCACGGCGACGCCGCTCGTCCCGGACGAGATAGCTGTTGACCTGAAAGGCGCCGACGCTGAGCGTCGTGATCTTCACGCCTCGGCCTCGAGCGTGGACGGCGCCTCCGCCGTCTCGAGCACCGGCGCCTCGGCGCCCGGCACGTGTTCGTGCGCCAGCCAGCGCTCGGCTTCCAGTGCGGCCATGCACCCCGTACCGGCCGCGGTGATGGCCTGACGATAATAGCTGTCCATCACATCGCCCGCGGCGAAAATACCCGGCACCTCGGTGCGGGTGCGCCAGGGTGACGGCGTGATGACGTATCCCGTGTCGTCAAGCGGCAACTGTCCGCGGAGAAATTCCGTGTTCGGCGTATGACCGATGGCGACGAAGAGCCCGCTGCACTCCAGCACGCGCTGCTCGCCCGTGCGAACATCTTCGAGGCGGAGCGCTGTAATGCTGTCGCCGCCAAGCACGTCCACGATTCTCGTGTTCCACTCGACGCGAATTCGGGGATGGGACAGCGCGCGCGCGGCCATCACCTTGGATGCACGCAGCGTATCGCGCCGGTGAATGATCACGACCTCGCTCGCGAACTTGCTCAGGTACGTGGCCTCCTCCATGGCGCTGTCGCCGCCACCGGCCACGCACACGCGGCGGTTGCGGAACGCCGGGAGGGCCCCATCGCAGACCGCGCAAGCCGACACGCCGCCGCCCGTGCGCGCGAGGCGCTCCTCGTTGTGCAGCCCGAGCCAGTTGGCGCGCGCGCCCGTCGCGATGATGACCGTGAGCGCCTCGATCTGCGTTCCATCCGTCGCGGTGAGCAGGTGCGGATGCCGCGTGAAGTCCACGGCGGTGAACGCCTCGGATACCACGCGCGCTCCGAACCGCACCGCCTGCTCCCGCATGCGGGTCATGAGCTCCTGCCCCTCAATGCCGTCGGGGAAGCCCGGGAAGTTCTCGATGTCCGTCGTGAACATGAGCTGGCCACCCGGAATCATCTCGCGCGTGGACTCGCCCTCGTACACCACCGGATTGAGGTTCGCGCGCGCCGCGTAAAGGGCGGCGGTCCACGCGGCGGGGCCGCTGCCAACGATGACGAGGGTCTCGAGATTCGGCATGTCCGGATTCGACGAAAAAGGTGTTGACCTGATGCTCACGGCGCGGACGGTCGGGCGTCAATCGCCAGGACGTTGAGCGCGCCATGACAGTGCGACATCGTGCCGACGAGCACTTCCACCGGCGCGCGTTCCCCGGCCTCGGCAACCAGCCAGTCTCCTGCTACGACATCACGCGTGTCGAACATACCAACACCGAACGCGCGATGCGTACAGTGAACGAGCACCGGTCCCGCGAGGTTCCGTCCGCGCGCGCGCTCCGCGGCGACGTATGCGCGGACGGCCGGAGGAAGACTCCAGGTGCGCGGACCGCGAATCGCGGGACACATGGCGGGCTCGATACAGTTGATCGGGCACATCCATTCGGCGAAGCTCACATACGCGGTGTCGTCCGGCGCCCGGCGCTGCCACGGAATGGCGGGCTCGCGCCCCAGCGCGATCGTGCGCACCAGCCGGTCGGGCCAGCGCTGGCGCGCGCGCGCGAGCAGCCATTCGTACATGAGATGCGGCATGAGCGGCGACGGCACGATCGCATCCGCGGTGCAATCGGCTGCCTGTGCCGCACGAGCGAGATAGTCACCAAGGAAGCCGGTCCAGTCCCGCGCGACGACAGTGGTCACGGTCGCCGCGTCGCGAAGCGCGCCCTCGGGCGTACGCAGCGCGCGCGAGACCCGGCAGTCCGGATCCCGATCCACGACCAGCAAGCGCGAGAAACCCAGTGCGCCCGCCTGTCTGGCTCGCGCCAGCTGCTGGACATAATACGACCCGTAGCAGCCGCCGCCCACCACCACGATCGTCCCGTAGTCCTGCATCTGCAAAAGATAACAAGCCGCGCGCGGCTCCCGCGCGGAACGGCATCGGCGTCACGGATCACGGCACCGGCTCAGCGGACGCTGCGTCCGCCATCCACGACGAGTACCTCGCCCGTCACGTAGTCCGCCTCGATCAGATACAGCATCGCTCGCGCGACGTCGGCCGGCTCGCCCAGTCGCCGGAGGGGCGTCGTCCGCACCAGATGCGCGGCATCATCCTCACTCCAATCCGTGGGCAACAATACCGTGCCCGGCGCGATGGCATTGACGCGGATTTTCGGCGCGAGTGCGTGCGCCAGCGCGCGCGTCATGTGAATCACGCCGGCCTTGCTGGTGCCATGCGGAATGTACGCGGACCAGGATTCAAGACCGGCCAGGTCCGCAATATTGACGATCACACCGCCGCGCTCCCCCATGACGCGAGCCGCCGCGCGCGCACAGAAGAACGGCGCACGCAGATTGAGCGCGAACATCGCATCCCACTGCTCGACGGTGATCTCCGACAGTGGCGTGCGCCACATGATGGCCGCTGAATTCACGAGCACGTCGAGCGCGCCGAAGTGCGCGGCGACCGCGTCCACGAGCGCGTCCGGCGCGTCGGGACGACCCAGATCAGCCTGCACCGCCCAGGCGTCAGCGCCCACGGCCTGCGCGTCGCGAACCGCGGTGCGCGCCTCGGCGGCGGATGCGTGGTAGTGAATCGCGACGCGGGCGCCGCCCTCCGCGAGTGCGAGCGCAAGGGCGCGACCCACGCGCACCGCGCCGCCCGTGACCAGCGCCACCCGACCGCGCAGATCCATCAGCCGGCGACCCGCGCCTCGATCCGCCGATGCAACCTCACGCGACGCGCTGGCGCGCGGCCCGCACGCGTGCCTCCTGCCGCACCAGCCATTCCTCGGGCACGTGCATGCAGCCGATCGTTCGCGTCCCTTCCATGGCGCCATGCCAGTCGGATCCGCCGCTGGGAACAAGATCCAACTGCTCGGCCAGCGCGCCGAGTCGCGCGATCGTTTCGGCATTGTGACTCGGGTGCCGCACTTCCACCCCGTCCAGTCCCAGCGCTCGAAGCTCCAGCAGTCTGCTGCGCGTGCCAGCCGGACCCGGGTGCGCCAGCACCGCGATGCCTCCCGCATCGTGCGCCAGGCGAACCGCATCGCCAATGCCCAGGTGCTGCTTCTCCACGAACGCCGGCCGACCAGCGCCCAGCAGCCGGTCGAAGGCATCACGGAGATCTTCGGCCCACCCGCTCGCGATGAGCGCCCGCGCCACATGGGGGCGTCCGATCGCGCCCGGGCCTGCCTCGTTCAGCACCGCGTCCATGGTGAGCGGAACGCCAAGCGCGTTCAGTCGCTCCACGATTCGGTGGGCACGCACACGACGCGCGTCGCGCAGCGCCGCCAGCGCCTCATCGACCTCGGAGAGCCGCGACAGGTGCAGCGCCAGCAAATGCACCTCACCTGTCTCGTCGTGTGCACTCAATTCCGCACCGGCAATCACGCGAACGCCGAGCCGTTCACCGGCCGCGCGCGCCTCCTCCATGCCGGCAACCGAGTCGTGATCGGTGAGCGCGACGGCGACAAGCCCCGCGCGCGCCGCGGCGGCGACGACGTCGGCCGGCGGTCGCGAACCGTCGGAGGCCGTCGAGTGCATGTGGAGATCCACGTAGCGACGGGCCGTTCCTTCGCCCGGCGTCACCGGCTGTAGCCCGCCTCGGGAGACGTGAAGGAGGGCTGTGAATGCTCGAGCAGGCGCTCGAGATCCGCGTCCGACAGTTCGGCGAACGACTGGTCGCGCCAGCGCGAGCCCTGCGGCGAGTAGCGCGTGACGCGCACTTCGCGCTCGGCGCCCTCGCCGGCGCGAAAGATCAGGGCGAACTCGTCGCGCGCGTACGACGTCACGTGCTGCGACGGGAACACCTCCCATCGCTTCCCCCGCACGGTGATGGTGCGTGTTGGCATCAGTCCAGCTCCACTTCCCGGTAAATGCGCATGGCATCCATGATCTGGTGGGGCGCCTTGCGCTGTGCCTGTTCGAGCGTCTGGGCGTCGTTCGCTTCGACGAACTCCATGAATGCCCCCGCGAGATCCGCTTCCTCGAACACCCAGAAGCGACAGTTCGCGCTCGCGTAGTACGAGCGTTTGGCACGCAGCGAATGCAGGAATTTCGCGCGATCGTTCATCGGCACGATCGAGCGTTGAATGGTCAGCGTACGCGCCATGCTCAGAGCCCTGTCTCGGGGAAGGATTCGATTCCCTTCTTGACGAACGCGAGGAACTGATCGGCCACCGCGCCGTCCACGATGCGGTGGTCGAAGGAGATCGAGAAATACGAACACGTGCGGATGGCGATCGTGTCTTCCCCGTCCGCACCGGTCAGCACGCGCGGCCGCTTCTCGATGGTCCCGACGCCCATGATCGCCACTTGCGGCTGGCTGATGATCGGCGTCCCCATGAGCGAGCCGAAGACGCCAGGGTTCGTGATGGTGAAGGTACCACCCTGCACTTCCGACGGATCGAGCTTCTTGAGTCGCGCACGATTCGCGAGATCATTCAGCGTGCGCGTGATCCCGGTGAGCGAGAGGTCGTCGGCGTGTCTGATGACCGGAACGATCAATCCCCAGTCGAGCGCCACCGCCACACCAATGTTGTACTGCTTGCGCAGGATGATGTTGCTGCCGGCCACCGACGCGTTGAGCACCGGAAAGGCCTTGAGTGCATCCACTACCGCCTTGATGATGAACGGCATGTACGTGAGCTTCTGTCCGCTCGCGGCCTCGAACGATGCGCGGTACTTTGCGCGGAGTCTGGCGACGCGGGTGAAGTCCAGCTCCATGAAGCTCGTGACGTGCGCGGAGGTGCGACGCGAGAGCACCATGTGCTCGCTGATGCGCTGCCGCATGACGGACATCGGCTCCAGGACGTCGCCCGGCCAGGGTTCCGGCATGGGGCCCTGCGGCTCGAGCGCGGCGGGCGCATGCATGGACGGCGGCACGGCGCGCGCGGTTGGAGCCGGAGCACCCGACTCGATGAATTGCAGGATATCCCGCTTTGTCACGCGGCCGGCGACGCCGGAGCCCTGCATGGCACCGAGCTCGATCCCGTGTTCCGCGGCGATCTTGCGCACGAGCGGTGAACTGCGCGTGCGGACGCGGGATTCGAAGGAGCTTCCATTGCCGGCCGGAGCCGCGGCGCGGGCCGGCTCCGGAGCTGGATGGCTTGGCGCAGCGGGAGATGGATGCGAGATGGACGGCGAAGCTGGACCAGATTCAACGGCGGGCGGGCCCCCCCGCGCTCCTCCGGTAGCCGCCGGCTCCCCTGCCGCGATGGGTGCTCCCGCTTCGGTCTCCAGCCGGGCCACCACCGTCTGCACCGGCACCGTCTGGCCTTCCTGCACCAGGATCTCCGCCAGGACACCGGCGGAGGATGCGGGAATCTCCGCATCCACCTTGTCCGTGGAAATCTCGAAGATCGGCTCGTCCCGCTTCACGGGATCACCGACCTGCTTGAGCCACCGCGACAGTGTCCCTTCCGCGATCGACTCCCCCATTTGCGGCATGATCACATCGATGCGCGCCACGAATCAGCTCCTGTCTGAATTCCCACCGGGCCGCCTCCGCCGCATCAGCCAGATGGCGACGCCGGGCAGGAGCACAACCCCGATCAATCCTCCGGTCAGCACATACACGAACGTGTTACACACCGGCAGCTCGGGTGGCGCCACGCATCGTGTCAGTCCATCCACCATCATCCCTACTCCGACCGCAATCATCCCGCCACCAAAGAACCCCGGGATCGCCAGCAGACATCCCACGGCGAGCGGCGGGCTCCCCGTACGCCGCGCCGCCGCCATCACCAGGCTGCCAGTCGCCGGGCCACTGTGACGATGTCCGACGTTTGCGGGAGCACGAAGTCTTCGAGTGGCGGCGAATAGGGCAGCGGCACGTCCGCCGCCGTCACGCGCAGAATGGGCGCGTCCAGCCACTCGAAGACGTTCTCCGTGATGCGTGCGGTCACTTCGCCCGCGACACCACCGGTCCGCGTGTCCTCGTGCACGATCATCACGCGATTTGTCTTCTTCACCGTGGCGAAAATGGCCTCATCGTCCATGGGTTGCAACGATCGCAGGTCCAGGACTTCCACGGACAGGCCATCCTCTTCCTCCAGTTGCTCCGCCGCCTCGAGCGCCTTCCACACGGTAGCCGCATACGTGATGATCGAAAGGCTGGTGCCTTCTCGAGCGAGCCGTGCCTTCCCGATGGGAACGAGGTGGTCGCCATCCGGCAGCTCCTCCTTGATGCGACGATAGAGATACTTGTGCTCGAAGAACAGCACCGGATCCTCATCGCGGATGGCGGACTTGAGCAACCCCTTCGCGTCGCTCGCCGTGGCCGGGTAGACGATCTTGAGCCCGGGCGTATGCAGAAAGGCGGCTTCCGGATTCTGCGAGTGGAATGGGCCGCCGCGCACATAGCCACCGCTCGGACCCCGTACCACGAGGGGACACGGGAGAAACGCGCGATAGCGCGCCGTGGCCACATAGTTCGTCAGCATGTCGTAGGCGCAGGAGATGAAGTCAATGAACTGCATCTCGCACACCGGACGCAGGCCCATGTGCGCCGCGCCGGCTGCGGCGCCAACGATCGCTGCCTCGGAAATGGGCGTGTCAATCACGCGCTGCTCGCCGAACCGCTCCAGCAATCCGTCCGTGACCTTGAACGCGCCGCCGTAGGCGCCAATGTCCTCGCCCAGCATGAAGACATTGGGATCGCGCTCCATTTCCTCGAAGAGCGCCTGGCGGATCGCCTCGAGATACGTGGTCTCAGCCATTGAAGGTCCCCCAGCTCGCGGGACGTTCATGCCCATCGACTGCAGAGGACACACCCCGCCGGTACCAGAGTGGCTCGGCGCTGGCGGGATCCGCGTACACGCCACGCAGCGCGTCCTCCGGCTCCGGCATGGGCGACGCCTCGGCCTCGTCTGTCGCCGCGTCAATCTCCGTCCGGATTCGCTCGTCAATCCGGGCCAGCTCCGTGGCGGCGACCCCCTCGGCCGAGAGAAGGGCGACGTAGCGATCGAGCGGATCATTCTCCGTCTCCCAGCGCTGGATCTCTCCATCGGGGACGTACGATTGATTGTCGTGCTCCGCGTGTCCCTTGCGCCGGTACGTGATGAGCTCAATGAGCGTGACACCCTCGCCGCGGCGCGCGCGATCAACGGCGCGTCGCGTGACATCGTACGTGGCGAGCACATCGTTGCCATCGGCCTGCTCGCCGGGAACTCCATAGGCCATCGCCTTGTCGCGCAGCTCCGGCGCCGCGGTCTGCCGGCTCAGTGGCGTGGAGTACGCATAGCCGTTGTTCTCGACGATCACCACCATGGGGCAGCGTTGCACCGCCGCGAAGTTGATCCCTTCGTGGAACGCACCAGTGGACGTCGCGCCGTCACCCACGTAGACCAGCCCCACGCGCGGTTCGCCGCGCATCTTGAACGAGAGTGTGATCCCCGTCATGACGGGCACCATGTCGCCCAGATGCGAGATCTGACCGACAAACCCCCGCACGGTGTCACCGAAGTGAATGTTCAGCTCGCGTCCGCGCGTCGGGGAATCGCCTTTCGCCATGTACTGCCGGATGATCTCCACGGGCTTCGCGCCCTGCACGAGCATCGAGCCGAGATTCCGGATGAGCGGTGAGAGGAAATCGCCCCGCGTGCGGTCGAGCGCGTAGGCGCTCCCCACGGCATCGGCCTCCTGCCCGAGTGAGCGAAACAGCCCGCCTACCACCTTCGTCTGACGGTACAGATTCACCAGGCGCTCTTCGAGCGAGCGCGTGAGGCGCATGTAGTAATACAGTTCCAGTTTCTGCTCCCGCGACAGGAGCGCGGATGGGCGTCGCAAGTCAGCCGACGCCGAGCGGGATGTCGCGCGAACGCGCGTTGACGCACGAGCGGCCATCACCAGGTCGGCGTCAGGGTATGGGCCGGATCGACCATCCGGTGCAGCTCGACGAAGAACCGCTTCACGTTGCGATCGAGCCGGCTTTCTCCGGGCTGATCCGTGTGCGCTTCGACGAACGTGTAGTGTCCGCCCTCCGGCCAGGCGATGATCGTCACCGCGCCGAGCGCTCCGGCGTAGCGGTGGCCGCGATCCGCGGCAGGCGACGGTGCGAGCTGCAAGGGGGGAAAGAACGCATCCGCCGCGGCGAGCACCTCGCCGGACGGCATGTGCGTACGAAAGAAATGCCGCATGAATGGTCTAGGGAATCGAAGAAGTGTCAGGGAGCACCGACTGCATCCAGTCGGCCTGCTCGAGGGCATGCGTCGAGTCGCGCCGGAATCGCAGTCCCATCGCCCACTCGCCGGAAACGATGAAGTCGAGCTTCGCCGTATAGGTCCCCAGCTCCTGGCCGGGCTTGAGCTTGTCCCATGCCTTGACGCCCTGGCGAGTTTCCGCGTAGAGAAGGCCCTCCCCGCCCTGGATGGGCTCCTGGGTTTCCTTGTCACGGATCACGAGCTTGAACAGTGCCGGCTCGCGCGCAAGTGGTGGCATGGGCATCGCCGAAACCCGGATCTGATAATGATCCGTGAATGCCCGGTAGTCGGTGAACTTTCCCGAATCCGACGGCCCGCACGAGAGGGCGGCAACGGCGATCAGCGCGACGAGCGCCAGACTCGGGACGCGACTCATGATTGATAATACTCCATTCCAAGGTGCGTGATCTGCTCTTCGCCCATCAGAAAGCGCAACGTATTCTTGAGCTTGGTCTGCTGAATGAAGAGGTCATGCTCCGGATGCAGGCCGGGCGCGGCCATGGGACTCTTGAAGTAGAACGAGAGCCACTCCTGCACGCCCTTCATTCCGGCGCGCTGCGCGAAGTCCATGAACAGCGCGAGGTCGAGCACGATGGGCGCGGCCAGAATGGAATCCCGGCAGAGGAAGTTGATCTTGATCTGCATGGGGTAGCCCATCCACCCCACGATGTCGATGTTGTCCCAGCCTTCCTTGTTGTCGCCGCGCGGCGGATAGTAGTTGATCCGTACGACGTGGGTGAAGTCCTTGTACAGCGCGGGATACTGCTCCGGCTGCAGGATGGAGTGGAGCACGCTGAGCTTGGACTCTTCCTTCGTCTTGAACGACGCCGGATCGTCGAGCACCTCACCATCGCGGTTGCCCAGGATGTTCGTGGAGTACCAGCCAAGCAGGCCGAGCATGCGGGCCTTGAGTCCCGGCGCGATCACGGTCTTCATCCAGGTCTGGCCGGTCTTGAAGTCCTTGCCGGAGATCGGAACGCCGCGATCGTGGGCGAGCTGCATGAGCGCCGGCGTATCCACCGCGAGATTCGGCGCACCGTTCGCGAAGGGCACACCCTCCATGATTGCCGCGTAGGCATAGAGCATGGACGGCGCGATCGCGTCGTCATTGCGCTCCATGGCCTTCTCGAACTGCTCCAGCGTGGCGTGCTGTGGTCCGGGCTTGATGTAGATCTCGGTCGACGCGCACCAGACGATGACCAGCCGGTCGAGCTTGTGCCTGGCCTTGAACTCGCGAATGTCCTGACGCAATTGCTCGGCGAGATCGCGCTTCGTCTTTCCCTTCTTGACGTTGCTGCCGGTAATGCGCGTGATGTACTTGTTGTCGAACACCGCCGGCATTGGCTTGATGGCCGCAAGAAAATCCGCGAGCGGCGCGATGTCCTTTTCTTCAAGTACCCCGGCCTTGCGCGCCGCCGTCAGCGCGTCGTCGGGAATCGGGTCCCATGCGCCGAACACCAGGTCATCGAGGCCGGCGAGCGGCACGAACTCCTTGATGAGCGGCGCGCGATTGTCCGTGCGCTTCCCGAGGCGAATTGTCGCCATCTGCGTGAGCGAGCCGACGGGGAGCGAGAGGCCGCGGCGCACGCTCTCCACGCCGGCCATGAACGTTGTTGCCACGGCACCAAGGCCGGGCGTGAGCACACCAAGCCGACCGGTCGCCGGCCGCGGAGCCTGCCTGTTCCCGGCCGCGTTAGACGCCTGCACGTGATGAATCTCCTGTGACAATGGGGCGCGGAGCGGGAGCGTCGCCGATCAATCGGCCCGGGTTCGGCGTCTCGCTCGCCGCGCGCGCGTGTTCCATGTGTTCGCGTCGCGCCGACTGGCGGACGGTGGAAATACGCTGCACCGCGGTGATCCACGCAGTAAGGGTCAACAAGACAATGATTGCCATCAACACGAGCCCGCCGAGCGCGAGCCCGAAAAACGCCTGCGGCGCCGAGAGCAGCACGACGCGTTCGGGGCGTTGCAGCACCCCCACTTTGGCGTCAATCCCGAGCGCCTCGGCTCGCGCGCGAGTATAGGACGTAACGAATGTCCCGATCATTCCCGCCAGGCAGACGACCATCATCGCCGTTCCCACCCGGCTGTTCCAGGTGGCGAAGAACACAGCAACGCCACCCAGCACACAACCATCCGCGATCCGATCCAGCGTGGAATCGTAGAACGCTCCGAACGTGGAGCTGCGATTCGTGCGCCGCGCCACCATGCCATCCAGCACATCGAACAGCGCCGTCAACCCGAGAAACCATCCGGCCGTGCGAATGTGCCCCGTGCCGTAGATCACGCCGCCCGCCACCGAACAGATCGTCCCGATCGTGGTGATGGTGTTCGGCTGGACCTCCCGGCGCACAAGCCACTCCGCTACCGGCTCGATGAGCCGCAGGTATCCACGGGTCAGCCAATCCGGTAGTACTGTCATGGGGTAGCACGCGCACGCATCTCAGCGGTCCAGCGGAACACGGTCAGCCGTCCGAAACGCACGACGGGCTGGAGGAGCCCTCCAGCCCGGAAAACTACCCGATCGATTCGGTGTGAGCAACTCACTTCAGGGGACGGACCAACGCAATCCCGTGGTGAAGGAGACACCATCCTTCGTGTAGGTCCGCGTACCGTCCACCGTGCGCGCCTTGAGCGTCACCAGGCTGCCCGACGCCACGCCGCGCGCGGTGAGCGCCTGCGTGCTGTTGGGACCGACCTGCCCCGCCAGAATGTCCGTGCCACCGCTCGTCACGTATACGTTCACCGGCTGCGTCAGATTGTTCGAGACTTCGAACGAGACGTCCGCGGCCGCCGCCGGCGTCGGCGCCGTATTCACCTTCACCTTGCGGCTGCACCCCGCCACCACGACCATGAGCACGATCGCGACAAAGGTCTTCATGAGCTGATCTCCTTGGAGAGAAAAATGGGTACTTGACGAGACTGCGCAATTCCAACGCCGTCGAGCGCCTTCCCTACTTGTACAACCAGTACTTCCTGCTCTCCTCCTGAAACCGCACCACGGCCGGCAACGTCGCATCAATGAGACTGTCCGGATCCGCCCCGCTCAGCAATGCCTCTCTCGCAGAGGGCATGCCAACCAGCTGGTTAAACGATTTTATGCGAATGCGAAGTGAATCCCCATTCGTCCGACCGATCGCCCAGATCAGCGCGGCACCCACTCGCGTCGCCTGCACACGCTCCCGATCAGTGATCACAATGTGAATGCCCTGCAATTCCCGGCCACCATACTTCTCGTCCGTGGGATGGTGCGGCGTGAATCGCCTGGCCTCGAAACGCACACCCGACAGATTGCGATCGTTCAGCAGGTCGACGGCGCGCCTGGCGTCGAGCCACGGCGCACCAACCTGCTGAAACGCATCTGCGGTTCCGCGACCCACGGACACGTTCGTGGACTCGAGCCACACCACACCGGGATAGAGCGTCGCGCTCGCCAGCGATGGCATGTTCGGAGACGGTCGTACCCAGGGAAGACCGGTCTCATCGAACCACATGGTGCGCCGCCAACCCTGCATGCGAATCACGTGCAGCGTGGCCCCGAGGTGCAGCACGTCGTTGTAATACAGCGCGAGCTCGCCCATTGTGAGACCATGCCGCGACGGGATGGGGTAGAGCGAGGTCGGGGTGGCCGAGCGTGTGGCGGTCTGACTGCCGGCGTACGCCACCGTGCTGTCGAGCAGTGGACCCTCCACGTGCACACCAGTGATGGGGTTGGGTCTGTCGAGGACGAGCACCGGGAGCCCGTGACGCGCGGCGCGGCGCATCGTATACACCATGGACGCCACGTACGTCCACGGGCGTGCCCCGAGATCCTGCAGGTCAATGACGAGGACATCGAGCCGGTCGAGCACGCTGTCGGGCGGCGGAAGGGTCGTGGCGCCGTACAGGGAAAAAACGGGGAGACCCGTGCGCGCATCGCGCCCATTCGCCAGATTCGTATGGTCCTCCGTACCACGGATGCCATGCTCCGGCGAGAACAGCGCCGTGAGTCGTGGAGCGGCGACGTCACCGGTCGTCCGCGTGCCGGCCTGGTACAGAAGGTCGATGTCACTCCGGCCATGCTCATCAATGCCCGTCTGATTGGTGAGCAGGCCAACCCGTTTGCCCGCGATGAGGGAGATGCTGTCAGTCATCAGGACAGTTATCCCTGGTCGCACATGTCCGCTCCGTACGGCTCCGCCAGCCTCCGCTTCGGGCGTGGCCGCTCCACTGACACACGCCAGTACGAGCAGCACCGCCATGACCCCACCAGCCCGCACATATCCATGCATCATCCTGTTTGCTCCCATTTCATGACGCTGGAACATACACCGGCCGCGCCATGGCCGCGCCTGCTCCCCATGACACTTCTGCTGCTGGGCGCAGCGGGCTGCGCGAGCGCGCAGCAGCGCGGCGGCGGCGGCGCCGCCACGACCGCGTCCCCCGTTTCCTCCGTTCGCGCCGCGATTGCCGATTCGGTGACGGGCGTGCTGCGGCGCGGGCTGGCCGACAGCGCCTACCCCGGCGCGTACGCCATCGTCGGCGATAGTGACGCGATCTTTGCGAGCCTCGGCGTCGGGCATCTGGACTGGGCGCCATCGCCGACTCCCGACGAGAACACGCTCTGGGATCTGGCGTCCCTCACCAAGGTGATCGGCACGACGACCGCGGTGATGCAGCTCTGGGATCGGGGGCTGATCAAGCTGGACGAGCCCGTGCAGCACTATCTGCCGGAGTTCACCGGACCGCACAAGGAACTGGTCACCGTGCGCAATCTGCTCACGCATTCATCCGGGCTTCCGGCGTGGCGTCCGCTGTACAAGGAGGCCACCTCACCTGCCGCGGCGATCGCACTCGTGTACACCACGCCGCTGGATACGCTGCCCGGCGTGCGGATGGTATACAGTGACCTCGGCGCCATCCTGCTGGGCAAGCTGGTGGAGCGGGTCAGCGGCCAGCCTCTCGACCAATACCTCGCCGCGCACGTGTTTGGCCCACTCGGCATGACGTCCACCCGGTTCCGGCCGCCCGCCGCATGGCTGGCGCGCATCGCGCCCACGGAGCGCGACCCGTGGCGCGGACGGCTGATCCGCGGTGAGGTGCACGACGAAAACGCGTACGCGCTGGGTGGCGTCTCCGGTCACGCGGGTCTGTTCAGCAGCGCGCATGATCTGGCGCGTTTCGCGCAGATGTATCTGCATCACGGTGAGCTGGGGGGCGTGCGCATCGTGAGCGCCGCGGCCGTTGATACGTTCACGCACGTGCAGAACATGGCGTTCTCCAATCGTGCACTCGGCTGGGAGGTGCCCAACGGAACGAACTCGGCGGGCCACCTGTTGTCGAATCGGGCCTTCGGCCACACCGGCTTCACGGGAACGTCCATCTGGATGGATCCGCAGCAGGACCTGTTCATCATCCTGCTCACGAACCGGGTCGATCCGACGCGCGACAACCCGCGGGAGGGACCGGTGCGCGTCCACCTGGCTGACGCCGTGGCGCGCGCACTGGCGGGGGGAAGGTAGGGGCCGCCCTTACGCCACCCCGCCCGTGGGAATGGGCAATCATCCACGCCCTTCCGCCACGCCGCCCGTGGGAATCGGCAATCGGGAATGGGGAATCGTGGGAATGGGGAATGATGAAGCGGGGTGAGGCGGAGGTGAAAAAAACGCGGTGGGGTGCGGTGTGGGGAGGTCTTCCTCCCCGATTCCCCATTCCCGATTGCCCATTCCCACGGGCGGGGCAGTAAAGCGGGGAATGATTGCCCATTCCCACGGGCGGGGCGGTAAAGCGGGGAATGATTGCCGATTCCCAAGGGAAGGGCGGTGCAGCGGGGAGCGTTCCCCAAGGGCGCAGCGGGGGGTGGCTTACCTGTCTCTCAGCTTCCTCGACAGTTCGTCCAGCAGCCGCCGCTCCTCCCCAGTCAGACTCTCCATGCCGCGCTGGGAGATCTTGTCGAGTACGTGGTTCAGCTCCTCGGACTTCTGTTTCCCCACCTTGTTCGCCAGCGACGGCTCCGCAGCCTGCTGTTGCTGCTGCTTGGCAATCACGGCGTTGCTGCGGGCGACGATCTCGTCCACCTCGTTCACGCGCTCCCGTGTACGCGGATGCGCGCGGGGAATCGCGCGCGGCGGCTCATCGGGAATGTCCGGCGCCTGCGATACGCGACTCCTGAGCCGCTCGATCCCATGCGCCGCCGAAAACCGCAGATAGAGGTATCCCACGAATAGCCCGCCCAGATGCGCCATGTAGGCGATCCCCGAACCCGACCCCGCCGACCAGACTCCCTGCGCCAGGCTCAATCCGATGAGCAGTACCACGTACCAGCGCACCTTCATCGCGATGAACACGAACGGGAAGAACCGCACTTCGTCGTCCGGCCACTGCATGGCGTAGGCGAGCAGCACACCATAGATCGCCGCTGACGCCCCCAGGAGATAGCTCGCGTCGCCCGCGACCATCAGGTGAAAGAGCCAGCCGCCCAGCCCGCACAACACGTAGTAGAACGAAAAACTCCGCGCATTCCACATGTGCTCCACGCGCGGTCCGAACACCCACAGCATCCACATGTTCAGCGCCAGGTGCCAGAACCCCGCGTGCACGAACATGTAGGTGAAAATCGTCCACGGACGCGTGGTGAGATCCGTGAGCTGGAAGGCGAGCGCCCGCTGCATGTTCGCGGGGCCCGTCAGCGTCAGCTGCACGAAGTAGATCGCGACGTTGATCGCGATCAGCCATCGCACCGCCGGGGTAATCCGCGGATAGTCCTGCTCGTCAACGCTCGTGTACGACATGCGGGCCTGAAACAGTGAACGGTCCTTTCCTCATCCTGCATTTTACCCGCGAGCCCACACCGCTGTTTCCTCCTCCAGCCGTTGGCCCGCTCGATTATCTCGTCCCGACGCCCCCGGGGATGCGCATGAGCAGCACGGTGTCGTGGTGAATGGACATCGCCTGCTCCAGCAACGTGGCGTAGCGCGCGTCGAGCGAGCTGCGCTCGGGGCTCATCAGCGGATGGATAACAATCTTCGTGCCGGGAGCGGCGGAATGCGCCTGTTCCACGAACCGCAGCATCTGTCCATCCGTCGCACCGTCGCGTGGCGACAGCACCACGGCGTGATCCAGCCCCGCTGCCACCGCGCTGGCCAGCGTCCGCAGCGCACGCTCCGACGCCGGCCCGTCCACCACATCCGGCGTGATTTGTACCATGGAGACACTGTGTGTCACCTGGTCGATGACTTCCGGGCGCTGCCCGTCGCAATCCAGCATCACGGGAATGGACGTCTTCCATTGTGCGAACGTCTCCACGATCAGGTCCGCGCTCGCCAGCGGGTCCCGCCCGCTCAGCGAGATGGAATGCAGGGTGGACGCCACTGCCGTGCGCTCAAGATGCCGCGCGAGCATCGCCGACGTGTACAGCACCGCCGTTTCCGCCTCAGCGGCGAAGCGCACGAACAACTGCCGTCGCCCCGTCCAGATCCCGTGGCTCTGCACACCCGGCGCGATCCCCGCGATCGCCGCCGTCGGACCCATCGTCGCACGCATTATTGCCCCCCGTTCCGTTTCGACACTGCCCGCTGGACGATCCGCTCACACAGCGTGGAGAAATCCATCCCGGCTGCGGCCGCGGCCTGCGGAAGCAGGCTGGTCGGAGTCATTCCCGGAAGCGTATTCGCCTCGAGACAGAAGAATTCTCCCGCGTTCGTCATACGGAAGTCTATTCGCGCGTACCCGTCAAGCTTGAGCGCGCGAAATGCCGCCAGAGCCTGCCGCTGCACCCGGGCAGCCTGATCCGGATGCAGCCGCGCCGGAAATTCTTCCACGGCCATCCCGGGCGTGTATTTGCATTCGTAATCGTAGATCGCGTGCCTGGGGATGATCTCCCCCACCGGCAGCGCCTGATCGCCCAGGACGCTCACGGTGAGCTCCCGCCCGGGGACGAATTGCTCGAGCATGATCTCGTCGTCATAATGTGCCGCCTCGTCGATCGCGCCGCGGAGCTGCGCCGCTTCCTGCACGATCGACAGCCCCACCGTGGACCCCTGCTTGGATGGCTTCACGACCACCGGCCAGCCGAGCGCCTGTTCGACTTCCGCTTCGGACGGGATGGCTCCTCTGCACCGCGTGACCATCAGCCAGTTCGCCGTCTGCACGCCGGCCGCCCGAAAGAGCTGCTTGGAGAGATCCTTGTCCATGGCCAGCGCGCTGGCCAGATGCCCGCTCCCGGTGTAGCACACACCCACCATGTCGAGGAGCGCCTGCACCGTTCCGTCTTCTCCCTGTCCGCCATGGAGCGCCAGGACGACGACGTCCGCGGTGCGCACCGCGGGGAAAGTGCCGAGGGTCGGCGACAACGATGTGCGGGAAATATGCTGCAATTCAGCGAGCGTTGGCGGAGCGGTCTTCACCACGCCGCCCGCGCGCAGCATCTCCTCTTCCGCTTCATCAATGACGCCGCGCGCGGGGTCCACGGAGGTGACCTCGTGTCCCGACTGGCGCAGTGCCTGCGCGATGCGCAGTCCGGACGACAGCGATACGTCACGCTCGGCGGAGGTGCCGCCCATGAGTACCGTGATCTTCATGCGGGAAGGATGGACCGTGGCGAGAGCAGCGGCAAGGCGAGCCGGAAGGGGAAATGTACAAAATCGGCGTCAGACTCTGCTCGTGTGTACATTCATCACCATGCGCCCCGTGCTGATCGCACTTCTGGCCACCGTCGCGCTGGGGGCCTGCATCGACAAGGATTCCGCCCAGAAGGTCATCGAAAGTGTTCAGGCCTCGCAGGCTCCGCCGGATGACCTGCCGGTGCTGTTGAATACGCAGCCGCCGTTTCACTACCCACCCCGACTGTTCGCCAGGAAAGTCCAGGCCAATCTGCTGCTGCACATTCACATTGACAGTGCCGGAACGGTCTGGCCCGAGTCCACGAAGGTCCTGCAGAGTTCCGGCTATCCGGCGCTCGACTCGGCCGCCGTGAAGGGATCACTCCAGCTCCGCTTCCGCCCCGCGCGCACGCACGGCATCCCGGTGGGCGTGTCCATCAATCTGCCCGTCTATTTCCGCCATCCGGGCGAGCCGCCGCTCCCCGGTGACTCCATTCTGAATCGCGCGCCTCCGTCCCGGGTCACGCCATGACTGTCGTCGAACGCAACCGCCGCCCCTACAACACCGTCCTCGAGACCGTCGGCTGGACGCCGCTCATCCGGCTGCACCGCGTGACACGCGGCCTGCGCACCCCCGTGTACGGCAAAGCCGAATTCTTCAATCCGGGCGGCAGCGTGAAGGATCGAATTGGCCTGCCGATCATCGAGCGCGCCGAACGGGAGGGGCGGCTCCAGCCCGGCGGCACGATCGTGGAGGGAACGAGCGGCAACACCGGCATCGGGCTCGCCATCGCCGCGGCGCTCAAGGGCTACAAGTGCATCTTCACCATGCCGGACAAGATGTCGCAGGAGAAGGTGCGTCTGCTCAAGGCGTTTGGCGCGCAGGTGATCGTGACGCCCACCGCCGTGCCGCCGGACCATCCTGACAACTACGTGATGATGGCCAAGCGCATCGCGCACGACACGCCGAACGCCGTTCTCGCGAACCAGTTCTACAACGACGCCAATCCGCAGGCGCATTACGACACCACCGGCCCCGAGCTGTGGGAACAGACCGAAGGCCGGATCACGCACTTCGTCGCGGCGGCAGGAACGGGCGGCACCATCACGGGCGTAGGGCGCTTTCTCAAGGAGAAGAACCCCGCGATCCGCGTCATCTCGGGCGACCCCATGGGTTCCATCCTCGCCGATCACTGGCGCAGCAGAGGCACATCGCATGGCGATGGCGCACCGTACAAGGTGGAAGGCATTGGCCAGGACAAGATTCCCGGCACGCTCGACATGAGCGTGATTGACGACTACCGCACCGTGAGCGACAAGGATGCGTTTACCATGGCGCGGCGACTCACACGCGAGGAAGGGTTGTTCGTTGGTGGCTCCGCCGGCCTGATCGCGCACGTCGCCCTGCAGGTCGCGCACGAGGTGGATGATCCCGACGCGTGCGTGGTGACGTTCCTCTGCGACACCGGCGAGCGCTACCTGTCCAAGCTCTACAGCGATGAGTGGATGCGCGAGAACCAGTTGCTCGAGCCCGAGCGGCTGCGGCTCGCGGATCTCCTGGAGGAGAAGCCGGAAAGTGCGCCTGCCGTCGTGGCCATCGCGCCCAGCGCGATCGTCCGCCAGGCGCTGCGGCTCATGAATCTCCACGACGTCTCGCAATTGCCGGTCATGGATGACGGCGACTGCATTGGCTCGGTGAGCGAGGGGTCGCTCTCGGCGCGTGCGCTCGAGGACACCAAGGTGCTCGACGTCCCCGTGCGCGATGTGATGGATGCGCCCTTCCCCGTGGTGGACGGTGCGCAGCCGCTGGACGGCGCGATGAAGCTGCTCAGCAAGACGAATCCGGCGCTGCTCGTGCGCGTGCGTGGCACCGTGAGCGCCATCGTGACACGCAGCGACGTGCTGCACTTCATGATGGGGCGGTAGGCGGGATTGTGCAGCGCGAGGATCACTCGCGTTGCGGGGACAATCCGACGTCCCCCTCACGTCAGGCAAGAGCGCCCATGACCACTCGTCACGTAGACGCCATCATCATCGGCGCCGGCCAGGCCGGCGTACCGCTGGCGCGCGATCTCGCGAAGGCCGGCCGGCGCACGCTCCTCATCGAGCGCGCGCACGTGGGCGGCACGTGCATCAATGAGGGATGCACGCCCACCAAGACCATGGTGGCAAGCGCGCGTGTGGCGTACCTCGCCCGGCGCGGCGCCGACTACGGCGTGCAGCTGCACGACCTGCACGTGGACATGGCGCGCGTGCGCGAGCGCAAGCGTGCCATCGTGGCGAGCTTCCGCGCGGGAAGCGAGCGCCGACTGATCACCGCGGGTGTCGAACTGCTCGACGCCGAAGCATGCTTCACGGGCCCGCACACGATGGTCGCGCGCCATCCTGACGGACGGGAGCAGCACTGCGAGGCTGACCTGATCTTCATCGACACGGGCGCCCGCCCCGCCATGCCGAAGCTGCCAGGACTCGACGCGGTCTCCGCGCTCGACTCCACGAGCATCATGGAGCTGGCCCAGGTGCCTGGGCACCTCCTGGTGCTTGGCGGTGGGTATGTCGGCCTCGAGTTCGCGCAGATGTTCCGGCGCTTCGGCAGCCGCGTGACCATCGTGCAGCGCGGCGCGCAGTTGCTCGAGCGTGAGGATCCGGACGTGGCCGCCGCCGTCGCCGCGATCCTTGGCGAGGATGGCGTGGACGTCCAGCTCGGCACCAGCGCGCTGCGCGCCGCCAGCGATCCGGCCGGTGTGGCGCTCACGGTGCGCGGCGCCGCGGGCGAGACCACGCTGCGTGGCACGCACCTGCTCGTGGCCGCCGGACGCGCGCCCAATGTCGAAGCCCTCGACCTCGCCGCTGCGGGCATTGCGCTCGATGCGCATGGATTCATCCCGGTCAACGAACGACTCGAGACACGCGTGCCCGGTGTGTACGCGCTGGGCGACGTCAAGGGCGGCCCCGCCTTCACGCACATCTCCTACGACGACTACCGCATCGTGCGCACGAATCTCCTCGGCGCCGGTGGCGCCACCACACGCGAGCGACTCGTGCCGTACACGGTGTTCATCGATCCGGAGCTGGGCAGCATTGGGCTCACCGAGACGCAGGCCCGTCGTGACGGTCGCGACATCCGGATCGCGTCCATGCCCATGTCACACGTCGCACGCGCGCTCGAAATGGATGAGCCGCGCGGCATCATGAAGGCCGTCGTGGACGCGACAAGCGGTCAGATCCTTGGCTGTTCCATCCTCGGCGTTGGCGGGGGCGAGATCATGGCGCAGATCGAAATCGCGATGATGGGGCGCCTGCCGTATCCGATGCTGCGCGACGGCGTGTTCGCGCATCCCACGCTGGCCGAGTCGCTGAACAACCTGTTCGCCACCCTCGACTAGCGGCGCGCGTGCTGGCCGCGTGCTGTCCTGGCCTCCTCCACGACCTCCGCGAGGAGCTGCAGGGCCTGCAGCGGCGTGAGGCCGTTGACGTCCACCCCGCGGAGCCGGTCCAGCAGCGGATGCTCGGCGCCGGCAAAGAGCGTGAGCTGCGCCGCCGGGTCCGCGCGCTCCGGCCGCCGCGCACGGGCACCAGGCACCGGATCGGGCACCACGTGCCCGTCCTCCAGCCGCCGCAGGATCGCCCGGGCCCGCGCCAGCACCGCGTCGGGCAGCCCGGCGAGCCGCCCCACCTCGATCCCGTACGACCGGTCGGCGCCACCCGGAACCAGCAGGTGCAGGAACAGCACCTGGTCGCCCACCTCGCGCACCGCCACGTTATAGTTACGAACTGCTACTAATTCATCCGCGAGCTGGGTGAGCTCGTGATAGTGCGTGGCGAACACCGTGCGGCACCCTGCCACGGTGTGCAGGTGCTCGCTCACCGCCCACGCGATCGACACCCCGTCGTACGTGGACGTGCCGCGCCCGATCTCGTCCAGCAGCACCAGACTGCGCCGCGTGGCGGTGTGCAGGATCGCGCTGGTCTCCGTCATTTCCACCATGAAGGTGGACTGGCCGCGCACCAGGTTGTCGCTCGCCCCCACGCGCGTGAACAGCCGGTCCGCGATCCCCACCCGCGCCCGCGCTGCCGGCACGAAGCTCCCCATCTGCGCCAGCAGCACGATGAGCCCGATCTGCCGCAGGATCGTGGACTTCCCCGCCATGTTCGGACCCGTGAGGATCACCATGCGGGCGTCCTCCGTGAGCACGAGATCGTTCGGAATGAATTTCTCGCGCGGCATCATTCGCTCCACCACCGGATGACGTCCCGCCTGGATCTCCAGTCCGAAGGCATCATCCACCTCGGGCCGCACGTAGCCCTCACGCTCGGCCACCTCCGCCAGCGCCGCCAGCACGTCGAGCCGCGCCACGATCCCCGCGACCCGCTGCATCCGCTCAATGGCCGCCCCGGCCCGCGCCCGCAACGCCTCGAACAGCGCGCGCTCCCGCACCTCGATCCGCTCGCTCGCCGTGAGCACCTTCTCCTCGTACTCCTTCAGCTCCGGGGTCACGTAGCGCTCTTCCCCCGACAGCGTCTGACGCCGCTGGTAGTCGGCGGGCACGAGGTGGCGATTCGTGTTCGTGACGCCTATGTAGTAGCCGAATACCTTGTTGAATCCCACCTTGAGCGACGGAATGCCGGTGCGCGCCCGCTCCGAGGCCTGGATGCGCGCGATGGCGTCCTTTCCCCCCTTCTGCAGCGCGCGCAGTTCATCCAGTTCGGCGTCCACCCCATCGCGCACGCTCTCGTCCTCGCCGATCGCCGCGGGCGGACGTTCCACCAGCGTCCGGGTGATGTCGTCGGCCAGCTCGCCGCACGAGTCCCACCGCCCGAGCAGCGTCGCGATGACGCCTGCCGTCCCCACACGCCCGGCCGCAGCTTCCACCGCGGGCAGCCGTACCAGCGAGGCGCCCAGTGCCCCGAGCTCGCGCGGCGTCGCGCGCCCCGCCGCCGCCTTGCTCGCCAGCCGTTCCACGTCGCGCACGCCGTCCAGCGCCGTGCGCAGTGCGCCCCGCGCCAGCGCATCCCGCGCCAGCGCGTCCACTGCGTCGAGCCGCTCCTCGATGGCCGCGCGCTGCACCAGCGGCGCCAGGATCCACTGGCGCAGCAGCCGCGCGCCCATCGGCGTCACGGTGCGGTCCAGCACGTCGAGCAGCGTGCCGCCAGCCGCGCCGCCGCGCAGCGACTCCACCAGCTCCAGGTTGCGCCGCGTCATGTCATCGAGCGGCATCACGAGTCCCGGGCGCTCCACCACGGGGCGCGCCAGGTGCGGCATGCCGGCGGGCTGCAGTGCCCGCAGGTAGCGCAGCAGCGCCCCGGCCGCTCCCACCGCCGGCGCATCCTCCGCGCCGATGCCGAACCCATCGAGCGAAGCCACGGCGTACTGCCGCGCGAGCTCCCCGGCGGCCATGGCGCCGTCGAATTCCCACGCCTCCCGTTCCGTGACCAGGGCGTTTTCGTCACGAAATGCGACTAAATCGAGACCGGCCAGCGCCGCGTCCTTCGCGACGAGCAGCTCGCTCGGCGCGAGCCGCGCCAGCACCGCACGCGCATCGTCCGGCGCCGCCACCGCCAGGCGCAGCTCGCCCGTGGACAGGTCCGCCGCCGCGATCCCCACGCGCCCACCCGTCACGTGCACCGCGCAGAGGAAGTTGTTCCGCGACCCGTCCAGCAGATCGTCGGCAAAGGCCGCGCCCGGCGTGATCGTCTCCACCACGGCGCGCCGCACGATCCCCTTCGCCTCGCGCGGGTCCTCGATCTGATCGCAGATCGCGACCCGGAACCCCTGACTCACCAGCCGCCGCAGGTAATCGTTCACCGCCTTCACCGGCACACCAGCCAGTGGCACTTCCGCCGCGCCGCCATTGTTGCGCGAGGTCAGCGTGAGCCCGAGCACGCGCGCTCCCGTTTCCGCGTCCTCGTAGAACATCTCGTAGAAGTCACCCATGCGAAACAACAGGATCGCGTCCTGATGACGCGCCTTGATCTCCCGGTACTGCTGCATGAGCGGAGTCGCCGTGGCACGGCTCACCGGGGCTCAGCCTCCGTGACGTATCCGTGGATTGCCTTGGCCACCGAATCAGCTTGCGCGCGCGTGGCGTAGCGCCCCACGCGTACCCGGAAGGGCTTCTGCGCACCAACCACGCGCGCCGCGTAGCCCTGCGTGGCCAGGCGCGCGCGCATGGCGTCCGCGGCCCGCCGCGTGGTGTACGCGCCTGCCTGTATCGTGTACGCGGCGCTCGCGGAAGGCTGCACCCTGGCACGCACGGCCGGGGGTGCGGGCGTCGGCACGACCGGCGGCGACGCGCCGGCCCGGAGCGTTCCAGGCCTCGAGGCCGTCCCCGGCGTCGCCTTCGCGCCTGGCGCGGCGGGCACCGCCGGCGTCGCGGCCACCTGGCCCGTATCCACTCCGGCACACCGCTGATTCAAATAGTCCATCTGATTGCGTAGTTCGACCTGCGCGGTCGGCGTGCTGCGCAGCCCGTCCGCGAGTCGCGCGCACGCGGTCGGCGCCTTACCGGTGGCGAAGTACAGTCGCCCCAGCCAGAAGTCGGCGCGCCCGCGCGATGGACTGTCGGGGTGCTCTGTGACCACGCGCTGCAGGTGCGCCTGCGCCTGCGCGTTGTCACCACG
>Ga0207660_10000400_pt1 | contig 28576 bp, 26 predicted proteins | sample KBSC73BmetaG_FD_184335 | JGI IMG/M metagenome (GOLD analysis project Ga0207660, IMG submission 184335) | Corn rhizosphere microbial communities from Kellogg Biological Station, Michigan, USA - KBS C7-3B metaG (SPAdes) (version 2) | ecosystem: Host-associated > Plants > Roots > Rhizosphere ... | reverse complement strand
GTTGTCGACTGAATCGCCGAAGCTGGGTCCGGCGGTATGCCAATATTGCGGCTGTTGCAGGACGAGGCGGTTGAACCGCATCGGCACCGTCATCGTCAGCTCCCATTTCGACCGGTCGAGCACATCCTTGTGGAGGATGTCGGCGGTCAGTTCCTGGTAGGACGAATAGCCGGTCGCCTTCAGTTCTTCCTCGGTGAACGGCAGATGGTCCGTGCCGGTTGGCAGATGGCGGTAGAATTCCGTCCCGCCGCGGCAGTCCTCGGGAAGGCTGAGGTACAAAGTGCCGGACCAATGGCTGTTGTCGACGTGGATCTTCGCCGGGCTGTCGTCGCTGGCCAGCGCGATCCGGAAGCTTCCGTGCGAGTAATCGTTCGTCCTCGGCGGACGGACCGGCTGGTAGACGAGCGTCGAGACGATTTCGTCGAGCCCGCCGATCTCGATCTTTTCTGTCGAGTTCAGCCCGGGATAGGGCCCTTCGAGCGCATAGTTCAGCTTGAGTGCGCGGTCGCGAAATTCATGCGGGTTGGGCAGAAAATCGTCGATGACGATCACATAGGGGGTCATTCGAGCGCGTCACTCCAGCGATCGCTCGACGCCCTAGCGCGCTTTGCTATGCGCCGAACAGGAGCAAAGTGCGGGTGTCGTTTGCTCGCTTCTCGACGCGCTCAGGCGTCGCGGTCGCGGAGCGGCTTCTCGCCGAGCGCGGCGTCCATGCCGCGGGCGAGCGCGTCGCCGACCCAGACGAAACCGCCCAGAATGAGGATTGCAGAAACGAGCTGTAGTGCGCTGATCACGATTCGACTCCGGATTTCTGCTTTATCGGCAGGGCATTAAACCGGAAATTAAACGGGCGTGACTCTTCTTTCATCGTTCCGCCGTTCATCGCGGTCGATTCGTCGTGCCCTTCCCCGCCGTAATGAACAAGGCGACCACGGGCTCCTCGGCATCGGCGGTGTGCCAGGTGCCGCGCAGGTTGATCGCATATTCGCCCGGACCGAGCTCCCAGCTCTGCTTTCCGCCGTCGGGCAGCTCCTGGTGGAGAGTCATGTGGCCCTGAAGGCAGCACACCACCTCTTCGCCGACTGGATGCATTTCCCAGCTCGTCCAGCTCTCCTCGAAGCGGAACATACTGACAATGCGCCCTTCGTCGAGGTCGTCGGCGTGGCGCTCGCCATAAGCTTCGTACCATTCGAAGCCGGTGAACTGCGGCTCGGAAACCGCCCGGGCGCCGATGCCGAGGTGGATCGGGAAGTCGTAGAGCGACTTGCCCTTCATCACTCCGCGCCCATCACGAAGGCGTTGAGCTTGTTCCCGTCGGGATCGCGGAAATAGGCGGCGTAGAAGCCGCCGCCGCGGTCGCCAGGAGCCCCCTCGTCGCTCCCGCCATTGGCAAGCGCGATGTCATAGAGGCGCTGGACCTGGTCCTTGTCCCGCGCCTCGAGGGCAACCATCACGCCGTTGCCGACCGTCGCGGCATTGCCGTCGAACGGCCTGGTGACGCCAATTCCGGCGCCGCCGCCCGGCTTGCCCCAGGCGATGAACTGCTCATTCTCCATCATCCGGCCGACGCCGAGCTCGCCACAAAGAGCATCGTAGAATTTGGCCGACTTCTCACGATCATTGGTGCCCAGCGTCACGTAGCCGATCATCACGTCCTCCTATCGAGTCGGGCGGAGAACATTAAGGGAACAAACCTCCCCGATCAATCTCCAATCGGAGCGCACGCCCGTTGCAGCCATTCGAGGTCTGCACCCGCGAGCGTCGGGCCGATCTTCGCCAGCACATGCGCGTGATAACAGTTGAGCCAGATCAGCTCCTCGGGATCGAGCATCTGGACGTCGATCAGCCGCCGGTCGATGGGCGCGAAGGTCAGGGTCTCGAAGCCGAGCATTTCCTTCTCCGCACCCTCGATCTCCCGCGGGACGACCAGCACCAGATTTTCGATCCGGATGCCGTATTCGCCGGTCTTGTAATAGCCGGGCTCGTTCGAGATGATCATTCCCGCCTGGAGCGGCTCGTCCCCGCCGCTCTGCGCGCTTCCGACCGGCGAAATGCGCTGCGGCCCTTCGTGGACGGCGAGGAAGCTGCCGACGCCGTGGCCCGTGCCGTGGGCGTAATCGAGGCCGGCCTCCCACAACGGCCGTCGCGCGAAGCTGTCGAGCTGCGAGCCGCGGGTGCCTTTCGGGAACACCGCAGTCGCAATCGCAATGTGGCCCTTGAGCACCCGGGTGAACCGGTCGCGCATCTCCTCGGTCGGCTCGCCGATCGGGACGGTGCGGGTGATGTCGGTGGTGCCGTCGACATACTGGCCGCCCGAATCGATCAGGTAGAGCTGGCCCTTCTCGAGCTTGCGGTTGGTCTTCTCGCTCGACTTGTAATGGACGATCGCGCCGTTCGGCCCGGCGCCCGAAATGCTGTCGAACGAGAGGTCGCGAAGCTCGCGATTTTCCCGGCGCAATGATTCGAGCTTGTCCGATGCGATCAGCTCGTCGACCTCGCCTTTGGGCGCTTCCTCGTCGATCCAGTGGAGGAAGCGGACGATGGCGGCGCCGTCGCGAGTCTGGGCCGCCTTCTGGCCCGCGATCTCGGCCGGGTTTTTGAGCGCTTTGGGAAGGATCGTCGGGTCGCGCAGCGGCAGGATCTTCGCGCCGGCTTTCTCGAGCGCCTCGAAGATCGCGGCGACCGCCCGCTCCGGATCGACCACGACGGTCTTGTCCTTGAGCTCGGCGAGCGAGCTTTCGAACTCCGACCGTTCATGCAGCCGGACGCCGTTGCCGAGGTGCTGGCGGACCTCGGGCCCGATCTTCTCGCTGGCGACGAAGAGGTCGGCGGTGCCGTCGGCGAAGACGAGCGCATAAGCGAGGGCCACCGGCGTGTGGGTGACGTCTGCCCCACGGATGTTGAACGCCCAGGCAATCGAGTCGAGCGCCGAGAGCACAGCCGCATCGGCATGGTGCTTGGCGAGCCAGTCGCCAATCTCGGTCCGCTTCTCGGCGGCCGATTTGCCGGCAAATTCGTCCGGCTGGACGACCAGGTGCGCTTTCGAGGCTTCTGGGCGGTCCTTCCAGATCTCGTCGATCGGGTTGCGGTCGACGGCAACCAGCTCGGCGCCGCGGCTGGCGAGCGCTTCCTTCGCTTTCTTCACCCAGTCGCGCGTGTGCAGCCAGGGATCGTAGCCGATGCGCGCGCCTTCGGGCGCGTGCTCCTCGAGCCACTGCGTGGCACTGGTCTCGGGCACCGACTGGTAGCTCCATTCGGTCGGCGAGACCTGCTGGCGGACCTGCAGCGTGTAGCGGCCGTCGACGAAGATCGCGGCTTGCTCGGGCAGGACGACGGCCGATCCGGCCGAGCCCTGGAAGCCGGTGAGCCAGGCGAGGCGCTGGGCGTAGCTTCCGACATATTCGCTCATATGCTCGTCGGTGAGCGGGACGACGAAGCCGTCGAGCTTCTCGGCCTTCAACTGCTCGCGAAGTGCGGCGAGGCGATCTGCATAAGTGGACATCGGCGTCTAACTCCCTCGCGCCTCAGCTAATCCCTGGAGCACCATTGTTAAAGAGCCGTCGCGATTGGGTTGAGGGTGGCATGTGCCATTGCCCGCATCCCGTCGTCTGATAAGTTTCAAGTTGCCGGATCGGTAGTTCGGGAGTTGCGTGTGATCGGGCCCATTTTAATTGCGGCATCTGCGTTGCAGGCATCGGGTGCATGCACTTTGCCGACTGGATGGCGCGCGATTGAAGCCGAACAGCCTCGGTTCGTCATCTTCGGAGAAACCCATGGCACGCGAGAATCTCCCGAGCTCGTGGGGCAGGTCGCATGCGCGCTGTCCAGCCGGGGCAAGCCTGTCCTGGTCGCTGTCGAGCTCGACGCGTCGAGCAATGCACAGCTTCAGCAGCTTTGGGAAACTCCCGTCGCCGGGTTCCGCCAGCGCGTTGCCCAAGAGCTTCGCGGGTTCGCCGGCCGCCTCGACGGTGTGGGCAGCGAAGCGATGCTCGACCTGATCGAGTGGCTCCATGCTCTTTCACGAGCGGGAAAGAAGATCGACATCGTGGCGTTCAACGGCGCTCGCGACACCGCTCAGGCGCAGCGCTGGTCAAGCTTGCCGCATCAGGCTGGTCATGAGGCGGAGCAGGCCGAGAACATCGCAACCGCCGCAGCAGGGAAACCGCACGCCGCTGTTCTCGTACTCGTGGGCAATGCGCATGCGCAGGAAGGGCCCGTTGAATTTTCCGGCCTTCGATACGAGCCGATGGCCATGCGCCTGGCGGCGAGCGGACCGATCGTGAGCTTGAACGAGATTTATGGTTCGGGAACGATGTGGAATTGTCTGATGCGGCGATCATCCAACGATGAAGGTGCCACGGGCATGACATCGGATTGCGGGAACCACGAGACCGGCGGCGATCCATCCGTTCCGAAGACGCAGCTGGGTCTGTGGGCCACGCGGCAGGAAGGTTGGAACGCCGGTTACGACGGCTATTACTGGTTTCCGGTGGTGCATGGGTCACCTCCGGTCACTGCAGCGAGCGGCGAATGAGAAGCGCGCTGCTCGCCGCGGCGGTGCTCCTTTGCGGCGCGGCCGCGCAGGCCGCGACTGCTCAGGCGACTTTGTCCATCGCTTCGAGCAAGGGATAGAGCTCGCGATTCTCCCGGACGATGCGGTTCGATAGCGCATCGAGGATCGCCGCCGTCTCTTCGCAATAGCCGCTCCAATCGGCCGCAATCGACGTGGCGGTCCACTTGTGCGTGTGGGCGCCGTAGGCTTGCGCAAGGTCGCCCATCTCGTCGCTGAAAGCGCGCGCGGTCTGTTCGACCGCAGGATCCGGACTTGCGAACAGGCGCGGATAGAGCACCCAATCTTCCGCCTTGAGGTGAGCGATGAGCAGCGAGCTCAATTCGTTGCGCACAGTGAAAAGCTCGGCCGCGGCCGGCGGCTGCGGCTCGGCAATGAGCGCCGACAAGCGCGTGGCGATTTCCACCAGCGCGGCATGTTCGCCGCGGAGCTTTGCAACGTCGGACATGAGATTCGGCTCCCTTGTCCGACGGCGATTACCTCTACTCGTTTAACCGTTTCCTAACAGAGCGACCGAACTGAAGAATTCGTTAGGTCGCGACGCCAGCGATTGCAGTCGAAACGGATCAACCCGCTTTTGCGCTTCCGGTGGCCGGCGACTGCGTTAAGAGCGCGGGCATGGACAAGCCGGTCGACATCGCCTCCCCGCCCTCAGCCGAACAGCGGCCGTTCAGCTACGAACGCCATGGCGTCACGATCGAGGACCCGTGGCACTGGCTGCGCGATCCCAAATATCCGAACGTCGATGATCCAGACGTGCTCGCTTACCTGCATTCGGAAAACGACTATTTCGAGGGGTGGAAGGCGCAGCACCAGGGGCTGATCGATCAGCTGTTCGAGGAGATGAAAGGCCGGGTGAAGGAGGACGACAGCTCGATCCCGATTCGCGACGGCGAATATCTTTACTGGTGGGCGTTCAAGCGGGGCGGAGCGCAGTACCGAACGTGGTACCGAAAACCCGCCAGCGGCGGCGCCGACGAGATCATCTTCGACGAGCCGGTCGAGGCCGAGGGCCGTGAATATTTCCGGCTCGGCGCGCTCGAGGTCAGCCCGGACGGGAAGCTGCTGGCGACGCTCGCGGACTATGACGGGTCGGAGCGGTTCGAGCTTCGAATCCGCGAGCTCGCGACCGGCAAGGACGTCGAGACGGTGACCAAGGTCGGCATCGGACAGCCCGTCTGGACGAGTGACAGCGGCGGCGTCGTGTTCACCGAGGTCAACGACAATTGGCGGAGCTACCGCGCGCGCTACCACCGGCTCGGACGGCCGGCGGACGAGGACGTCACGCTCTACGAAGAGACCGAGGAGCTTGGCTTCTCCGTCGGCGTGGGAAGGACGCACGACCGGACGCTGATCATCGTCTCGACCGGCGACAATACGACGACCGAAGTAAGGTTCGTGACGGCCGACGATCCGTCACAGCCGCTGAGGCTGATTTCGCCGCGTAGCCAAGGCCGCGAATATCATGTCGACGCGGCGCACGGGAAACTGTGGATCTATACCAACGACGATCATGTGAACTTCCGGCTTGCCGAGGCCGACGTCGGCAGTCCCGAAGAATGGCGCACGGTGATCGAAGGCTCGACCCAAGTCTATCTGGCCGGCGTCACCGCCTATCGCGACCACCTCGCGGTCAGCAGCCGCGTCGACGGGCTCGATCAGCTGGTGCTGCGCACCTACGCCGGCGAGGAAACGCCCATCCCGTTCGAGGAAGCGAGCTACAGCGCCTTCTTCATGGGCAATCCCGAATTCGCGCCGGACAGCTATCGGCTCGGCTATTCGTCGATGGTCACGCCGATGACCACCTACGATTACCACCCCGAGAGGGGCGAGCTCGAGGTTCGCAAGGTGCAAGAGATCCCGTCGGGCTACGACGCGTCGCAATATGCGACCGATCGGCTGATGATCGGCGCGCGCGATGACGTGCAGGTGCCGGTCTCGGTCGTGTACCCCAAGGGCTTCAAGAAGGATGGCGAGGGCAGGCTGTTCCTCTACGCTTACGGCGCATACGGGCACGCGATCCCGCCCGTGTTCAACTCGAACCGGATCAGCCTGCTCGACCGCGGCTGGGCGTGCGCGATCGCGCATATCCGCGGCGGCGACGACCTCGGCTACAAGTGGTTCCTCGACGGCAAGCTGACGAAGCGCACGAACACGTTCAACGACTTCGTGGACGTCGCGAAAGGGCTGATCGCGGCGAAGTTCACGCGGGCCGGGCGGATCGCGATCAACGGCGGATCGGCAGGCGGCGAGCTGATGGGCGCAGTCGCGAATTCGGATCCTGAGCTGTGGGGCGCGGTCGTTGCCGACGTTCCGTTCGTCGACGTGCTGAACACCATGCTCGACGATAGCCTTCCGCTGACGCCCGGCGAATGGCCCGAATGGGGCAATCCAATCACCGACAAGGCGGCGTTCGACTATATCCGGAGCTACTCGCCCTACGACCAGGTGAAGCCACAGGACTATCCGCCGATGCTGATCACCGGCGGCCTCACCGACCCGCGCGTCACTTATTGGGAGCCGGCCAAATGGGCGGCGAAGCTGCGCGCGACGAAAACGGACCGAAACCTGCTGCTGCTGAAGATCAACATGGGCGCGGGGCACGGCGGCAAGTCGGGGCGCTGGGACAGGCTCCACGAAGTGGCGGAGACCTACGCATTCATGCTGACCGAGGTGGATGGCTAAGCCGGTCTTCGAGCTGACGCTCACCGCCGGGCCGGAGCACATCGACGGGCTCGGGCACGTCAACAATGCGGTGTGGGTGCAGTGGGTTCAGCAGGTTGCGGTCACGCACTGGGATTCGCTCGCGCCGCCGGAACATCGCGACGCCTACTTCTGGGTCGTGGTGCGGCACGAGATCGACTATCTGCGCGCCGCGCACGCGGGCGACGGCATCACCGCGCGCACCTGGGTCGGCGACGCGCCGCAGGGAGCGCGGTTCGACCGCTTCGTCGAGTTCACCGGCGCCGACGGCAAGCTCTGCGTCCGCGCGAAGACCCAGTGGGCGATCATCGACAAGGCCTCCGGGCGGCCGATTCGCGTTCCGCCGGAAGTGGTGGCGCCGTTCCTGACAGCGGGGTAAGCAGCGCGGATGAGCCGGATCGTCCTCTACGACTATTATCGTTCGTCCGCGGCGTACCGAATCCGCATCGCGCTGAACCTCAAACACATCGAATATGAGCAGCACACGGTCAACCTGCTCGAAGGCGAGCAGCAATCAGCTGAATATAAAGCGCTAAATCCCCAGGGTCTCGTGCCGATGCTCGAGATCGACGGGCACCGGATGACCCAGACGATGGCGATCATCGGCTATCTCGACCAGAAATTCGCCAACCAGCCGCTCGTTCCTGCGGCAGCCGAGGTGCGGGCGCATGTGATCGCCCTCTCCCTGACCATCGTCGCCGACATCCACCCGCTCAACAATTTGCGCGTGCTCAAATACCTGAAGGGCGAGCTGGGCCATTCGCAGGAAGAGGTCGACCGCTGGTACGCGCACTGGATCCTGGAGGGCTTGCCTGCCCTCGAAGCGCTGGCGAAGCCCCAGGCCGGGGCGTTCCTGTTCGGAGACGGGCCCACCGCCGCGGACGTCTGCCTCATCCCGCAGCTCTACAATGCGCGGCGTTTCAACGTGCCGATCGGCGATTGGCCGACGCTGCTTCGGGCCGAAGAAAATGCCAACAAGCTCGAGGCGTTCGCCGCGGCCCATCCTGACCGCCAGCCGGTCCCGGGCAAATAGTCAAGATTTGAGCAGGCGGGCCGCCAACGCCGGAGACTATCGCGCGCTCGCTAAGGCGCGGCTGCCGCATTTCCTGTTCGAATATCTCGACGGCGGTTCCTACGACGAGGTGACGCTGCGCCGGAACGTCGAGGACTTGCGCTCGATCGCGCTGCGGCAGCGCGTGCTGCGCGATGTCTCGAACATCGACCTTCGCGCGTCGCTGTTCGGGCAGGAGTGGGCGATGCCGGTCGGGCTCGGCCCTGTCGGCTTGTCGGGCCTCTACGCGCGGCGCGGGGAGGTGCAGGCGGCGCGCGCCGCGGCGGGGGCGAATGTGCCGATGGTGCTTTCGACGGTCAGCGGCTGCTCGCTTCGGGAGGTCGCCGCGTCGTCGGGCCACGTGCCGTGGTACCAGCTTTATTTCATCAAGGACCGCGGGTTCGTCGCCGACATGATCGACACGGCGGCGGAGGTCGGGTCAGCTGCGCTCGTCCTCACGGTGGATCTTGCGGTACCGGGATCGCGATACCGAGACGTGCGCGCGGCGGGCGGCGGGCTTCAGCGAATGCTCGACCTGGTCACTCGGCCGGAATGGCTTTGGGATGTCGGAATCCACGGCCGGCCGCATAGCCTCGGCAATCTGGAGCCGGTCGTCGGCAGGCGCGCGCCGCTGAGCGATTTCCAGGCGTGGATCCACGCCAATTTCGACCCGTCGGTCGACTGGAGCGACGTCGATTGGGTCCGCAAGCGGTGGAAAGGCCCGCTGGTGATCAAGGGGATTCTCGACCCGGACGACGCGCGCAAGGCGGCGGACAGCGGCGCCGATGCGATCGTCGTCTCGAATCACGGCGGCCGCCAGCTCGACGGCGTCTTGTCGAGCGCCCGCGCATTACCGGCCGTCGCCGAGGCGATCGCCGGCCGGCTGCCGATCCTCGCCGACGGCGGCGTTCGTTCGGGCCTCGACGTCGTCCGGATGCTCGCGCTCGGCGCCGACTTCGTGCTTCTCGGGCGGGCGTGGGCCTATGCGCTCGCCGGCGCTGGCGGCGCGGGCGTGGCGCATGTGCTGAAGCTGATCGACGCCGAAATGCGTGTGGCGATGGCGCTGACGGGCTGCACGCGCATTTCGGAAATCGACCGCGATACGCTCGCCTCAGGCTGAGCGAAGCCACGCGCGTCGATCATTTTCTTCAATCTTGGTTATTGCTGCGCTTCATTGGCTTTGGTGAGCGCGATGATGCTAGCGTGCAGCTTTCATCTACCGACAAGGAGACTGCCGCGATGGCCAACGATGTTCCGTATTCACGTAAGTTGGGGCCGCTAACGCCCTTCGTCGGCGAATGGGAAGGCGATGAGGGCGTCGACCGATCCTATCACAACAAGGACGACTGGACGACCGAGACGACCTATTTCGAGAAGGCTTTCTTCAAACCGATCCCGATCCAGGAGAACGGCCAGCAGGTGCTGTGGGGGCTAAGCTACGGAATGACCGCCTGGCGCCACGGGGAAGAGGCCATGGACCCGTTTCACGACGAGACAGGCTTCCTCCTGTGGGACAAAAAGCACAAGCAGGTGATGCGCAACGTGGTCTTCGGACGCGGGATCGCGATCCTCGCCGGGAGCGACGCCGAGCCGCACGACACGGTGCTCCACTTCGACGCGAAGCCGGGCGAGGCATGCTATGGCGTGCTTCAGAACAAATATCTGCTCGAGCGCGCGGAAATTCGCGACTTAACGAGCAGCTTCACGTTCAACGACGATGGGACGATGAGCTACACGTCCGACCTGGTGCTGAAGCTCGCCGCGACCGGCGAGGAGATGCACCACACCGACAAGAACACGCTGCGCCGCGTGAAGCGTTATCATCCAAGCGCGGAGGCAGGCTGATCCAGGCGGAATTGATCGAATTTTCTGCAGATGTCCCCCGGGCATCTGCAAAATTCGATGGTCGGGGAGAGAGGATTCGAACCTCCGGCCCCTGCCTCCCGAAGACAGTGCTCTACCAGGCTGAGCTACTCCCCGACCGGAACCCGCAGGTGCGACGTTCAGGTCGCGGCGGGAGCCAAGGCCGCGGCTAGATAGAGGGGGGTCGGGGGAAGCGCAAGCTTGTCCTGAGCAGAGTCGGACGAGTCGCGTTTACCGGCCGAGCACCTGCAGCCATTCGTGGTGACGAACGAACTTCTCGCGCGGGGAGCCGGGGCGCGCGTTGGCGACTTCCGTCTGCTCGATCCTGCGCCAGTCGTCATAGTCGGTCGGCATCACGGCGCGGCTTTCGAGCAGCCGCTTCAGCCCTTCGGCGCCCGTGCGGTCGCCGGAGCTTGCTGCGGGCATCGCCGCAGCGACCTGCTCGGCGACTTCATAGCCGTCGGGCCGGTTGGTTCCGATCGTGCCGGTGGGTCCGCGCCGCGCCCAGCCGACCGCATACAGCCGGTCGGAGATGCGGCCGCGTTCGTTGACGAACTTGCCGCCTTCGAACGGCACGTCGGCGATCGGCGAGGTCGAATAGCCGATCGCGGTGATGATGAGCGAGGCGGGCACTTCATAGGTCTCGCCGGTGCCGCGGGCGCCGCCCTTCTCGTCGAGCTCGGTGCGTTCGACGATCACGCGCTCAACCTTTCCGTCGCCTTCGACGCGAACCGGCCTGGCGAAGAAGTCGAAGACCATGCGCTTGGGCTTGTCCCGCGGAAGCTCGGCGAAGCTGCGGAGGATGGTGACGGATTTGCGCAACCCCGGCTCGAGCGGCTCGTCGGCCTCGACCGGCGGGAAGTCGGCGAGGTCGACTTCGGGCACCGCAGCCTCAAGATGGCCGAGCTCGCCAAGCTCCTTCGGAGTCATCGCGACCTGGTGCGGTCCGCGGCGGCCGAGGATCGTCACGGTGCGGATCGCGGAATTGTCGAGCGCGTCCAGCGCATGGCCGACGATGTCCGACCCTTCGAATTCGTGCCGCGTCTTGGAAAGGATGCGCGCGCAGTCGAGCGCGACGTTGCCGGCCCCGACCACCACCGCGTGGCTGCCATGAAGGAACGGGTCGAGGTCGGCATATTCGGGGTGGCCATTGTACCAGCCGACGAACTCGCCTGAGCCGATGACGCCGGGAAGGTCTTCGCCGGGGATGCCGAGCTTGCGGTCGTGCGGCGCGCCGGTGGCGAGGATCACGGCGTCATAAAAGTCGAGCAGCTCCGCAACACTCACGTCGCGGCCGACGGTGACATTGCCGACGAAATCGACGCCGGCGCTCTCCGCGACTTTGTCGTAGCGCTTGCTCACGGCTTTCAGCGATTGATGGTCGGGGGCGACGCCGAAGCGGATCAGGCCGTAGGGGACGGGATAGCGGTCGAGGATGTCGATGCGCGCCTGATCGCCATAGGCCTTCTCCAGCGCCTCGGCGGTGTAGAAGCCCGCCGGACCCGAACCGACAATGGCGAAATGTCGCATCTACCCTCCCGTCATTGCCAGCGCAGCGAAGCGATCCAGCCGCTGCACTGGATTGCCGCGTCGCTACGCTCCTCGCAATGACTGATTAGCGCGAGTGATCCTCGAGCAGCGCTCCGCCTTTTTTCTGCAGCGCAGCCTGGACGAGGCCGCCGAACATGCCGAGCATTCCTGGAAGCACCACTTTCAAATGTACCTTGGTGTCCAAGACGTCGATGATGGCGTTCACCGACTCTCCCATCGCGGCGATGGACAGATTGAGCTGGTCGCCGCTCCAGGCGGACTGGACCTGGGCGCCGCCGGGGATCTGGTGCTCGAGCTTATGGATGTTGTTGGCGATTCGGCGCCGCGCCTCGTCCTTGCCGAGGTTGTGGGGCAGATCGACGTCGATGGGCTGACTCATTGCTGCGATGTCGCGCGGCGTTCAGCGCTTTTCAAGGCGACCCATGCGAGTATCATCGCACAATGAAGCTCGTCCTTGCGTCACTGATCCTGATCGCCGGTCCCGCTGCGGCGCAAACCGCGCCTGTCGCTGCCCCCGCTCCTGCCGCCCAGCCCGCGGCGGCGGCGGCGGCCTGGGATCCGGCAGCGCCCTACATCACCAAGGGACAGGACGAGCCCGGCTATCGATCCTGGTATCTCGCGGCCCCGTGGCGCGCGGCGCAGGTCAAGGCGTTCAACGATTATCTCGCAAGCGCGCAGGTTAGCGGGATCGTCCCGACCTGGCAGCTGCTGCGCACCGCGACCGCGTGGCAGGAATGCGGGCAGCAGCCGTTCGAGGTGCCGCCTTCCGACGAATGGCCGCACATGGTGCAGACGCTACGCTACATCCGCGACCATGTGATTCCGGCGGTCGGACCGGTCGAGCCGGTGTCGGCTTATCGCAACCCCGAGCTCAACAAATGCGCAGGCGGAGCGCCCGAGAGCGCGCACAAGCTCGATTCGGCGATCGACATGGTGCCGTTGAGGCCGATCGACCGAGTGACATTGATGCGCACCTTGTGCGGAATCCACACCGAATATGGCGGCCCGTACAATGCGGGCCTTGGCTTCTACGCTTTCCTGCGCTTCCACGTGGACAGTACCAAGTTCCGGCGCTGGAACATGGACCCGGCGGTCGCCGCCGATTGCCCGCCGATCGTTCATCCGGAAGACGTTGCGAGCGTCGGACAGCCGCTGCCGCCAGCCCCCGCTTCGGCCGTAGCGCCGGCCTCCGCTCCCGGTGCTATCGTCGCGCAGCCGGCTACGGGGCCCGCACGAGGCCCCGAAAGAGGGCAGCAGCACTAACGGCCCGAAACCACGCCTCGCTCGTCAGCGGACAAGTTTGTCCCGCTGACTTGTGTTGCTTATGGGCAACACCATATCGGCGGTGAAGCAAGAGGGGTCATGACCGATGGATTTTGAAAAGCTCACCGACCGTGCGCGCGGCTTCCTCCAGGCCGCGCAGACGATCGCGGTTCGGGAGCATCAGCAGCGTATCGCCCCTGCGCACCTGTTGAAAGCGCTGCTCGACGACGAGCAGGGCATGGCCGCCGGGCTGATCAATGCCGCCGGCGGCGACGGCAAGATGGCGCAGCGTGAAGCCGACGCGCTGGTCGCGAAAATTCCCGCGGTCACGGGAAGCGGGGCAACGCAGGCCCCCGCGATGGACGGCGACACGATCCGCATCCTCGACCAGGCCGAGCAGGTCGCGAAGAAAAGCGGCGACAGCTACGTAACCGTCGAGCGAATCCTCCTCGCGATGGCGCTGGCCAAGGGCACGGACGTCGGCAATGCGCTCGCCAAGGCGGGCGTGACGCCGCAAAAACTCAATGCCGCGATCGAGCAGCTGCGCGGCGGCCGGACCGCCGACACGCAGGGTGCCGAGGACCGCTACGACGCGCTCAAGAAATATGCGCGCGACCTCACCGAGGCCGCCCGCGCGGGCAAGCTCGATCCGGTAATCGGCCGCGACGAAGAGATCCGCCGCACGGTGCAGGTGCTGGCCAGGCGGACGAAGAACAATCCGGTGCTGATCGGCGAGCCCGGAGTCGGCAAGACCGCGATCGTCGAGGGGCTGGCGCTGCGCATCGCCAACGGCGACGTTCCCGACGGGATCAAGGACAGGAAGCTGCTCGCCCTCGACCTCGGCGCGATGATCGCGGGCGCCAAATATCGCGGCGAGTTCGAGGAGCGGCTGAAAGGCGTGCTCGAGGAAGTGCGGCAGGCCGAGGGTGACATCATCCTGTTCATCGACGAGATGCACACGCTCGTCGGCGCCGGGAAAGCCGAAGGCGCGATGGACGCGGGCAACCTGCTGAAGCCGGCCCTGGCGCGGGGCGAGCTTCACTGCATCGGCGCCACGACGCTCGACGAATATCGCAAATATATCGAGAAGGACGCGGCGCTGGAGCGGCGATTCCAGCCGGTGTTCGTCGGCGAGCCGACCGTGCCCGACACCATCTCGATCCTGCGAGGCTTGAAGGAGAAATACGAGCTTCACCACGGCGTCCGGATCACCGACGCGGCGATCGTCGCCGCGGCGACGCTCAGCAACCGCTACATCACCGACCGCTTCCTCCCGGACAAGGCGATCGACCTCATGGACGAGGCCGCGAGCCGGATCCGCATGGAGGTTGAATCCAAGCCCGAGGAAATCGAGAATCTCGACCGCCGCATCATCCAGCTCAAGATCGAGCGCGAGGCGCTGAAAAAGGAGCAGGACAAAGCATCGAAGGACCGGCTCGGCAAGCTGGAGGAGGAGCTCGCGAACGTCGAGCAGCAGTCGGCCGAGCTGACCCAGCGCTGGCAGGCGGAGAAGGAAAAGATCGCCGGCGAAGCGAAGATCAAGGAGCAGCTCGACCAGGCGCGGCTCGAGTTGGAGCAGGCGCAGCGGAGCGGCGATCTCGCCAAGGCGGGCGAGCTTCAGTACGGGCGCATCCCCGAGCTGGAGAAGCAGCTCGCGGAGGCGCAGGCGGCGTCCAAGGGCGCGATGCTTCGCGAGGAAGTCACCGACCAGGACATCGCCGCGGTGGTCAGCCGCTGGACCGGAGTCCCGGTCGAGCGGATGATGGAAGGCGAGCGCGAGAAATTGCTGCAGATGGAAGCGGCGATCGGCGCGCGTGTGATCGGGCAGGAGGATGCGGTGAAGGCGGTCTCGGCCGCGGTCCGCCGCGCGCGCGCGGGCTTGCAGGACCCAAACCGGCCGCTTGGCTCGTTCCTGTTTCTCGGCCCGACGGGCGTCGGCAAGACCGAGCTCACCAAGGCGCTTGCCGAATTCCTGTTCGACGATTCGTCGGCGATGGTCCGCATCGACATGAGCGAGTTCATGGAGAAGCACGCGGTCGCGCGGCTGATCGGCGCTCCGCCGGGCTATGTGGGCTATGAGGAAGGCGGCGTGCTGACCGAAGCGGTGCGGCGCAGGCCCTACCAGGTCGTGCTGTTCGACGAGGTCGAGAAGGCCCACGGCGACGTCTTCAACGTGCTCCTCCAAGTGCTCGACGACGGCCGCCTCACGGACGGTCAAGGCCGCACCGTCGATTTCACCAACACGATCATCATCCTGACGTCGAACCTCGGCAGTCAGTATCTCGCGTCACTGGGCGAGGACGACGCGGTCGAGAAAGTCGAGCCGCAGGTAATGGAAGTCGTCCGTGCCCATTTCCGGCCGGAATTCCTCAACCGTCTCGACGAGATCATCCTGTTCCACCGGCTCGGCGCGGGGCACATGGGACCGATCGTCGACATTCAGGTCGCACGCCTGCGGAAGCTGCTCGAGGACCGCAAGATCCGGCTCGAGCTCAGCGATGCCGCCCGCGCGTGGCTCGGACGCGTCGGCTACGATCCCGTCTATGGCGCGCGGCCGCTGAAGCGCGCGGTGCAGAAATATCTGCAGGACCCGCTCGCCGACAAGATCCTCTCCGGGGAAATCCCCGACGGGTCCGTGGTCCGTGTCGACGAAGGCGATGGCCAGCTGGTGCTGACGCCCGCGGGCGAAGAGGTGCGGCAAGCCGCCGAGTAAGGCTCGACAGCCTTTCGCGCGGGCGGCTACGCAGCCTGCATGGACCCGCGCACCGAGATGCTCCTTCAGCGCGCCGCCTCCCTCCGCCGCGCGGGGCGGGTCGAGGAAGCGATCGCCGCCTACGAGCAACTGCTCACAGCCAATCCGGAGCTTCCCGACAGCTGGTACAACCTCGGCTGGCTGCAGCGGCAGGCGCGCCGCTACGATCGGGCGCTCGCCGCTTATGACGAAGCCCTGAAGCGCGGGCTTCGGGGGGGCGAGGAAGTCCATCTCAACCGCGCCGTAATCCTCTCCGACCACCTGAACCGGCCCGACGAGGCACAAGCGGAGCTCGAAAGGGCGTTGGCGCTGAACCCGGACTATGTCCCGGCGCTCCTCAACCTCGGCAACCTCAACGAGGACCGCGGCAACCGCGAAGGCGCCGAAGCGGCCTATCGGCGCGCGATCGAGGCCGCGCCGGACGACGCGCTCGCGTTGAGCCGCCTCGCCTCAATCTCCCATGCGGCCGAACTCGATGAAGAGCTGGCGCGGCGGTTGCGGACCGCTCTGGCAAGACCGGGCGTTTCCGCAGCCGAGAAGGCCGATCTCGGTTTCGCCCTTGCTGGGCTCCTCGACGCAGCGGGACGGTTCGATGAGGCGTTCGAGGCCGCCGCCGCTGCCAACGAGACGAGCCGCGCCGCGACCGGCGCGCGCTACGATCGACCGGCGGCCGAGCGCTACATCGACCAGCTCATCGCCAGCCCGGTGCCAGAGCGGAAGGCGGTGGACGCCGAGGCGCCGATCTTCATCCTCGGCATGTACCGGTCGGGCTCGACGCTGGTCGAGCAGATCCTCGCCGGTCACAGCCGCGTCCGCGCGGCGGGCGAGGTCGACCTGATCCCTGAGCTCGCGCGCCGGATCGCGGGCTATCCGCAGGCCGTCTCGAGCGCGGACGACAGCGCAGTTGCCGGCTGGCGAGAATTCTATCTCGACGGGCTCGCGGGGATTGCCGGGAGCGGGGCCCTAGTCACCGACAAACGGCCCGACAATTTCCTGCACATCGCCCTTATCAAGACGCTCTTCCCCGACGCGAAGATCGTCCACACGCGGCGCAACCGGCTCGACAATCTCGTCTCGCTCTACTTTCTGCATCTCAGCCCCGAAATGGCCTACGCGCTGAACCTTGAGGACGCCGCGCATTGGTATGCGCAGCACGACCGGCTAATGGCGCATTGGAGGAGCGCCTACCCGGACGACATTTTCGAGGTCGATTATGACAAGCTGGTGCAGTCGCCGCGGCCGGTGATCGAAGGCCTCCTCGACTTCCTCGGCCTCGAGTGGGAAGAGAGCGTGCTCGATCTCGAGCGGCGCGACCGGCCGGTGAAGACCGCCAGCGTTTGGCAGGTTCGGCAGCCGATGCACGCCCGTTCAAGCGGGCGATGGCGCAATTATTCCGCGCGGCTCAACAAGTTGATTGGCGGCGAAGCGGACTGATCAGTGAGACTGGGCGTCGCCCATCATCTGAAGGTCATGAACCTTCAGCTTGGTGTCCTGCTCGTTCGCCATCCACTGCTGCTTGGTCATGCAGACCTGGTGCCGTTCCAGCCGGCTGCCAAGGACATCCTCTGAGCGGCACACGACCTTGTCCAGGTCGCTCTTGTTCTTGTCCGGCGTCACCGACGCCTGCGGAGCCGGAGCGGCCGCTGGCTGCGCCAGCGCCGGCACTGGAAGGGCCAGCCAAGCAGCGGTAATCAAAGCAAGTTTCGACATCACGCACCTCATTTCGGCTTATTTTAGCGTGCCGTTGCGGCGAAGGCCACCCGCTTTCGAACGAGCCTAGCTTCGGCCGAGAGCCGCGACATCGAACGCCACGGTGATCCGCTCGCCCTCGTCGAACGGCCGCGTGCCGTGCCAGGTGTAGGAGGGAAAGAGGACGAGCCGCCCGGGCTTGGGAGTCACCGTCCTGAACGGCGGCTGGTCGATCGGGAAATTCGGCGCCCTGGCTTCACCGAGCATCAGCACGCCTGCATCGCCCTGGCCGATATCCGGCGGCAGGACCACATAAAGCGCCGAGCTGATCCAGCCTGCGGGATGGATGTGGTTGGCATGGTAGCCCTTGCTGTGCAGCCGGACGGACCATGAACCCGAGAAGAGGATCGGCTCGCGGGGACGCCCGAGCAGAGGATGGTCCGGATCGGCCGCCGGGAACTTCGCCACATGTTCCGCGACGGTGGCGCGGATGGCCTCCCGAAGCTGCACGATCACCGGGTCGATGTGCATGAACAGATTGCCGTCGGTCTGGGTGCCGCCGCGAAGCGACTGCTCCAGCGGCTGACCGCTCAAGGTGTGGCGCTGGCGCAGCTTCGAGGCGAGCAGGTCGAGAGGCGGCAGCCGGTCGGCGATGTCGTAAACGCCGACGAAAGAATCGTAGCCTTCCAGCCACTGCCATCGCCGGTCGTCGATCTGGCGCCACGCGAGCGAAAGGTACGGCCAGAACATGAATCCTTGGGGCAATTCGAGCCAGCGTTCGGCGATTTCAGCAGCCTTCTCGGGCCGGCCCGAGCGCAGATACATCCGGACCCGGCGCACTTGGATCGATGTGTCGTCGACCTCGACAAAGGGCTCGAACAGCCGCTCGGCCTCTTCGATATCGCCCATTTCGGCATGCGCCGTCGCTTCGTTGGCGCCGAAGATCACTTGCTCCCCGACCGCGGCACGGCCGGCACTCACCGCACGCAGTGCGTCGTCGAAACGCTCGGCGTGAAGAAGCGCGATGATCTGCTCCCGGCGGAGGTCGATATTGTCCGGAAGCCGTTCGAGCGCTTCGTCGAAGCTGCGCGTGAAGTGGTCGCGGTCGCCCTCCATCCAGCGAAGGCGGGCGAGGAGCGAATGGCCCCTCACCCAGTGCGGCGACCGCCGGACGATCTTTTCGAGGCCCTCGAGCGCGGCTTTGGGCTCTCCGTCGGCGATAAAAGCGCTAGCGAGGCCGACGATCACCTCTTCATCGGCCGGCGCGAGCTTCACCGCCTGGCCGAACGCTTCGACGCTGGGCAGCCCGGCTTCGAGCAGAGTCCGCGCCAGCGCATGCGCGATCCTTGCGGACGAAGGAGCCATCTGCGCGGCCCGGCGAAGCGATGGCAGGGCCTCCTCCCGGCGGTCGAGATCACGCAGGACGAGTCCGTGGAGATGCCACAGGCGTGGGTCGCCGGCACCGGCCTGGATCGCGCTCTCGAGCCCGGGAAGCAGCGTTTGCCGCTCACCCGCCTCGAAAGCGGCGAACGCATCCTCGAAGCTGAGAGGACGCGGCGGCGACTGCGTGTTCGCCATCACGGCCGTGAAGGCTGCTTCAGCTTGCTTCCGACCGTCGGACCGGTCGGGGCCTTATCCCTGATCCACTGCGAGAGGATCCATTTCTCGCCGCTGGTTGGCGAAGTCCCCCAGTGCAAGCTTGACGGGTCGGGCCGGCCGCTTCGATCGACGTTGGCCATGAACAGCGCATCGCCGGTGTTCCCGCGATAGCTGATCTGCGCGCGGGGGAAGGCGGTTTCGCCGCCTTCGTAGCCCTGGTTCAGATAGAGGAGGAAGGTGCCGATGCGTTGCCCATATTGGCGGATTTGCTCGGCATGGCCCGGTAATTCCGGATCGAAAAAATCGTGGTGCGGCTGGAATTCCTGCCCCGGCGCATAGTGCAGCACCTGCGCCGGCTCGAACAGCGGCAGCGGCAGCCGCGTCGCCGCGCTGATCCTGAGGCGGATGGCCTCAATGACCAGGTCCATGTCGGCAAGGAGGAACTCGACGCCACTGTTGGTGCGCGCGGCTTCGACCGTCATGGAGCCGGAGCGATCGACGACCGTCGCCCGGCGCAGGCGGTCGCGGGCACGATCGATGATCCACCCGCATTCCGCGCGACTGGCGAAGCCCTCGGTCACCCTCAGCCGCGGAGATTCGGACAATGGGATCTTGGCCGGAGCCTCGGCGAGTGTCTCGCTCGAAACCTGTGACGCGATCGCGGCCCAGTCGGGCTGTTGACCGGCGGAAGTCGCGGCCCCGCGGGCGAGGATCTCCAATTGCCGCTGCGCGCTCTCAGAACCGGCTTGCGCGGCGCCGGCAAGGCAGTCGAGCGCCCGCTTCCAATCTTGCGGACGGGCGCAACCCATCGCTTCGAAGACGGCCTTTCGCTGCAGCGCTTCTCCGTCGCCTTGGTCCGCCGCGGCATCGATGAGCGTGATCCCGCGCATAACGTCGTCGACGCTTCCGCGGAGGAGCTCAACCGCTGCCTCGATGGGAGCGGGGTCGTCGGCGCGGTCCTGTTGCTTCACCGCGCCAAAATAGCCGCCGCCCGACAAAAGAGAAGCGGATGCGGGAATGTCCGGCGCTTACCCTTTGGTTGACTGGCCTGTCCTGCGCCGCCGATAGAGTCTCGATGAGCGCGCAGTTCAGGCAAGCGGTTGAAGCGCTTCGGGCCGGCGATCTCGAGAGCGCCCGGACGCTGGCCGAGTCTGAAATCTCGACCGCGCCGTCCCCGCAAGTGCATCATCTGCTCGGCATCGTGCAGTGCCGTCTCGGGGACGCCGTCTCCGGTGTCGAGCATCTGCGCGCCGCGGCGGAGGCCGAGCCCGAAAATGTCGTCTTTCGAGTCATGCTGATGCGCGCATTGGTGGATTCGGGGCGGCCGGGGGACGTGCTGGCCATGCCCGAACCTGCGGCGATCCGCTCGCCCGCCGCGCTGGAAGAGTGGCGCGCGCGGGGCGAAGCCGCAGATGCCGCCGGCGATGCCGAGGGATCGGCCACTGCCTGGTCCAAGGTCGCTGCAGCGGCGCCGAACGACTGGCGGGCATGGGCGAACCTGGGCAACAGCCACGCGGCCCGGCACGAATGGAAAGAGGCTGCCGATGCGCTCTCGAAAGCGGCTGCGCTGAACCCCGGGGAAGCGACAATCCACAGCAATAGCGGTGCGGCCCTGTTGCATGCGAACAGGCCCGAGGAAGCGATCGCCGCGTTCGAGACTGCGCGGCGGCTCGGGGACAAGAGCTTTGCTGTCGAGCTTGCGCTCGGCCGTTCCTATGTCGCCCAAAATCGATTCGCCGAAGCCGAGCAGGCGCTTCAACGGGCCCACGCGCTCGAACCCGCGAACCGCGATGCGATCTTCCACTACGGGGTCGTGCTCGAAAGGAACAACAAGACCGAAGAACTTGCGGCGCTGCTCGACCAAGCACTTGCCGACGGGGTCGCCAAGAAGTCCCTGAATTATCTCTGGGCGGTGCTGGCCCGGCGCCGGGGGAAATTGGACGAGGCGCATGCGCTGCTTCAGTCGGAGGCGGAGGCGGACGATCCGGTCGCCTGGAATCAGCTAAGAGCGAAAGTCGCCGATGCGCTTGGGCGGTCTGCCGAGGCCTTCGCAGCCGCATCGGCGATGAACGGCGCGGCGCTGGACGCCGCTGTCGCCGCTGACCAGCGCGAGCAGTGGCAGCGTGAGGCCGCTGCTTATCGAGAGGAGCAGCACGACGTCGCGCGCGCGATCACGCTTGAATGGGCGTCGCGGATCCCGATCCTGCACGAGCCGACGCCGCGCAAGCTGTCGTTCCTCGTCGGCTTCCCGCGCTCCGGGACGACCCTGCTCGACACCTTCCTGATGGGCCATCCCCAAATCACCGTCCTCGAAGAGGAGCAGCTCGTCGGAAAGGCCGCCCTGGGCCTCAAGGTGCAGGACCTTCCGACCAAGTCGCGATCCTGGGTGATGGAAGCGCGCGCGCGATACCTGATGCTGCTGTCGCAACATGCCGGCAGCGATCGAAAGCGAATGGTCGTCGACAAATTCCCGCTCGACATGGCTGCAGCGCCACTGATCCACGCCATGTTCCCGGATGCGCCGATCATCTTCATGCAGCGGCACCCGTGCGACGTCGTGATCAGCGGCTTCATGCAGGCGTTCGGCGTCGTGAATTTCGGGACGATCGAGGATGCCGCGGATTATTATGACGCGATGATGAGCATCTGGACCAACTCCACGAAGGTGCTCCCGCTGAACACACATACCGTCGTCTACGAAGAATTGATCGATGATCCCGAAGGGACTCTGCGGCCGCTGGTCGATTTCCTGGGCATCGGATGGAACGCTCGCATCCTCGACCATCAGGCGACCGCGCGCGGACGGGGCACGATTGCGACGCCGAGCTACGACCAGGTAACGGAGCCGATCTCGCGTGCGCCGCGGGGCCGGTGGAAGCAGTACCGCCAGCAAATGGAGCCGGTGCTGCCGCTTCTCCTCTCGTGGGCCGAGCGGCTCGGCTATCGCGACTGAGGTCAGGCGCCCTTGAAGCTCACGCCGGCGGCGCTGATGATCGCCGCGACCGTCTCGCGCTCCGAAGGGCCGAGTGTCGGCGGCCACAGGTCGAAGATCAGGACCACGCGCAGCTCGCCGCTGTCGTTCCACGCCTCGTGCTCGATCGTGTCGTCGAACACGAATGCCTTGCCGACATCCCACTCGCGCGTCGTCCCGCCGACCCGGAACCCGCATCCGGGCGGCACAATCAGCGGCAGGTGACAGACGAGCCGCGTGTTGGCGACGCCGGTGTGCGGCGGAATCCGTGTATGCGGCGCAAGAAGCGAGAACATCGCGTTGGGTGACGCGCCCGGAACCTTGGGCTGCGGCAGCCGCGACAGGGCCGCCATCGTCGAGGGGCAATGCCGCGCGTTCGCATCGACCGCCGCCCCGTTCTGCAGCAGGTGGATCGCCGTCCAGTCCCGGTTCCTGTTGAGTTCCCGCCATTGGGCGAGTGGAACATGGTCCGGATATTGGATGTAGGGGACCATCTCCGCCGCCTCGGCGGCAATGAGCGCCTCGAATTCGCCGCGGATGACGTCTGTTGCCTGTTCGACGATGTCGAGCTCCGGAAACAGGTCGCCGTCATGGAATTCGATCTCCGGAAGCCCCGGATAATGAAAGTCGGTCGGCTCCTGATGGAAGTGCCGGGTGCGCCGCGACGCGTTCGAGACGAAGCGTTCGGCCCGCCTGCGCTCGGCCTCGCCGAGATGCGGCGGGATTGCGGTGGCGAGGCGAGCTTCGGCGACCGCCTGGTGCTCGGCGGCGATCTTCCTGGCATGTTCGAGCGCTTTGACCATCGCAGGCGGGACACGGTCCTCCGCCGGAGCCTGGGCAGCAGCGTGCACAAAAGCTTCTCTGGCGCGGTCGTCGCCCAGGCGCTCGAGCAGAAGCGCCCGCGACAGGAGCCCGGTGAAATCGAGCGGCGAGAGAGCGAGCGCCTTTTCGACGGCTTCGAGGGCGCCCCCGGCGTCGCCGGCTGCACGGCGCATCGCGGTTAGCTTCATCCACAGTTCGACCGTGGGTTCGCCATCCTCAACGGCACGTTCGATCAGCGCGCGTGCACGCGTGAAATCACCCGCGGCGGCCGCTGAATCCGCCTCTGTGAGAAGGCCGGCTTGGAGTTCCCCTTTGGCCATGGGCGCCGATTGTCCCAGCCTTCGCTTCGAAGCTCAACACCCACAAAAGAAAAGGGCGGGCCTCGCAAGAGACCCGCCCCAATCTTGATCTTCGCGGCGACTTAGAAGTCGACCGTGAAGCCCGCGTACACGTAACGACCGAGAGAGTCGTAAACCTGCGGGAAGGTGTTGCCGTTCGCCGCTGGCGCACCGACGATCGGCGGTTCGCGGTCGAACATGTTGTTCACGCCGAGGCGGAGGTTGAGCCGCTGCTGCAGCCGAGCCGTGAGGGCCAGGTCGAAGTAGCTCGCCGCCTTGATGTGCGCGTCGGCACCCTCGGCGCCCTGCGACGCTTCCGCATCGACGCCCGAGAAGTAACGCCATGCGAGCGACGCTCCGATGCCGCTCGGCAGCGTCAGCGTTGCGCGGGCCTTGTGCCTCCACTTCGGCGACGGGCCAATCGTCGCACCGGCGACGTTGGCGCAGACGCCCGCGTACAAGCCGGCGCAGTTCACGCCGGTGTGCACGTTCTCAAGCTTGGCGAGGTAGGTTCCGACGAGCGAGAGATTGAGCGTGCCGAGACCACCCAGGCGGTGCGAATAGGTACCGTTGATATCGACACCCTTGGTTTCGAGCGCGAGGCCGGCCTGGTTGACGTTCAACAGGCTGATGAACGCGTTCGGACCGATCCACAGCGACCCGGTACCCGGCGCGCGATGGATGAACCCGCAGAGGCTCGCATCGCCACCCAAGCACCCGTTGATCACCTGGGCGAAGCCGAGCGATCCGATCAGGTTGCTGACGTGGATGTTGAAATAGTCCGCCGTCACCGCGAGGCCCGGAATGAACCTCGGCTGCAGGATCACGCCCGCAGTCCAGGTGTCCGCAACCTCTGGCTTGAGGTTCGGGTTACCGCCGAACAGCGCCTGATACTGAGCCGCCGGGTTCGGAGCGATGCTGCCGAACTGAGCCGCCGAAACACCGGTCAGCGCGCACTGTGCCGCGTTGAAGCCGACCCCGTTCTTGGGACCAGCGTCGGTACCGTTGGTGAGCCCGCCGACGGCCGCGCCTGCGCACGGGTCGACGTTACCCGACAGACCGATCGCCGTCGGGAAGAACAGCTCGACGATGTTCGGTGCGCGAACCGCGCGGTTGTAGCTCGCCCGGAACCGCACGTCGCGGATCGGGGCGAAACGCGCCTCGATCTTGTAGGTGTTGGTGCTGAAGTCGTTCACGCCGACGTGATAGACCGAGTGACGGTACGCGCCGTCGAGGCTCAGCTCATCGATGAAGTTGTGCTCGACCAGCGGAACCTGGAGCTCGCCGAAGATCTCGCGAACGTCGAAGTGACCCGACACCGGCGGGGTCGGACCGCCCTGGCCGGAAAGGTCGCCCGTCGAGAATTCCTGGTCGACTTTGAAGTCCAGCGATTCCTTGCGGTACTCCGCACCGACGTTGAGGCCGATGCCCGTGTCCGCCCACGGCGTGCGAAGGCCGTAGGTGTCGCCGGTCAGCGTGGCGTCGATGTGGGCGATATTCTCGTTGATCGTGCCGCGCTGGAAACCCGGCGTCTGCAGGAAGTCGAGTGCCGCTGGGTTGACGCCACCCGCCGCGAAGACGTTGTACGGCACGCAGTTCGGATTGAGGCCGGTCAGCACGGCGCGGCACTCAATGGTCGCGCCAGGCGTACCCGGAGCCACTTCCACGCCGTTGAGCACGGCGACTGCGTCGATAGCCTGGTTGAGCCGGGCGACCGAGAAGTCGTTGAAGTAGGTCTCACTGCGGAGTGTGCGCCCAGTCTGCCAGTAGGCGTCGTAGGAGATGCCCGGCAGCGGATCGCCACGAAGGCCGCCGACAATACGATAGTCGGTGTGGCGGACATCGTCGTCACGGCCGCCGCCTTCAACGTTGCGGCGGAAGATGTATGTGACCGTCTGTGGCACGTTCTGCGCGCCGTTGAGCGGGCCGGTGAAGACCGGGTTGAACGTCGTCGGCACACCCTTCACGAGCACCGTCTTCGGCGTGCAGAGGATGTTCCGCTCCTGCGCCGACAGCAACGCGTTGTCGCAGGCAACGATGCCGGTGTTCCCGAAGTCACCCGACGGCGCGATCTGCGCGTCCGTGTGGTCGTCCATGAACATGGCTTCGAGGTACGGATGTGCGCCCGGCGCGATCTCGTAATCGGCGAATGCGCCGAAGTTGTAGCGTTCGTCCGGCCGCTGGAAATAGTTGTACGGCGCGAAGTTGAACGGCGTCGAGCCCGGAATGAAGTTGGTTCCCTGGACCTGGCCGAGGAACAGGCGCGTGAAGGTGACCGGGTCGTACAGGCGGAAAGTGCCGTTCGCCGAGGTCGACGATCCGCCGCAGCTGAACGATCCGTCAGCATTCGAGGCGAGCGTGCAGAAGGAATAATCGCGCGTCGACTCGAGGATCGGCTCCTGGTTGCGGTAGGTCGCGTAGGCCGTGATGTGACCGCGGCCATCATCGAACGCCGCGCCGAACATGCCCGCGATATCCTGCGAGCCGCCGTTGACGACGTTGCCGTGCGGCGGAAGGAAGCCGCGCGCGGCGTTCGCCGCCAGGATCGCATTGTTCGTGCTGTTGTTGTGCTGGAAGACTGCGGCCTGGCCGTCGATGCGGAAGCCGGTGAAGGTCGTGTCGAGGATGAAGTTGATAACGCCGGCGACGGCGTCCGCGCCGTACACCGACGAAGCGCCGCCCGTCAGCACGTCGACGCGCTTCACCATCTGGTTGGGGATGAAGTTGATGTCGGCGACCGGGTTTCCGGTGTCGCCGGCCTGGAGGCGCTTGCCGTTGACCAGCACCAGGTTGCGCTTCGAGCCGAGGCCGCGAAGGTCGACCGTGGCCGTGCCGCTCGCGCCGTTGGCGACGTTCGAACCCTGCGCAGCGAACACCTGCGGCAGCGAGTTGACGAGGTCTTCCGTACGGCTCGTGCCCGACAGCTTGACTTCCTGGCTGGTGACGGTCGTCACCGGGCTGGCGGTTTCGAGGTTCGGCTGCGGAATGCGCGAACCGGTAACGACGATTTCCTGCTGGCCAACCGCGGGAGCACCCTGCGCGTTGGTTCCGACCGCTGCCGGCGGCACTGCCGCTTGCGGACCCGTGGTCACCGGAGTGGCAGGAGTCGCGCCTTCGACGCAGCCGTTAGTTCCGGGCGCGACGCCCGGCGGGCAGGTCGGGGCGGCCGGCTGCGCGGCGCCCTTGGCGACGACGGGCGATGCGATCATGCTCGCGCCGACCAGAAGGGTGGTCGAGAGCAAGCGCTGACGGAAATCGAGCTTCATGTATTCTTCCCCTTCACTAGCCGAGCGCGGGGCCACGGCTGTCGTGGAACGACAAATAGAGATTGCCGAACTACTGCATTTGATAGGTGAAGCGTGGAGAGGCTGGCAACGCTTGCCGCTTCGTTACGGGCAAGTTGTCAATGCGCTGTATCAATTTTGCAACAGCGGTCCCTTGCACCGAATCAGCCCCGCCACCTAGGGTGGAGACGACCAGGGAGGGACGAAATTCCAATGCGAAAACGGACGCTTTTGCTCGCCGCCGTTGCGATCCTGTGGGCGGGGTCAGCGCCAGCGGCGCGACGGGTCCAGACCGGCACCCCCGCCCAGGTCCAGCAACTGATGAGCTGCCGGACCATTGCAGCCACGGATCAGCGACTCGCCTGTTACGACCGCGCGGCCGCGGCGATGCAGCAGGCCATCGCCAACCAGGACCTGTTCATGGTCGACAAGGAAAGGGCGCGCGCCGCGGGACGGTCCCTGTTCGGCTTTTCGGTTCCGAATTTCGGCGGGCTGTTCGGCAACAATGACGAGATCAGTCAGATCGACGGAGTCATCAAAAGCGCGGGCCGCAATTCCGACGGGGGATGGCTGATCACCCTCCAGGACGGGTCGGTATGGACCCAGACCGACGACTGGCCCGGGCTGGATGCACGGCCCGGGAAGAAGGTGACGGTCAAACGCGGAATGCTGGGCAGCTTCTGGCTCGCCATTCCCGGCCAGAATGGGATCAAGGTCAAGCGAGTTGGGTAGAGGGACCGTGCGCGACGTCGCGCTCGATCCCCAATGGCTCCCGCATACCTTTGATGCCGGCGGTTCGATGCTCACGTCAGTGTTCGTGCCGCGCGCCAAGCATCGCGAGCTGACCTTCCTCAGCGACGAGCATTTCCAGGACCGATTCGCCAAAGCCGCTCACCCGGCCAGCGAAGTCGCGGCGCAGGTCGCCGAGGGCCAGGCAGCGCCGATCCATTTCATCTTTCACACGGCCTTCTGCTGCTCGACGCTGATGTTGCGGGCGCTCGATATTCCCGGGCGCACGTTCGGGCTCAAGGAGCCGGACGTCTTCATCAATCTCGCCAACCGGTTCATCCGCCGCGACGACGCGTCCAACCGCGAGCGCCTGCGCCTCGTGCTGCGCCTGCTCGAGCGCCCGTTCGAGGCTGGGGAAACGATCATCGTCAAGCCGACAAACTTCGCCAACCGGCTGCTCCTGCCGGTGCTCGAGGCCAGCCCCGACAGTCGCGCGGTGCTGCTCTATTCGGATGTACGGACGCTTCTGCGCTCGCTGCTCAAGCGGGGGATGTGGGGCCGCATCTGGGGCCGCAAGCTGTTTCGAAGCGCCGCGAGCTGGAGCTCGCTCGACCTCGGCTATAGCGAGGAAGAGACGTTCATCCTCACCGACCTCCAGGCGCTCGCGCTCGGATGGCTGATGCAGATCCATGAGTTCGGCGAAGCTGCCCGGCGGATGGGCGACCGCGCGATGCTGATCGAGAGCGACGATTTCCTCGCCGATCCGGCGGCAACGCTGCTGGAAGTGGGAAGGCTGTTCGAGCTCGGTCTCGACGAGGCAGCGATTGGCGAGGTCGTGAATGGACCGGCGTTCGCGAAGCACAGCAAGTTCTCCGACCGGAGCTATGGCCGCGACGAACGAGCGGCCGACCACGATGCCGCGCAGTCTGCGCACCATGAAGAGCTCGAAATGGTCGTCAAATGGGTGGAAGCCGTCGGCGCCCACCTCGGCGTCGATCTCACGCCGGCCGAATCGAGGCGGCCCATTCGCGCTTAACGCTTCGCGGCCGCCTGCTCCGCCTTCAGGCTCGCTTCGGCATCGACATAAGGCTCCTGGCGCTCGACGCTCCAGTAGCGCAGCTCATGAAGCGGGATACGGACGGCGGTGACGGCGCAGATCACATGGTCGCCGTCGCTCAGCATCCGGAACGTGCCCGGAAGATAATGGATACGCGCGGCCCTGCCGTTTCCTGACATCAGCATTCGAAAATCACTCCTCCGGAGCGTCGAACAGCCCCGGCTGGGGTGCGATGTAGGATCGCTTCAGCTTGCGCTCAACCGGCCTCGCGCTCACCTCCTCCACCGCCGCGTCGATACTGCCGTCGCCGAAGCGCAGCGTTAGCAGTCGCGCG
>Ga0207660_10000398_pt1 | contig 28593 bp, 27 predicted proteins | sample KBSC73BmetaG_FD_184335 | JGI IMG/M metagenome (GOLD analysis project Ga0207660, IMG submission 184335) | Corn rhizosphere microbial communities from Kellogg Biological Station, Michigan, USA - KBS C7-3B metaG (SPAdes) (version 2) | ecosystem: Host-associated > Plants > Roots > Rhizosphere ... | reverse complement strand
GCAGAAGCCTTCGGCGGCGGATCGTCGGCGCTGGAAGCGATGACGCGGCAGAACCTTCAGATGTTCGAGCGCGCGATGAAGATGTTCACGCCCTTCGCGATGCCGGGTGCGGGGCAATCGCCTTCCCATGAGGAAACACCCAAACCGGCGAATGGCGCCGCCAAGCAATCCGAAGAGATCAACGAGCTCAAGAGCGAGCTCGAAGAGATGCGCAAGCAGCTCTCCGAACTGGCACAAAACCGGAAATGAATTTCTGAATCTTGCCCGATCCGGTGAGCGGGAAGCTGTCCACGACGATCCAGTGGGCCGGAGTCTTGGGGGCGGCAAGCTGTTTTCGGACATGCGCGACAAGAATATCCGCAAAGATTGTGAGCAGCGGACCGGCCTAACTGTTGAAATAGCCCGGCTGGCTAGAGCATGCCCATCATCTGGCGGTTCTGCGGCGGGCTTCTTGATTCCATGCAACCTTCCGCGTGCCACACAACCGTGGCGCCGCCGCGATCCTTGATCGTATGGCCTTCGACCAGCGGCAGCAGATCGGTTTCGCAGTTCACAAGCGCCGGGTGGTTCACCAAGAAATAGCCATGGCTGCAACTGCCGTGCAGCACACAGGCCATGGCGAGCACATAGACGCTCACGCCTCTACCATTTCAGTTCGAAATCGGGCTCGCCGAAATGAAAGCCCTGGAAATAATCGATGCCGAAACCTTCGAGCATCTCGGCTTCCTCGTCGGAATCGACCCATTCGGCCACGGTCTTCAGATTGAAGTTCTTGGCGAGGTCCACCAGCGTGCGCACGAAGATCTGATTGTCGCGCGACTGCGCAATGCCCTTCACGTAGGAACCGTCGATCTTGACCATGTCGACATGCAGCATCTGCAGATTGCGGAACGAGGTGTAGCCCGCGCCGAAATCGTCGATGGCGACGCGGCAGCCCATTTCGCGCAGGTTCGACACGAAGCGCGCGATCTCCTCGAAATCGTTCAACGCCGCGGTCTCGGTCAGCTCCACGATGATGCGGCTGGCGACCTGGGAATTCGCGCTCACATAATTGGCGAAGGATTGCAGCCAGGCGGAATCGCCCGTGGTCGTGCCGGAGACGTTCACCGCAAGGCTGGCGCGCGGCGTGGCGTGCAATTCGGCGATGGTCATTTCCAGCGCATGGCGGTCGACAAGGCGCACAAGGCCCAGTTGCTCGGCGGCGGGAATGAACTGCCCCGCGCCCATCACCGAGCCATCCGGCTTCTTCAGGCGTAGCAGGCATTCATGATGCTTCACTTCGCGCGTCTTGGCGCAGATGATCGGCTGATAGGCGAAGACGAGGCGATGTTCATTGAGCGCCGCCACCACTTCATCGGCGATGTTCATCAGGCGCAGCCGCGCGGTCTCGCGTTGCGGGGATTTGATGTAGGTGGCGAAGCCGTCGCGGCCGTTGACGCGCGCGCGATCGAGCGCTTCCTCGGCGCGCAGCATCGCTTCCTGGCTGGACGCGGCGCCGGACGGCAACCACACCGCGCCCACGCTGATGGTGGCGGCGACGGTGCCGGTGCGCGTGGCGATCACGTCGCTGCGCACCGCGCCGCGCAAACGCTCGGTCACAAGCGCGATCTCGCGCTCGCCGCAATTGCCCAGGATCACGCCCAGCTTGTTGCCGGCGATGCGCCCGATGATGTCGCTCTCGCGCAACGCACCGGCGAGCCGTTCGCCTGCCGCGACGATCACCTCGTCGGCGGCGCCGAAGCCATAAGCTTCATTGATCATCGCCAGGCGATCGACGGAGGCGACGAGATAGGCGCAGGTGCGCCCTTCCGCCTTCGCGCTTTCGATAACGCGCGCCAGCTCGGTGCGCAGCGAGGTGCGGTTCAAAAGCCCGGTAAGTTCGTCGCGCGTCGCCAGATAAGTGAGGCGTTGCGCCTCGATCTTTTTGTCGGTGACTTGGCGCAGCGTTCCGCTGAGCCGTTCGGCGCGGCCATGGATGCCCGGCAGACGGATACCGCGCATCTCGAACCAGGACGAGCCCATCGCGGACGCGCCTTCGAATTCGATTTCAAAAGAGGATTCCTGCGGCGAGGCATCGCTCATTACCAGTGCCAGATGCTTGCGGCCGGCCTCGCCCATCCATTGGCGCAGGCTTTCGCCGCGCTTGAGCCGATCGATATCGGCGTGACCTTCGAGCAGCTCCGTCGCGCCGTCCCAGGTGATGCGATCGTCGGCCATGGTCCAGTCAAAGACCGCTTCGCGCGCGCCAGCGACGGCAAGACGCAGCCGCTCGGCGTCATGCGCCGCAGCCAAACTACGGATGCTCTCCGACGGCTTCTTTGGAAGCGTCTGACCTTGCACTACCCACCACCCTTGGCCCTTTTTGGGCCTTATGGGCGCGATCATGCGGGGCGACGCCTTAAAAAATGTGAAACTTGTAGGGGTCTGCGGCGTTTTGAATGCAACGGTCCGGGGTTTGCGTTAAGCGAGTGTTATGTCGGCCATGAAACCTCAAGCGATCGTCGCTTCCACCGTCTATCCGGGTGGATCGCGCGGCCATGCGCGCGTCGAAAAGGTTCGTCATTCCAACGCACTCGATGGTGAACGCCGCAACGCGCAGCGCGATGACAACTTCACCGCCGCGAAATCGGCGCGCATACAACTGTCCCGCAACGAAACAGCGATCGTTGAACCAGATCGGGACCAGAGGCTGGTTCCCGCTTTCGTGACCCAACTTCTGGCGCAAGTCATGACGGGTGGACAGGCACAGCCGGCTTTGGCCGCATCAGCCTATCGGCATCGCGCGCCGCAAATCGCGTTGGTTTACGACCGGGGCATCTGAACGGCGCGCCAGCGCCAAGGCAAATCCCAACAAGGCCGCCGACGAGAACAGCTCCAATGCCGTTCGCGCTGCAGCGCCGCCGTTCAAGGTGGCCGCCGAAGCGCAGATGAGACAGCACGCACTCAGAAAAGCATGCGCGGCCGCGCGCTTCTCGCTGCGCCAGCGCCGCGCGCACAATGTCAGCAACGCCAGCACGCTCACCGCGAGCGGCGCTAACGCTAGCACCGGCGTGCCCGTCGCCGCCGCTGCGATTCCGGCAAGGCAGGCCAGCACAAGGATGATCGTAGAACTGATCGCAGAGGGCCGATGTTCGAAGGCCGCGAACACGGCAAGCCCGAGCGCGGTGGGCGCGAGCGCACAAACCACCAGCATCACCGCATCGGCGAAGGTCAGTGTGGCCGCGCTGGGCGCACCGGCGGCGAGCGCATCGCACAAGGCGAGCGCAATATAAAGAACTGCCGCGAAGCGCAGATAGTCGCGCGCCGCGGGACGCGCGCGGCTCGCGAGCAATGCGGCAAGGATCGCCGAACAACACAGCACAAGCGCAAAAAGAAAGGTGGCGGGATTCACGAGCGCTGCTCCAGCAACGCTTTTAACCGCGCAAGATCGGCTTCGACGCGTTCCAGCCGCGCCGACAGAGCGGCGAGCGATATGTCGGCTTGCGCCTTCGGCACGGGTGTGGAGATGCCGGCACGCTGCGCGATTTCCCGTGGCGGCGCCGCAAGCAAGGCGGCGAGTGTGGCGACATCGCGCGCGGAAAGCTCGCGTTGGTCCTTCCAGACATCCGCAATCTCGCCATCGGACAAACCCAACGCCCGCGCGGCATCGCTTCGCGTCAGATGCGCGGCGGCAAGCCGCGCATCGAACCAAGCCGCATCGAAGAAAAGCGCCATGGCGCGAATCTAGGGAGATTCTGGCATCGCGAAAAGTGCGCGAAGCTCAATGAGCTGTGTCCAACTGGGCGGCGCCGAGGACACGGCCATGGCCGCCCTGCTGCACAAGGACCACGACGGAATCGCGCGAGCCGGCGAGCAATTCCTGGCGCGGCAGATCCAGCGAAACCGGCTGGCCTTTCCAGATTCCCACGGCACGAATGTCACGCACGACGTTGCGATAGGTGAAGGTATGCCCGGCATTCTCGCCGCCGGTGATGGCGACCGTGGCTTGCGGCTGGACGCGGAAAAGCCAGATCGTCGCGTTGGCGTCGCGCTGGTCCGAAGCGCCGACGGCGACATGCAGAGCGGTTTTTGAGGCCGAGACGGTCACCGGCACGGATTGTTCGTCGGCCCACCGTGCCGCGATCATGGCCTCGATTTGCGCATCGCGCCCGCCCACCACATCGTTCACGCCATCGACAATGATCTGCGGCGTGTAGACGCCGCCGCGCCACATCGCCTGCGCATAGGCCTTCTGGCGCTTGGTATCGGCTTCGCTGGCCAGCGTGTCTTTCCAGCCGAGCATGTCCCAATAAGTGATGGGCAGGCTCATCGCGATCACATCTTTGCGCGTGGCAAGCTGAGCCAGGATCGCGTCTGCCGGCGGACAGGAGCTGCAGCCCTGACTTGTGTAAAGCTCGACGACGACGGGGCGCTTGGCGCTTCCCGCGTCGGCAATCGTGGTCGCAGATAATGCCGCCGCCGCCGCGACGAACATCGCGGCCTTCGGGAACCTGAACCGACGCAATGACATAGCCGGCACCATAGGTCGCGCGACCCGCCCCTTCCATTCACAGTGGCTTGAAGCCCCCAGGAAGGCCCATCTTGCCCGGAATTGCGCGTGCGCAAAGGATATTTTTCCGTCACGCGACGTTAACATTACGCCGCCCGCCGTTCCGCGTCCCCGTCGTGAAAGCCCGATGGTCTTACGCGGCCAACAGGTTCCGCAGAACGTAAGGCAGGATGCCGCCGTTTTCGAAATAGGCGACTTCATCGGCCGTCATGATCATCAGCACCAGCGGAAGTTCAGCCGTCTTGCCGTCGGGATAATGAATGGTCGCCGTGACCTTCATCTTCGGCGTCAGCTTTCCGGAAAGGCCCGGAATGTCGATCGCCTCGCGGCCGGTGAGTTGATAGTCGTTGCGCGTCTTGCCCGCTTCGAAGCAGAGCGGCGCGATGCCCATGCCGATCAGATTCGAGCGATGGATGCGCTCAAAACTTTCGGTGATGACGGCGCGCACGCCCTGAAGCTTCGGTCCCTTCGCCGCCCAGTCGCGCGAAGAGCCGGTGCCGTATTCCTTGCCAGCGATGACGACGGTCTGCATGCCGTCTTTCGCGTATGCCATCGCGGCGTCGAAGATCGACATCTCCTGACCGCTTGGATACTGGTCGGAGTAATAGATCGTGTTGCCGCCTTCCTTGCCGCCCATCATCTCATTGCGGATGCGGATGTTGGCGAAGGTGCCACGCTCCATCACTTCATGATTGCCGCGGCGCGAGCCATAGGAGTTGAAGTCCTGCTGGCGGATCTGGTGTTCCTGCAGATAGACGCCGGCGGGCGATGACGCCTTGATCGAACCGGCGGGCGAGATGTGATCGGTGGTGATGCTGTCGCCGAACAGCGCCAGCACGCGCGCGCCCTTCACTTCCTGCACCGGCGCCGGTTTCACTTTCATGCCTTCGAAATATGGCGGGTGCTTCACATAGGTCGAGCCGATGTCCCACTGATAGGTCTGGCCCTTCACGACCTTCACCTTACGCCAATGGGAATCGCCCTGGAACACATTGGCGTAGCGCTTGCGGAAGGAGGCCGGCGTGACGGCTTTGCGGATCGTCTCGGCGATCTCCTTCGGGCTCGGCCAGATCTCTTTCAGATAAACGGGATTGTTCTTCTTGTCGTAGCCGACGGGATCCTTGGTGAGATTGATGTTCAGCGAACCGGCCAGCGCGTAGGCGACAACCAACATCGGCGAAGCCAGATAGTTCGCGCGCACTTGCTGATGCACGCGGCCTTCGAAATTGCGGTTTCCCGAGAGCACCGCACCGGCGACCAGGTCGCCATCGGTCACGGCTTTTCCGACATTCTCCGGCAGCGGACCGGAATTGCCGATGCAGGTGGTGCAGCCATAGCCGACAAGCTCAAAACCGAGCGCGTCGAGCGGCTTGTTCAACCCCGACTTCGCCAGATAGTCGGTGACGACCTGGCTTCCCGGCGCCAGCGATGTCTTCACCCAAGGCTTTGTCTTCAATCCGCGCTTGACCGCGTTGCGCGCCAGAAGGCCCGCACCGATCATCACATTGGGGTTGGAGGTGTTGGTGCAGGAGGTGATCGCGGCAATCACGACATCGCCATGGCCGATGGAATATTCGGTGCCCTCCACCTTCTGGCGGCGCGTGGCGTCGTCGCCTTTCTTGAAGGTGTCGATCAGCGCGGTGGCGAATTCGCTAGCGGCGTTAGACAGCGCGACGCGGTCCTGCGGACGGCGCGGACCGGCGAGGCTCGGCTCGACGGTGTCGAGATCCAGCGACAGCGTGTCGGTGAACACCGGCTCCGGCGATTTCGCCGTGCGGTAAAGGCCTTGCGCCTTCGCATATTTCTCCACCAGCGCGACGCGCGCGGGTTTGCGGCCGGTGGCTTTCAGATAACGGATGGTCTCCGCATCGATCGGGAAGAAGCCGCAGGTCGCGCCATATTCCGGCGCCATGTTGGCGATCGTCGCACGGTCTTCCAGCGCCATCTCGTCGAGGCCCGGTCCGTAGAACTCCACGAATTTTCCGACCACGCCTTTCTGGCGCAGCATCTGCGTGACGGTGAGCACCAGATCGGTGGCGGTGACGCCTTCGCGCAACTTCCCCTTCACCCGGAAGCCGATCACTTCGGGAATGAGCATCGAGATCGGCTGGCCCAACATTGCCGCTTCGGCTTCGATGCCGCCCACGCCCCAGCCCAGAACCGAGAGCGCGTTGATCATGGTGGTATGGCTGTCGGTGCCGACGAGCGTGTCGGGGAAGGCATATTCGACCGTCTTCTTGCCTTCCTTCTTCTTGCGCGTCCAAACCGTCTGGCCGAGATATTCCAGATTGACCTGGTGGCAGATGCCGGTGCCCGGCGGCACGACGCGGAAATTCGCGAAGGCCTGCTGGCCCCAGCGCAGGAACTGATAGCGCTCCATGTTGCGCTGATATTCGATCTCGACGTTTTTCTTGAACGAAGATTTGTGACCGAAATTGTCGACCATCACCGAATGGTCGATGACCAGATCGACTTCCGCGAGCGGATTGATCTTCTCCGCGTCGCCGCCCAGGGCTTTCATCGCATCGCGCATCGCAGCAAGATCGACGACGGCGGGAACGCCGGTCAGATCCTGCATCAGGACGCGCGCCGGGCGGAACGCGATCTCGCGATCCGATTTGCGATCCTTCAGCCATGCCGCGATCGCCTTGACGTCCTCGGCCTTCACCGTCTTGCCGTCTTCATGGCGCAACAGGTTTTCCAGCAGCACCCGCATCGAATAGGGAAGCTTGGAGATGTTCTTGAGACCTGCCTTTTCCGCAGCCACGAGGCTGAAATAGGCATAGGTTTTTCCGCCCACCGTCATCGTCCGGCGGGTTTTGAAACTGTCGAGCTGGCTGGTCACGGGAAGTCCTCTCGCGGTGAAAAGCGAAGGCTGGAATTTGCCCGTGGTTTAGTCAGATTCACCCTTCCTGCCAAGGAGAAATGGTCGATGAGCGACAATAAGGGCGACAACATGCCCGTGCGTGTGGAACGCGACGGTCCGGTGACCACTGTCATTATAAATCGGCCGCAAGCGCGCAATGCGGTGGACCGGCCCACAGCCGATGCGCTTGCCGCAGCGTTTCTCGAATTCGAGAACGATAACAATGCGCGTGTTGCCGTCCTGTGCGGCGAAGGCGGAACGTTCTGCGCCGGCGCCGATCTGAAGGGCGTGGCCGAGGGACGCGGCAATCGGGTGACGCAAATCGATCCGGAAAAGCTGGACGCGCTGGCGGCGGATGGGCCGATGGGACCGACGCGGATGCGATTGTCCAAGCCCGTGATCGCCGCGGTTTCGGGTTTCGCCGTGGCGGGCGGATTGGAACTTGCTCTGTGGTGCGATCTGCGCGTCGCCGAAGAGGATGCGGTGTTCGGCGTCTTCTGCCGCAGATGGGGCGTTCCGCTCATCGACGGCGGCACGGTGCGCCTGCCGCGCCTGATCGGGCAAAGCCGCGCGCTGGACATGATCCTTACCGGCCGCGCCGTCGATGCGGCGGAAGCGCTGACAATGGGACTCGCCAATCGCGTCGTGCCCAAGGGCAAGGCGAAGAAAGCGGCGCAGGATCTCGCGCATCAGATCGCGCGCTTTCCGCAAATTTGCATGACGGAAGACAGATTATCCGTGTACGAACAATTCGCTCTTAACTATCCCGATGCGATGGCGAACGAGATCCGCCATGGTCTCACCACGCTGAGAAGCGATGAAGCGATCAAAGGTGCAAGCCGTTTTGCCGAAGGAAAAGGCCGTGGCGGGCGTTTTGACGATTTGTAAGCCGATCACTCCTTAATATTGCCCCATTCATTTTCGATGTTGCGCTGCCTGAGGGGGCATGTGCGGGAGGGCCCGCGCGCGAGCGGACACTAAAGAGAAACAACCGGCGCAATGGCCAGGCTTTGCATTGCCATCCTGACGCTCATTCTTTCGAGCGCGTTTGTTCCGGCGTGTGCGCAGGATGCGCCCAACGGCAAGCTCTCGCTCGAACGGCTGGGCGAAATCGAACCGGGCACCTATCTCGCCGGCGACAATGTGCGCTTCGCACTGATGAAAGACCGCGACAATTTTCTACTGCGCTTCGACAACAATCCCGAAGTGTTCGTGCTCTACGCCGGTCACGCCTCGCTGGGCGGCCGCATCCTGAAATATGATTCCGGCGAGACGGCGCTGCAGGTCGCTGGTTGGGGCGGCATGACGCTTTACACCGATGCGGCGCCGACCGGATTGCCCACGGTGCGCACCGGCGATGACACGATCCCGGAACTTCCGAACGTCTCTCTTTCCGATATTCAGAATGCGGCGGAAGATGAAGCGCAGCATTTGGCCTATATGCGCGGTCTGCGCCTCACCGTCACCGCCGATTGGGCCGCGATTTCCGCCGACGGTCCCACCCGCGCACTCGCTTTCGACGCGATGGAAAACGCGGTACGCGGGCTGGATCGCTACAGCTATGGCGCGGCTGGGCGCGAAATGCTGGCGCATCGCGTGGACACGCTGATAATCGAAACGGCCCCGAAGCCCACGCTCAGGCTGAAAACCAAAACGCTGATCGTGACGTTCAATCCGGCGCGCGGCTTCGAAGGCCGCGCGTCTTCGCGCGCGATCGCGCGGGCTTTGGGCTCGATCTTTTCCAGACGCTAGGCAATTCGCCAAGCTCGAATTTCTCGAACAGAAATCCCGGCGCGACCGTGCAGCCGACAAGCGTGTAGGCGCCTTTGCTGCGCGCGGCCTGCCAATATGCCGGCGGCACCACGATCTGGGGGCGCTCGCCCTTCGCCAGATCGTTTCCGAGAACATGCCGTTTGGGGCGCTTGTGATCCTTCGCAATGAGAAGCTCCAGCGGCGCACCGCCATACCAGTGCCAGACCTCGGCGGCATCCACGCGATGCCAGCGCGACGCCTGACCCTTCTTGAGAAGAAAATAGATCGCGGTCGAATGCGCGCGGCCCGATCTGGAATCGCGAAATGTTTCGCGGAAATAACCGCCTTCCGGATGCGGCTTCAGTTTCAGCAGGCGAATGATGCGGGCAGCGGCGATCATGGGCGATCATCCGCAAACAGGCTGACGGCGCCTCGCGCCATCAAGGCGCGCGATCCGGCAACCAGCGAACGCGCGTCTTCCAACGCGTCGTGCTCCCGGCTGGCGAAATCGCTACCGCAGGCCTTTGCCACATCACAGGCATGCAGGCCCTTGGTCGCGACACCGTTCCGGTTGAGCCAGGGCGCGATGTTGTGATGAGCGGGCAAAGGCGGCGCATCGTGAATTCCGTAGAGCGCAAGATTTTGGATCAGCACGATGTCGTCACGGCCAAAGGAGACAATGGGACCGCCGCCGACAAATTCCACGAAACGGTCATAGGCGGCGCGGAAATCGACGCCGCGCGCGACGAGCGCCGCGTTGGTGATGCCGGTGAGATTTTCCAGGTAGGACGACAGTTGCGTATTGATGCGCGGGCGGACCAGGACCTCGAAGGCCGCGACGGTCTCCAGCGTATCGGAAGCCACCTTCACCGCACCGATCTGCACGACCTCGCGAAATTCGCCGGGCCGCAGCCAGCGATTCGCCATCGAACCTTCCCAGGCCGTGTATTCAAGATCGAAGAAGACCGGGCTTCGCATGGGTCGATAATCGCAGCAAAATCGGGAACGAATCGGCACGTTAAACGTGATTAACGCATTCTTAATGCCGAGGGCCGAGCGTAGGAAGCGTAGCGGCTCAACACTGCGAGATGGCGATGGCCCTGCCCCGGAACGCACACGATCTTCATGCCGACGCGCCGAAAGCGCCGGAGAGCTTTGCGCCGCCGGGCCATGAGATCGCGCGGCTGGCGCTGCTGCACGATGAAGCGCGCGAGACCGCGCTGCTCGCCAATCTTCTGGGCCGCACGCCTTATGCCGCTGCCGCGCTTGCCATTGGTGCGCTTGCGTCGGTGATCGTTGCGCGCGGCACGATGCCGATGGCCGAACCGGCGGTGTGGCTGGCGTTGACGCTGATCGGCGTGGGCGCGATGGCCCGCAACTATGCACGCGCGATCCAGCAACCCTTCGAGCGCGGAACCCTGCGCGAATTCTCCTATGACCTGAACGCCATCGCGGTCTATGCCGGCTTCGCATGGGGCGCGGGTGCGTTTCTGGCGCTCGGCCCGCAAACCTCCCTCCCCGCGCTCACGCTTTTTGCCGCGGCGATCCCGCTCGTGATGGCTGTGACATTGCGCACACGCGAAATTTCGCTGGGCTTCCTGGCGCCGGTTGCAGCACTGAGCGCCTTCGCCGCCGTGCTGCGGCCACTTCCGGAAGGCCCGTTGGCTGCTGCTTTTGTGCTTATTGCCTGCACGGCCATAGGGGGCGCAATTTTCTGGGCAGACCGTGCTTCGATACCTGTTCGGATCGGTGCCAGACGCTCCCAAGCCTTCCACGCCTAGCCTTATTTCCGCCTTTCAGTGGGTTCATTCCGAGCCTAAGTTCGCCCCCGCAAATCAGCCGGTGTTAACGCCATTGTTTTGCATCGCCGCTATTCTGCGTGCCGAGTTTCCCGCGCGATCTTTCGCGCATCGCCCTATGGAAGATCATGAGCTCTAAAGCCCTGAAAGACGTCGGCGCCGATTCCGCCGACGCTGCACGCGCATCGCAAGCCGACGAAAACAACGCCCACAGCCTGATCGTGGCCGGGCGCAAGCTGCTCAAGAGCGGCGACCCGGCACTGACGTCCTTCTACGATTCCCTGTTCGCCGGCGCACCGCCGGAAGACGTCGCCCGCTATGCGCCGGAATCCTTGGCCGCGCTGGCGGCGCTCGTGTTCGAGCACTCGGCAACCCGCAAGACCGGCGAAACGCTGGTCGATATCTTCTCGTTCAACGCGCAGAGCGAGAGCGGCGCGCGCAGCGAAAGCGTTCTGGTCGCCGTGAACGACGACATGCCGTTCCTGTTCGACTCGCTTAGCGCCGCGCTGAACGCACAGGGCGTGCGCGTGACCTCGCTGTTCCATCCGGTCGTGAAAGTTTCGCGCGAGGCGAATGGCGGTCGCGGTGGCAAGGCGGAGCCGATCCGCGAAAGCGTCATCATCCTGGTTCTGGAAGGCGTGGTCGAAGGCGACCGTGCCGCCGCGCTGATCGAAAATGTGCAGGGCGTCTTCGCGCAGGTGCGCCTGGCCGTGCGCGACTGGAAGAAGATGCGTGCGCATCTCGCCGACACCGTGACGGCGTTGCGGGCGCAGCCACTGCAGGACAACAGCGAGGAGGTGAAGGAGAGCCTCGCCTTTCTCGACTGGCTCGGCGACAACCACTTCACCTTTCTGGGCGCACGCGACTATTCCTACACGCCGGGCGAGAACGGCAAGCTGGAGCCGATCGAGCATAGCGGGTTGGGCGTGCTGTCCGACGCCAGCGCGCGCGTCGTGCAGCGCGGCGAAAGCCGTTCGAGCCTGACCCCGGAAATCCGCGCCTTTCTCGAACAGGCGACGCCCCTCATCATCACCAAATCCAACGAGCGCAGCGTCGTGCATCGCCGCGTGCACATGGATTATGTCGGCGTGAAGATGTTCGGCAGCGACGGCAAGCTGATGGGCGAGCATCGCTTTGTGGGCTTGTTCACATCGGGCGCCTATAGTCGCCGGCCGACGGAAATCCCGCTGCTGCGCGCGAAGGTCAAACATGTGCTCGACCGCGCGGGCTTTGCGCCGGACAGCCATGACGGCAAGGCCCTGGCGCATATCCTCGACAATTATCCGCGCGACGAACTCTTCCAGGTCAGCGAAGACGAGCTGTTCGCGACCGCGCTCGGCATTCTGCAACTGGGCGAGCGGCCCAAGGTGCGCGTGTTCCTGCGCTTCGACCGCTTCGACCGTTTTGTCTCCGCCCTCGTCTTCGTGCCGCGCGACCGCTACGACACCGGATCGCGCGAGCGCATCCATGCGATCCTTGCCAAGGCCTTCAACGGGCGCATGTCGGCGGCAACGCCGACGCTGGACGACTCGCTGCTGGCGCGGGTGCATTTCATCGTCGGCCGCAATGAAGGCCCGCGCCCGCATGCCGACGCGCATGCCCTGGAAGCGCAAATCCGCGACGCGATCCGCACATGGGATGACGGTTTCGCCGCCGCGTTGATGGCCCGGCATGGCGAGGCTGACGGCCATCGCATGTTCCAGCGCCATGCCACCGGTTTCCCCGCGCGCTACCGCGACGCCTTCTCGCCGGAAGTCGCGGTGGTCGATTTGGCCGAGCTGGAAGCGCTGGCGCGCACCGATCTCGATCCCGCCATCCAGGTACGCGCCTATCGTTTGCCGCGCGACGCGCATAACGCGATCCGGCTGAAGCTTTATGTGCTGGGCTCGGTGCTGCCCCTGTCGGCATCGCTGCCGGTGTTCGAGAATCTCGGCTTCCGCGTGATCGCGGAAGATTCCTATCCCATCGCGCTGGAAACCAGCGACGGCTGGAGCGGCGAAGCGGCCGTGCTCGATTTCCTGATGGAACGCGCCGATGACGGCCCCGCCGATCTGGCGACCCAGAAAGCGCCGCTGGAAGACGCCTTCCAGGCGGTGGTATCGGGCGCCGCCGAAAGCGACGGCCTCAACAAGCTTGTGATCGCGGCCGGCTTGTCCTGGCGCGACGTGACCATCTTGCGCACGGCGGCGAAATATCTGCGCCAGGCCGGATTCAATTTCAGCCAGGACTATGTCGAGCAGGCGCTGTTCCGGAATCCGGACATCGCCAACCTGCTGGTCGAATTGTTCGCCGTGCGCAACGATCCGAAACAGAAAGCAAGTGAGGATGCCGCCAAGGCCATCCATGCGCGTATCGATGCGGCGCTGAACGATGTGCCGATCCTCGACGACGACCGCATCATCCGCCGCCTGCGCAACATCTTCGATTGCACGCTGCGCACGAATTTCTATCAGCCCGCCAAGAACGGCGACCCCAAATCCTATATCGCCATCAAGCTGGATTCACAGAAGCTGGAAGAGCTTCCGGCGCCGCGTCCGCTGGTGGAGATCTTCGTCTATTCGCCAGAGGTCGAAGGCGTACACCTGCGCTTCGGCCGCGTGGCGCGCGGCGGCATCCGCTGGAGCGACCGGCGCGAGGATTTCCGCACCGAAGTGCTCGGCCTTGTGAAGGCGCAGCAGGTGAAGAATGCCGTGATCGTGCCGGTGGGCTCGAAGGGCGGATTCTATCCCAAGCAATTGCCGGTGAACGCCACGCGCGAAGACGTGCAGGCGGCGGGCATCAGCGCCTACAAAATCTTCATCAACGCGCTGCTCGATCTGACCGACAACATCCATCCCGACGGCAGCGTCGTGCATCCCGACAACGTGCTGCGCCACGATGACGACGATCCCTATCTCGTCGTCGCCGCCGACAAGGGCACGGCGACCTTCTCCGACATTGCGAACGGCATCGCCGAAGAACACGGCTTCTGGCTGGGCGACGCGTTCGCGTCCGGCGGCAGCCATGGCTACGACCACAAGAAGATGGGCATCACCGCGCGCGGCGCCTGGGAAGCGGTGAAGCGCCATTTCCGCGAACTGGGCCGCGACATCCAGAGCGAGCCCTTCACCGTCGTCGGCGTCGGCGACATGTCGGGCGATGTCTTCGGCAACGGCATGTTGCTGTCGAAAGCGACGAAACTGATGGCGGCGTTCGATCACCGCCACATCTTCATCGACCCGGATCCCGATCCGGAATCATCGTGGAAAGAACGCGCGCGCATGTTCGACCTGCCGCGTTCCAGCTGGGCCGACTACAACAAGTCGCTCATCTCCAAGGGCGGCGGCATCTTCCCGCGCACGGTGAAGGAGATCGCGCTGACGCCGGAGATCAAGAAGTTGGCGGGTATCGCAAAAGACAAGGCGACGCCGGCGGAATTGATGAAGGCGCTGCTCAAGGCGGACGTCGATCTTCTGTGGTTCGGCGGCATCGGCACCTATGTGAAGGCGTCGGGCCAGACCAACCTGGATGTCGGCGACCGCGCCAACGATGCGATCCGCGTCAATGGCGCGGACATCCGCGCCAAGGTGGTCGGCGAAGGGGCCAATCTGGGCTGCACGCAACTGGGCCGCGTGGAATATGCGCTCAAGGGCGGGCGCATCAACACCGACGCCATCGACAATTCGGCGGGCGTGGACACGTCGGACCATGAAGTCAACCTGAAGATCCTGCTTGCCACGCCGCAACGGCGAGGCAAGCTCAGCATGGACGCGCGAGACACGCTGCTCACCGAAATGACGGATGATGTCGCCGCGCTGGTGCTGGAGGACAATTACGAGCAGACCAAGGCGCTGTCCGTCGCGCAATCGCGCGGCATCAAGGATCTCGACGCGCAAGCGCGCTTCATGCGCGATCTGGAAAAGCGCGGAAAGCTGGATCGTGCGGTGGAGTTCCTGCCGAGCGACGAAGAAATGCGCAAGCGCGGACAGGACGGCAAAGGCCTGACGCGGCCGGAACTCGCGGTACTGCTCGCTTATGCCAAGCTCGACCTGGACGCGGAGATTCTGGCAAGCGACCTGCCGGACGATCCCTATTTCGAATCCACGCTGGCCGCCTATTTCCCCGAGGCCGTGGTGAAGCGCTTCCCCGATGCGCTGAAACAGCATCGCCTGCGCCGCGAAATCATCTCGACCGTGCTGGCCAATCGCATCGTCAATCTGGCGGGGCCGGTGTTCATCCATCGCGTGAAGGAAATCTCCAGCGCGCCGGCCGCGCGCGTCGCTCGCGCGTTTGTCATCGCGGAGGGTGCGTTCGATCTGGAAGCGCTCAATGCGCGCATCGACGGGCTGGACAAAAAGGTTCATGCCGATGTGCAGACCACGATGTATGCCAGCGTGGGGGAGCTGTTGCGCAGACTCGGTCTGTGGTTCCTGGTGAACGTGCCGGCAAATGCCGACATCACCGCGACCGTCGCACGCTATCGCAAGGGCGTGGACTCGCTGCGCGGCACGTATTCGTCACTGGTGTCGCCTTACGAGATGGACGACACGGTCGCCCGCATCAAGGAAATGGTCGAAGCCGGCGTGCCCGAAGACATCGCCGACGATGTGGCGGCATTGTCCTTATGGAGCACCGCGCCGGAGATCGTGCAGCTTGCCAACACCCGCTCTCTGGATGTCGATCTTGTCGCGGGCGCTTATTTCGCCATCGGCGCGATCGTCGGCATCGACCGGCTGCGCGGTCTCGCCCAGCGCATCACCGCGACGGAGCATTGGGACCGCCTCGCCATCCGCCGGATCATCGACGATCTCTTCGCCGGACAGCGTTCGCTCACCGCGCATGTGCTGGAAGGCTTCGAGAACGACAAGATCGACCGCACGCGCGCCGAAGGCTCGCAGGCGGCGGACGCCTGGGCGGAGAAGCATGCCGATGTGCTAGCGCGCACCAAGTCATTTCTCGATGAACTGGAACGCCACGGCGATCTGTCCATCGCCAAGCTCACGCTCGCCAACAGCCAGATACATGAGCTGTCGGCGCATTGATTTTCTTCCCCCGCTTTGCGGGGGAAGTGCCGAACGAAGTGAGGCGAAGGGGGTGGCTGCGGCCGCGAATGTTCTTCGCCGCTATCGCCGCCCCCTCCACCGCTTCGCGGTCCCCCTCCCCCGTAAACGGGGGAGGAAAATCATTACCGCGGCGCCATGCGGATGGCGCCGTCGAGGCGGACGCATTCGCCGTTGAAATAACCGTTGGTGATCATCTGCACCGCGAGCGAGGCGTATTCCGGCGGGTTGCCCAGACGCGGCGGGAACGGCACTTGCGCGCCCAGCGCCTGCTTCACCTGCTCCGGTGCGCCGGCCAGAAGGGGCGTGTTGAACAGGCCCGGCATGATCGTGTTGCAGCGAATGCCTTCCTGCGCCAGATCGCGCGCGACCACCAACGTCAGTCCGTTGATGCCGGCCTTCGACGCCGTGTAGGACGCCTGGCCGATCTGGCCGTCCTGCGCCGCGACCGATGCGGTGTTCACGATCGCGCCGCGCTCGCCGCCTTCCAGCGGATCCAGCGTCAGCATGCCCGCCGCACTCATCGCGATGCAGCGATAGGTGCCGACGAGATTGATCTGGATGATGCGATCGAAATCCTTGGCGTGGAAAAACTTGATCTCGCCCGTCTTCTTGTCGCGGCCCGCGGTCTTCTGTGCGTTGCCGGTGCCGGCGCAGTTCACAAGGATGCGCTCCTGGCCGTTGGCCGCGCGCGCCTTCTTGAATCCGGCTTCGACGCTTTCGTCGCTCGTCACGTTCACTTCGCAGAACACGCCGCCGATCTCGGACGCGACCTTCTCGCCCTTGTCCTTCTGCATGTCGAAGATCGCGACCTTCACGCCGCTCTTGGCGAGCAGGCGCGATGTGGCTTCGCCGAGACCCGAGGCACCGCCGGTAACGACGGCGGAGATGTTTGAGCTGAGTTCCATGTTCTGTCCTTCCGTGAAGTCTTGGCCTGAGAGCTGGCGCACTCTTAGCCGTAAGCTCCAGCCGCGCCTAGTCTGACGCGGCGGCAAGGATCAGGTCAGAACCATCTGGCTTTGCGTAACGATCGCCACGAGTTTTCCGTCTTCCCGCGTGATTTTCGTGGTCCAGACGCTGGTGCGCCGTCCGATGTGAACCGGCGTGGATTCCGCGGTGACGGTGGTGCCTTCCTTGGCGCCGCCGATGAAATTTGTCTTGCTCTCGATGGTGGTGGTGCCCGCACCATCGGGCAAGTTGAGGAACGCGCCGGTCGCGCCCAGCGTGTCGGCAAACGCCATGATCGCGCCGCCATGCAGGATATGGCCGGAGGTGCAGATCTCCGGACGCACCTTCAGGCGGCCCACCACCTTCTCTTTCGTGGCTTCGAGGATCTCGATGCCAAGGGTCGTGGCGAGCGGCTGGCGAAGCGAGGCGATATCGATCATGGCGGATTTCCTGTGTTTTCGCGGGATCGTCAGCCTAGGCAAAATCGCGGGCAATTACCTCTCACATCGCAAACGCCACTTTTCCGCCACGGCAGCATGACGGATAATATGCGCATGCAGAGCGATCTTCCCAATCCCGCCACGTATCAGCTGCCCGCCGTCATCGCGCGCAATGAACGCATCGTCGAGAAGAGTTTCTGGCGAAAATTGCTCAAGCTCGCGGGCAACATTCCCTTCGCCGAAGATCTGGCGGCTGCCTATTACTGCGCCGTCGACCCGGCAACGCCCACCAAAGTGAAAGGCGTGCTGTTCGCGGCGCTCGCTTATTTCGTCATGCCGTTCGACGCGGTGCCGGACTTCATCGCGGGCCTTGGTTTCACCGACGATGCAGCGGTGTTGGCGATGGCCATCGGGCTGGTATCGCGGCACATCACCGAGGCGCATCGCAAGCGGGCGCGCACCAAGCTCGGCATAAGCGAACCGAAGGCGTGACCTACAAAGAGGTCGAGAAATTTTTTGAAATCGCTCACCTATTCCGACGTCGAGAAATTCTGCCTGAGCCTGCCCGGCGCCAAGCTGGACATGCCGTGGAGCGACACGCGCGTGTTCAAGATAGGCGGCAAGATGTTCGCGGTGATCGTGCTGGACGGCGAGCGGCCCTGGGGCCTCTGGTTCAAGACGAGCCCTGAGAGCTTCGAGATTCTCACGCGTCTCAAGGATATCGCGCCTTGCCCCTATTTCGCGCGGGCCTGCTGGGTGGAAATGAAAGGCCTCAAAGCGCTGAAACCGGATGAGTTGCGCGCTTATCTGCAACGCGCGCATGCATTGGTGGCGGCGAAGCTGTCGGGGAAAATGCGCAAGACTCTTGGCATCTCCGATATGGCGATGGCGGAACGCAATCCGTTTCTTTGAAAGCTAGCGCGCGACGAAAAGCTTGGGTTTCGCCGGCTCGGGGGCCGCGTGTCCCTTGTCCTGTGCCACAAACTCGATACCGATGCCGGTCTCATGATGACGCGCGACGCGGCCCGCCATCTGGCCGATGAGCACGAACTCGCCGACCGGAGGGCGCACATCGGTCGATAGCGAAACGCCGGAAAGCGAAAGATCGAGAACTTCGCAATTCACCACATCGCCATTGGCGCGGGTGAAACGGGCGAGCCCCTTGGTGGGCGCGCGGTCGTGGCGGCGCAGGACCGATTCGTTGACGTCGCCGCCGTTGAGATAAAGCGTGAGCTGTTCGGCAACGCGCTCGCGCTTGTGCTGCGAGCAGTTGAACTGGATTCCGAACGCGCCGGCATCGGGACGCGCGACGGTGCCTTCGAAGCGCCCGAAGCCGTCGATATAGACGACAACCTGCGCACCTTGCGGCGGCACGATCTCGCAGGCGATGCGCGCGCCGCCGGGCGACATGTCCGCGATCTTGCAATGGGCTTCGCGGCTTTCGGCGGGGACGAAGAGGCGGCCCGAAAGGGAGACCGGGATACGCTTGTAGCGCCGGCGCTCCGCGCGGGCTTTCGCGACCAGTTCTTCCTTGTCTGCCGCCATATGAACGCCGCACAAACAGGCGGCTCCCGGATTCAGCCTCGAACCGCGTTTGTAGTCCTTTAAGGGTCAATAGAAGGTTACCGCCGCATGGCCGCCATCAGCCTTAAGGAAGGGTAAACCCGGGGCTTAACCTCCGGACCGGCGCAGGCTATACGATCGGCCAGCAATTCCGCCCGGTTCCGTTCGGAAACGGTCCACCCCGCCTCAGCAGGAGATTTCCGGCAATGACGCTCGCCCCTTCCCGCACCGGCCTGATCCGCATCGCCGTGGTGGCCGCGGCGCTTGCCCTATCGGCCTGCGCCAGCAACGGCCTGCTCGACGAGCTGGACCAAGCCCAACCGGTAGGGTCGGACTTCTCCAAAGAGCTCTTCAAGGATTACGCCTATCTCGCCCGCTCGTTCGGCGATGCCGGCAATTCCGCGAGCACGGCCTTCGATTCCGACAATTCCCTGTCGCTCTCCGGCGACAGCAGCGGCGACGTCGCCGACCTGGCGACGGCCTATGCGCAAAAGGCACTGGACGCCGCGCAGGGCCAAGAAGTGCTGCCCGAGCCCGCGCCGGACGGCAATACGGACGCCGATCAGTTGCGCCAGCGCCTGCTCGCGAGCCTGGAAAATGGGCGGAGCAAATTTCCCGCCGACGCCGCGCGCGCACAGGTGCAATACGATTGCTGGGTGATGAACGCCCGCGTGGACGGCCTGCGCAGCGCCTCCGCGCAATGCCGCCGTGGTCTGGATGCCGCGCTCACGCAGCTGGAGCACGAACTCAACCCGGTCACGGTCACCACGACCACGACGACCACAACCGCCGACTATCAGGTCTATTTCGATCTGAATTCCTGGGACCTGAAAGCCGAGCAGCTCACGACCCTGCAACAGGCCATCTCCGCCGCCCGCGCCGGCCAGCAGTCGCGCATCACCATCGTCGGCCATACCGATACCTCCGGATCGGCCGGATATAACCAGCGCCTGTCCGTCCACCGCGCCAATGTGGTGGAGGAAGCCTTGGTCGATATGGGCGCACGGCGCGAGGCGATTTCCGTCTCCGGCGTGGGCGAAAGCGATCTGGCGGTGCAGACGGGCGACGGCGTGAAAGAGCCGAAAAACCGCCGCGCCGTGGTAACGCTCGTTCCGTAAGGTCAGTGTCGCCCAGGTGGCCGGGTCAAGCCCGGCCATGGAAAAACGCGACACAGGCGTCATCTTTGCGCTAATCTCGGCCCCAAGAAAAATGGTGGCCGGGAAGCGATTCATGAAAGCGTTCGACTACATCATCATCGGTGCGGGCAGCGCGGGTTGCGTGCTCGCCAACCGCTTGTCTGCCGATCCCGACAATCAGGTTCTGCTGATCGAAGCGGGGCCGCGCGACAAGTCCATGATGATCCACATGCCCGCGGGCATTCCGGCGCTCATCGGCAAGAAGAATCCGCACAACTGGTATTACGACACCGAAGGCCAGCTGCATCTGAACAACCGTAAGCTCTACTGGCCGCGCGGACGCGGCTGGGGCGGATCGTCCTCGATCAACGGCATGATCTATATCCGCGGCCATGCGCGCGATTACGATCATTGGCGGCAGATGGGCAATGAAGGCTGGTCCTTCGCCGACGTGCTGCCCTATTTCAAGCGCGCTGAAACCAACGAAGACGGCGGCGACGAATTCCATGGCGGCGATGGCCCGCTCTATGTGTCCAACGGGCGTTCGGACAATCCGCTGTTCGGCGCGTTTGTGCAGGCCGGCATCGACGCGGGCTATCGCGAGACGAAGGACTTCAACGGCTATCAGCAGGAAGGCTTCGGGCCCTATCAACTGACGATCAAGAACGGCAAGCGCTGGAGCGCCGCGTCGGCCTATCTCACGCCGATCATCAACCGTCCGAACCTCACCATCGAATCCAATGCGCATGTGGCGCGCATCTTGTTCGAAGGCAACCGGGCCACCGGTGTCGAATACATTCAAGACAAGCAGAAGATTCAGGCCGGCGCGACACGCGAAGTGCTGCTCTCGGGCGGCGCGGTGAATTCGCCGCAAACACTTCTGTTGTCGGGTATCGGGGATGCGGACATTCTCAGGCGCTTCGACATTCCGGTCGTGCACGACCTCAAGGGCGTCGGCAAAAATCTGCAGGACCATCTGGATTGCTCGATCCAATATGAATCCAGCCAACCGATCACGCTTTACAGCCAGTCCAAGCCGCTCACCCAGTTGAAGACGGGCCTGCAATATATGTTGTTCGGCACCGGCGTGGCGACCGGACAGGGCCTGGAGTCCGGCGGCTTCGTGAAAAGCCGCCCGGATCTGGAAACGCCGGATCTGCAATTCCATTTCATCACAGCGCTGATGTACGACCACACGCGCAAGAAGTCCGACCGTCATGGCTACATGGCGCATGTCTGCCAGCTTCGCCCCGAGAGCCGCGGCTACATCTCCATCAAATCCGCCGATCCGTTTTCCGCCCCGGTCATCCAGCCCAATTATCTGGAAGCCGAGGAAGACCGCCGGGCCTTGCGCGAAGGCGTGAAGATCGCGCGTGAGCTCTTCGCGACCAAGGCTTTCGACGCCTATCGCGGGCCGGAGCTGATGCCCGGCGCGCATGTCACACGCGACGATCAGATCGATGCGTTCATCCGCAAGACGGCGGAGACGATCTACCATCCGGTCGGCAGCGCCAAGATGGGACACGACAAGGACGCGGTGGTGGATCCGCAGTTGAGGGTCCACGGCATAGAAGGTCTGCGCGTGGTGGATGCTTCGGTGATGCCGTCGCTGGTCTCCGGCAACACCAACGCGCCGACCATCATGATCGCGGAGAAGGCGTCCGACCTTATTCTGGGCCGCGCGGCGCCCGCGCCGGAACATGCGCGTATCGCCGAGGACAATCTCCATGCGGCGGCGGCGGAATAAACGCGGCCGGTCCAACGCAGGCAACGCATGACGCTATTCGCGGCGGCGCGCGGAAAACTTGTCTCGTTTTGTCATCAAATCAAGTTGTTGAAACCCGGGGTGCTTCCGCCGCGTTGCTTTCGGGCGTAGGGTGGCTGCGAGGGTGATGTCATGACGATAAAGATGCGTTCCGCCGCTTTTGCTTTCGCCGCCGCGATCTTTTTGGCGGGTCATGCGCAGGCGCAAAATTCCGGCTCCGTGCCTCTCACGAACATGAATTTCGACATGTGGTGCCAGGAAGAGCAGCACCTGCCGCCGGAGCGTTGCGACAAGCGGTTGCCGGACGACAACGCGGCGTTCGAAGCCTATCGCGCGAAGATCGAAGATTACGAAGTCCCCTATCTTCAGGAGCGCCGGGAGAAGGCCAACATGAATCAGGTCATTCTCCACAACGACCCGGTCGATCATCCCAGCAAGCCGGAGACGCCAAAGGCACCCCCGCCGGATTCTCCGCCCTCAAACTGATTTCAAACTGATTTGGCGACCACTTCCAGCCTGGTCGGCTTGGCGATGATGTCGAGCGCCGCGATCAGGCCGAGCATCGCTTCGTCCATTTCGTTGTGAAGCGCCTCGGGACTCGGCCGGGAGACCACGAGTCTGAGATGCGGCGCGCGCGGATGGCTGCGCAGGCTCGGCAACATGCGCGCGGGCGGCGGAGGCGGCGGCGGGGGATTGTCGCGCGTGGAAATCGGCTCGTTCTCGGAAAGAACGTGCGAGGCGACGAGGCGCTCGAACGCGATGGCGCGGCCGCCGAGCGCGGAGATGTCACTCAGAACCTGGACCATGCCGAGAAAGCGCGTCGGGCCGTCATCGCCGAAGCTGACGGGCGCGAGCACCGTTTCCAGCTCGACCATGCCGCAATCGGCGGTCGATGCGATCGATGACAGGCAAATCGGCTGGCGCGTCGCCAGCGACTGGCGCATCAACGCGCCAAGCGCATTGCGACTTTGACCATCCCAATGCGACAGGAAGTTCGTTCCCTTCAGCTCGCTGCCGTAACGCTCGCAGAGCGAGGTGCCGGCTAGGCGATAGATCGGATGCGCCGCGTTGGACGCTTCAAGGATGAAGACATGCGAGAGCATGCGCTTGATCGAGCGCGGGTCGATGTCGGTCTGATCCGGAACGGCGCGGCCTTTGCGCAGACGGCTCCAATAACCCACCAGCAAATGACTGTTTCTGTGCTTCATGGCCCCGCTGTGCTCCGGTCGATCAGTTTGGGCCGTGTCTCGCACTGAGACGGAACACGGCCTTGCTGACCTGTGATCAGCAGGGCCCATGCCAGACGGAACAGAAACGGGATTTCCTCAATCGCTGCGCGCGCTTGAGCGCAAACGCTCAGCCCCACGGACCTCTTCGCACATCGCCGAAGAGGCGAAACTGGCTCGATTTGAAGAGGGGCGTAAGCACGACACCCGCGGCGAAGCCGCCGACATGCGCCCAGAACGCGACACCCGGATCGCCCGGATTGGTGAATGCCGCACTCAACAATTGCAGCACGAACCAGAAGCCGACCACCCAGATCGCGCTGACGACCAAAGGATAGAAGATGATGCCCAAGGGCACGATGACGGTGACGCGCGCGCGCGGAAACAAAAGCATATAGGCCGCGAGAATGCCGGAGATCGCGCCCGATGCCCCCACCATTGGAACCTGCGAGAGCGGATTGATGAACGCCATGGTTAGCGCCGCCGCGGCCCCGCACAGAAGATAGAACAACAGATAACGCACATGCCCCATGGCGTCTTCGATGTTGTTACCGAATATCCAGAGATAAAGCATATTGCCGGCCAGATGCAGCAGGCCGCCATGCAGGAACATTGAGGTAAATATCGTGACCACGCCCGGCACGGCAATGTAGCCCGGCAGACGGTGGGGCGCGGCGCTCAGCGCATCGGGCGTGAAGCCCAGCACCATGATCGCGGTGCTCATATGTCGCCCCAGCGAATACTCCCACACATAAACCACGACGCAGCCGAAGAGGATGGCCCAAGTCACGAAAGGCGTGGTGCGCGAGGGGTTGTCGTCTGAGATCGGGATCACGGCTTGCAACCGTCCCGGTATGCAGCCTCGCAAACTGTGCCGTTTTGGATCAAATCGCGGCCCCCGCAAACCTGCGCCCGTGGCATGGTTCGTGAAGCATTGACGGTCGGACATTAAGGCTTTGTCAATGTTCAAGGCCGCGCTGACTGGGTGCGCGGCTAGCATGGCAAAGCCAAGGAGCCTGCCATGACGTTCAAGCCCGTACTCGTTTTCGCGACTTCCTTCGCCTTGCTGACCACGACCGCGCCTATCGTCCCGGCTTTCGCCGGCGGCTCCTATGGCGGCGGCAGTCACATGAATTATGGCGGCATGAGCGGCGGCCCGGGCTGCAAGAACATGGGCGGCGGCTATGGCGGCCACGTGAACATCAACAAGCCGGTCACCATCAACAAGAACGTCAACGTGTTCAAGCCGGTGAACATCAACAACAACGTCAACATCAGCAAGAACATCAACAACAACAAGAACATCAACTTCAATAACAACATCAACATCAACAAGAACATCAACAACAACAAAAACATCAATTTCAACAACAACATCAACATCAACAAGAATGTGAACATCAATAAGAACGTGAACGACAACAAGAACATCGCGATCAACAAGAACATCGTCATCGTCAAAGGCGGTGGTGGCGGAAGCGCGGAGGCGGCAGCGTTCGCGGCAGCGATGGCAAGCGCGAATTCCAGCGCGCAGGCGAACGTCTATGTGTCGAGCGGCTCTTATTCGGAATCAACGACCATTAACCAGGGCGGCGGCTATGTCGGCGGCGCGGTTGCGGTTGAGGCGCAGCAGACGTGCCAGATGACCGAGGCCAGCGTCGTGAAGGCGATCCATGCGGTGTGTATCGCGCAGGGACAGGAATTCGGCGCCTCGCACATGACGCGCGATACCTGGATCGAATCCGCTTACGAAGGCGAAGTGGCGCGCTGCATTCCGGGCGCCACGCTGAAGGTGATCATCGGCGACATGGTCCAATCCGATCAGGGCATGGCCGGCTCCTATAATGACGGCCAGGTGCTCAATTGCGGCCCCGGCGAAGCCTTGCGCCACTACAAGGACGGCATGCTGAAATGCGCACCTGCGGTTCCCGTGAAGGATTGCACCGAGCGCACCAACCTGCGCCTTTATGGCACCGGCGACTTCTTCTTCTCCTACCGCACCCAGGTGTGCGCGACCTCCTCGCGCATGTCGCGCAATTCGGCCTCGGATGCGGAAGTCTCGGGCATGGCGCTCGATGGCGGCGTGGGCACGGCGGCGAGCTACTAGCCACGCTTTGTTAAGCGCGGCAGCCCCATTCTGGGGCCATGACCGAAGGACGCCTGAAGTTCGTCTTTGCCGCTGCGCTCATCGCCCTTGATGCGGTGTGGATCGTCTGGCGCGGAATCGATTTCGACCTCGCCAGCCTTGCGCTGGCAGTCGGGGTCACCGCGCTGACGGCAGCGATCGGTTACGCCTACACCCGCCTGCGCCCCGACGAGCGGCTCGCGACCATGGGCGCGGAGACCGCGTTCCTCATCGCCTATTCGGCGGCGGCCTGCATCTTCAGCTATCTCGTCACCACGCTCGACCGTCCGCTGATCGACGACGTGCTGGTGAAATGGGACGGCGCGCTTGGCTTCAACTGGTACGCCTATGTCGGCTTCGTCAATGCGCGGCCATGGCTCGGCGTTCTGTCATCCACGCTTTATCAAACGACGCTGGCGCAGATTGCCCTATCCGTGGTTCTGCTGTGCCTGATCGGACGCACCGACCGCACCCGCGAGATGACATCGATCGTCATGGTGTCGTCGTTTTTCTGCGTCGTGGTCTCCGGCATCCTGCCGTCTGCGGGCGCGCTGGCTTATTACCATCCGAGTGCCGCTTTCTACATGCAGAACCATCCGGTCGTGGATCTCGTCTACAAGCAGCAGTTCTTCGACATCCGCCACGGGCTGATGACGCATCTCAGCCTGAAAGGTCTTCATGGCCTTGTGGCGTTCCCATCCTACCATGTGGGGCTTTCGGTCATCCTGATGCTCGCCTTCCGTGGCGTGAAGGGATGGTTTTGGCCCGTCGTCGCGCTCAATACGCTTGTGATCCTGTCCACTCCCATAGATGGCGGCCATCATCTGTCGGACGCCTTGGGCGGCATCGTCCTCGCGCTGATATGCGCGGGCGCGGTCATCTGGCTTCGAAAAAGGCTTCCCCAACCGGCGCGCGTCGCGGCACAAGAAAATTACGGCGATCTGGCGGGACAAAAGGCCTGAGGCGGTGCGACGTCCCTTTGCTTGCACACGGGGTTTGCGCTGATATTGTACATTGCGCCGGAACGTCCGGCCCCTCCCTCGCCCCTTCTTCAATCCGGGACCGCACATGAACATCCATGAGTATCAGGCCAAAGGCGTGCTGAAGGAATTCGGTGTGCCCGTTCCCAAAGGCATTCCCGCCTTCACGGTGGAGGAAGCCGTTGCGGCAGCGAAGCAGTTGCCGGGGCCTGTGTGGGTGGTGAAGGCGCAGATCCATGCCGGCGGACGCGGCAAGGGCGGCGGCGTGAAGGTCGTGAAGTCCATCGAGGACGTCGAGAAAGAGGCCAAGCGCATGCTGGGCATGACGCTGGTCACGCACCAGACTGGCCCCGCGGGCCGCCTCGTGAAACGTCTTTATATCGAAGATGGCTCGGCGATCGACCGCGAACTTTATCTCTCCGCGCTGGTCGACCGCGCGACGAGCCGCGTGGCCTTCATCGTCTCCACCGAAGGCGGCATGGATATCGAGGAAGTGGCGCACAAGACGCCGGAGAAGATCCAGACCTTCCAGATCGAACCGGCCGTCGGCTATTCGCCTTATGTCGGCCTCGACATCGCGACGGCGCTGAAGCTGAAAGGCGATCAGGCCAAGCAGATCGGCAAGCTGGTGCAATCGCTCTACAACGCATTCCTTGCCAAGGACATGAGCCTGCTCGAAATCAATCCGCTGGTGGTGACGAAGGACGGCAATGTCATCTGCCTCGATGCGAAGATGAATTTCGACGACAACGCGCTGTTCCGCCACAAGGACATTCTGGCACTGCGCGATCTGGACGAAGAAGATCCCGCGGAAGTCGAAGCCTCCAAATACGATCTCAACTATGTGAAGCTCGATGGCGAGATCGGCTGCATGGTGAACGGCGCGGGTCTGGCGATGGCCACGATGGACATCATCAAGCTTTATGGTTCCGAACCCGCCAACTTCCTCGATGTCGGCGGCGGCGCGACGAAAGAGAAAGTCACCGCGGCCTTCAAGATCATCGTCTCCGATCCGCATGTGAAGGGCATTCTGGTCAACATCTTCGGCGGCATCATGAAATGCGACATCATCGCGGAAGGCATCGTCGCCGCCGCGCGCGAGATTTCGCTGAAGGTGCCGCTGGTGGTGCGCCTGGAAGGCACCAATGTCGAACTCGGCAAGAAAATCCTCGCCGAGAGCGGCCTGCCCATCGTCTCCGGCAACGACCTCGCCGACGCCGCGCAGAAAATCGTCAAAGCCGTGAAGGGCTCGAAATAATGTCCATCCTCGTCGACAAGAACACCAAGGTCATTTGCCAGGGCTTCACCGGCAATCAGGGCACCTTCCATTCCGAACAGGCGATCGCTTATGGCACCAAGATGGTCGGCGGCACCTCGCCCGGCAAAGGCGGCTCGACGCATCTGGGTCTGCCGGTGTTCGACACCGTGCGGCAAGCAAAAGAAGCCACCGGCTGCGATGCGACCGTGATCTATGTGCCGCCGCCGTTCGCAGCCGACGCGATCCTGGAAGCCATCGACGCGGAATTGCCGCTCATCGTCTGCATCACCGAGGGCATTCCGGTGCTGGACATGGTGAAGGTGAAGCGCGCGCTCGGCGGATCGAAGTCGCGCCTCATCGGTCCCAACTGCCCCGGCGTCATCACGCCCGGCGAATGCAAGATCGGCATCATGCCGGGCCACATCCATAAGCGCGGCAGCGTCGGCATCGTCTCGCGTTCCGGCACGCTCACCTATGAAGCCGTCGCGCAGACCACCGCCGTCGGTCTTGGCCAGACGACCTGCGTCGGCATCGGCGGCGATCCGGTGAAAGGCACCGAGCATATCGAAGTGCTCGACATGTTCCTGAAAGACCCGGAAACCAAATCCATCATCATGATCGGCGAGATCGGAGGCAGCGCGGAAGAAGACGCGGCCGACTTCCTGAAGCACAACAAGATCAAGAAACCGACCGTCGGCTTCATCGCGGGCGTCACCGCGCCGCCGGGCCGGCGCATGGGCCATGCGGGCGCGATCATCTCCGGCGGCAAGGGCGATGCGAATTCCAAGATCGAAGCGATGAAGAGCGCGGGCATCCGCGTGTCGCTGAACCCGGCGGCGCTCGGAACCACGCTGGTGGACTTGCTGAACGGAAAATAAAAGTCTCACACAGAGACGCAAAGCCGCGGAGGAAACGCCCTCCGCGGCTTTGTGCTTTTCGCGCGGGCGCTATTTCGCGGCGATTGCCGCCCTGATGACGCCGACCATCCGGTCTTCCGGCGTGCGCGCTAGCTCCGGCAATGTCTTGCCACTGTCGAGAAGCCTGCCCATCACGAACCATGCCGCGCAATAAGCCTCGCGCTGCATGCCGTTGTTGCCCTGGCCGAAGGTGTATTTCATCGCGATCTCATGCCCGCTCTTGTCGAGAT
>Ga0207660_10000397_pt1 | contig 28599 bp, 27 predicted proteins | sample KBSC73BmetaG_FD_184335 | JGI IMG/M metagenome (GOLD analysis project Ga0207660, IMG submission 184335) | Corn rhizosphere microbial communities from Kellogg Biological Station, Michigan, USA - KBS C7-3B metaG (SPAdes) (version 2) | ecosystem: Host-associated > Plants > Roots > Rhizosphere ... | reverse complement strand
CACCTCATCGCACCGGCGCACGACGTGCTCTACCTCGGTCGCGGGCCCGATTATCCGATGGCGCTGGAAGGCGCGCTAAAGCTTAAGGAGATCAGCTACATCCACGCCGAAGGCTATGCCGCCGGCGAGATGAAGCACGGGCCGAGCGCGCGGATCGACGACAGTGTGCCGGTGATCGTGCTCGCGCCTTCAGGCCCGTTGTTCGAGAAGACGGTGAGCAACATGCAGGAGGTCCGCGCCCGCGGGGGACGGATCGTGCTCATCAGCGATGCTTCGGGAATTGCCGAAGCCGGCGAGGGCTGTATCGCGACCATCGAGATGCCCGAGGTCCATCCGCTGATCGCGCCTTTGGTCTATGCGGTGCCAGTGCAGCTGCTCGCTTACCATGTGGCGGTGCTGAAGGGCACGGACGTCGACCAGCCGCGCAACCTCGCGAAGAGCGTGACGGTGGAGTGAGCGTGATCGGCGGCAGCCTTTCGCGTGTGCAGCAGACGGTGAACGTGTCGCGGGGCACGACCGCCGTGCGCAAGCTGTTCCGCTCAAGCGAAGCGGCGCTGGTTGTGATGGCCGTTGCGCTGGGCATTGCCGCGGGGCTGCTCACCTTCGTCCTCAACAGGACCGCGCACGGCGTGCAGTCGATCCTTTACGGTCTCAACGGGCAGAGCCTGAGCGCGCAGCCGTCGGTTTCCCTGCTGTCTTTGCTCGCCCTTCCCGTCGGCGGGCTGTTGCTCGGCTTCGGCACCCGGGCCGCGGCCCGGCGGTGGCGGACGCCCGTCGACGTGGTCGAAGCGAATGCGCTGCACGGCGGTGTCATTCCGCTGCGCGACAGCCTGCTCGTTTGCCTGCAGACCTTACTGTCGAACGGAGTCGGCGCCTCGGTCGGCCTTGAAGCTGCCTACGCGCAGGCGGGCGGCGGGTTTGCATCGGTCGTTGGGCAGTGGCTCCGTCTGCGGCGCGCCGACATGCGGATCCTGCTTGGCGCCGGGGCGGGCGCGGCAATCGGAGCGGCGTTCAGCGCTCCGCTGACGGGCGCCTTCTACGCCTTCGAGATCGTCATCGGCGCCTATACGCCGGCGGCGATCGCGCCGGTCGCCGCGGCGGCGCTTTCGGCGGTCGTCACAGCGAGGCTGCTCGGCCTGGAAGCTTATATCATCGCGCTTCCCGGCGCGAAGGCGATCACCACCGAAGATTATCTCATCTACGCCGCGCTCGGCATCCTCTGCGCGGGCATCGCCATCGCGATCATGCGCGCGGTGACCTTCATCGAGGAAACGGTGCGATCGTCGACGCTGCTCGACGCGTGGCGGCCCGCGGTCGGGGGGCTGCTTCTGATCCCGCTGGCGATGGTGACGCCGCAGACGCTCTCGTCGGGGCACGGCGCGCTTCACTTCGATCTCGGGGCCGAGGTCGCGCTGCGCTTCCTCCTCCTGGTGTTCGTGGTGAAGATCATGGCTTCGGCGGTCTCGCTCGGCTTTGGCTTCCGCGGCGGGCTCTTTTTCGCATCGCTGTTCATCGGCTCGCTCGCCGGACAGTTGTTCGCGGGGGCCCTCGCGCACATCGCCGGAGCGCCGCAGATCGACCCGTCCGATGCCGCGCTGATCGGCATGGCGGCGATGGCCGCGTCGATCATCGGCGCGCCGATGACGATGTCGCTGCTGGTGCTCGAGACGACGCACGATTTCGCCCTCACCGGCGTCGCCGTGACCGCCGCGCTGTGCGCGAGCACGGTCGTTCGCGAGGCGTTCGGCTTCTCCTTCTCGACCTGGCGGATGCACACGCGCGGCCAGACGATCCGGAGCGCCCGCGACGTCGGATGGATCAGAAACCTTACGGTCGGCAAGATGATGCAGCGAACGGTCGATTCCGTCCCCGCATCGATGAGCGTGACGGAGTTTCGCCGCCGGTTTCCGCTGGGGTCGACATCCAATGTGGTCCTGACCGATAATACCGGCGCATATCTGGGCATCGTCGATACGGCGCGCGCGTTCGAGACCAGCCTGGATGCGGATAGCGAGATCGGCACGCTGGCGGAAATGAAGGGCGTCGCGCTGCGCCCGGCCGAGGACGTCCGGGAGGCGATGAACATCTTCGATTCGAACGGGGCCGATTTTCTCGCCGTGGTGAGCGACGACGGGGAGGTCATCGGCACGCTCGCGGAGAAGTTCATCCACCGCCGCTACACCGACGAGATGGACAAGGCGCAGCGCGAAATGTTCGGTGAATAGGCCGCTGCGCAACTTCCTCCTGATCGGCGCGGCGGTGTTCGTCGCCGCGGTCGGCGGCGCCTATTTCGGACGCACCTACACCCCGACGGGACAGCCGCAGCAGCCGGGTTCGCCGGACCGGCGCCGCCCGATCATCCAGATCGTCCGCCAGCAGCCCGGCTTTCCCAGCCTCGCCGACACGATTGCAAGCCTCTGCCCGTCGATCGCCGTCATCGTCCCCGCGGCGGGGACCGGCACGACGGCTGCGGGCTTCGCCGTTTCGGCCGACGGCTGGGTGCTTGCTTCAGCCGCGGTGCTGCCCGCCGGGGATGTGGAAGTGCATTTCGGAGCGGGTGACGCACTTCCCGTGTCCGAAACTCGCTCCGACCCGGTGTCGGGCCTCAGCATCCTCAAGACGACGGCGACCGGCCTCACGCCGGTGCCGCTCGCCGATCAGAGCTTCCCGCGGGTCGGCGACTTCGGCTTTGCCATCCAGGATCCCGCGGGCGAGGGTTGCAGCGCCGAAGCGGCGATGATCGCCAGCGACTTTCTGACCGACGGCGGCGCCCCGAGCGCCTACATCCGGCTGCAGCCGATGGGAGCGCCGCTGCCGCCCGGAGCGCCGTTCATTTCATCGGTCGGTCAGGCGATCGGCGTGGTCGCACCGAGCGGCCCGGCCTTTGCCGCCATCCCTTCCGATGTCGTCGCGGATATCGCCGACGAGCTGCTGCGTGGCAGCCTGTCGCCGACTACGCATTTTGGCTTTCGCGCCGAGGATTTCGACACCAGCCTGTCGAGCAGGCTCAGCGGTTCACGGTCGAGCGGGACGGCGGTGGCGCTGGTCCAGCCGAAGACGTCTGCAGCGCGGGCCGGGCTCCAGGCGGGCGACATCGTCGTCGCGGTGAACGGCTCGCCGGTGGCCAGCGCATCCGAGCTGGGAAGAGCGCTCGACGGTGCGGGAAAGTCTGTTTCGATGGACATCGCGCGCGGCGATCAACGGCTCACATTGACCATCTCACGGGTGCCGGGGAGCTGATTGCGCAGCTGAAATCATTGAATTCTCAACGATTTGGTGTATCATGCGCGACGGGGTGGGAGATAGGTCGTGGGTTATTTGCGTCCGCTGAGGACGGCTGACCGGATCGCCGACCAAAGCGATCCCCAGCATTATTGGCAGCACGGATATGCGATCGTTCGCGGGCTGTTCAGCCCTTCCGAGGTCGCCCAGATCGCCGAGGCGACCGACCAGCTTTACGCCGAAGGCGTGGCCCACGGGCGGAGCTTCCGGCACGGAAATCTTTATTACGACGTCGCGGAGGCAACCGGCGGCGACCCGCTGGTGCGCATGGTCCAGTGGCCGTCCTACCATCAGCAGGTCATGAATCGCGTCCGGCTCGACCGGCGGATCGCGCGGCTGATGCAGCCGCTGATCGGCGGCGACCTCAAGCAGATCATCAACCAGGTGCACTGGAAGGCGCCGAGCCGCATCGGCCATTTTGCCTGGCACCAGGACAGCCGTTCGCGCCGGCCCGCTTCGGCCTATCGCAACCTCGCTGATTCCTACGTCCAGACGGGCCTCGCGATCGACCGGCACCGACCGGAGTCCGGGTGCATGAAGTTCGTTCCGGGGAGCCATCTTGGCGGCGACCTCGGGATGGATTGCTCGAAAAAGGCGCTCGGAAGCGCGATGACCGGCGATGCGCTCGCGGCCGTCGGCCTTTCAGAAGCGGATGCCATCGAGCTGATCCTCGAGCCGGGCGATTTTGCGATGTGGAGCCCGTATCTGGTGCACGGTTCGGGCACCAACAGCTCCGATCACAAACGGCGGCTCTACATCAACGGCTATGTCCGCGCGGCGGACTGCGACCGCGGCGAATGGGCGTTCCGCGACGGAAAGCCCGTGCCGCTGGGGCCGAAGCCGCAGCTGGTTCATTACGAAGAACTCTACGAACGGCCCGAACCGCATTATGTCTGACTGAATGAAGGTCAGCGGCGGTTGTCATTGTCGAGCGGTGCGGTTCGAGACCGAAGTGCCCGCGCCGCCGGTACCGGCGCTGGATTGCAATTGCTCCGTCTGCCGGATGACCGGCTTCATCCATGTGATTGTGCCGCATGATCAGTTCGAGCTGATCAGCGGCCGCGACGCGCTCGCCAGCTACCGGTTCGGCAGCGGCGCCGCAGAGCACCTGTTTTGCCGCCACTGCGGGATCAAAAGCTTCTACCAGCCGCGGTCGCACCCCGACGCCTGGAGCGTGAATGCCAATTGCCTCGACGAGCCGGTCGAACTCGCGATTGAGAAGTTCGACGGTGCGCATTGGGAGCAGGCGAAGGCCAGCCTCGACGCGAGCGAGGTGCGCCGGTAGGCGGAGCCGATGCACCGCCCGCTGCGCCTGACGATCGACCGCTCGGCCATCCAGGCGAATTGGCGCTGGCTTCAGGAAAGGGCAGGAGTGACGGCCGGCGCCGCGGTGAAGGCGGATGCCTACGGGCTCGGCGCGCGCGAGACGCTCGAGGCACTGATCGAAGCGGGCTGCCGCGATTTCTTCGTTTCGACGTGGGCTGAGGCGGAAGAGCTCGGCAATCTGCCGGATGGCGTCAGTGTGATCGTGCTTCACGGTGTCGGCGCCGACGATGCCGAAGCGTCGCTAGGATCGGCTGCGCGGCCGTGCCTGAATTCGGCCGAGCAGGTGGCACGGTGGAAGGAAATCGCACCTGGCGGGCCATGTGACGCGATGATCGACACGGGCATGAACCGGTTGGGCGTCAGGCCGACCGAGATCGGCCTGCTCGACGGCCTGGCCATCGAGACGCTGCACACCCACCTCGCCTGCGCCGACGAGGACAGCCCCATGAACGCCATGCAGCTCGAGCGCTTTCGCGCGGTTGCGTCGGCGGTTCCCGCGCGCCGCTACAGCATGGCGAACAGCGCGGGGATCTGCCTCGGGCGGGACTTTAGCTTCGATCTCGTGCGGCCCGGATTGTCGCTCTACGGCGGCGTGCAAAGGGCCGAAGCCGAAGGGCATATCCGGCAGGTCGCGCGGGTAGAGGCGCAGATCGTGCAGCGGCGGCGCATCCCGGCGGGCGAGACCTGCGGCTATGGCGCGACCTTTCGCGCCGAGGCGGATACCGAGGCCGCGATCCTCAACATCGGCTACGCCGATGGATACCTGCGCGGCTTCTCGTCGCGGGGGTCGGCGTTCGCCGGCGAGTTCGCGCTGCCGGTGCTCGGACGCGTGTCGATGGACCTGATCGCCGTCGGGTGTGACGCCGCGCCCCAGCTCAGGGAAGGCGAGTGGGTCGAGCTCGACTACGACTTGCCCTCGGCTTCGAAGCAGTCCGGCCTTTCGCAGTACGAGCTTTTGACGACGCTCGGCTCGCGGTTCGAGCGGCGCTGGATTTGACGCGCTCCTCGGGCGGCGGCGTTTTCGGCTTGTAGCGGCAGAGGTCGATCACGGGGCAGCGCCAACATTCGGGCAGCCGCGCCTTGCAGGTGTAGCGGCCGTGCAGGATCAGCCAATGGTGCGCGTCGCGGCGGAACGGCCGCGGCACGATCTTCTCGAGCTTGGCCTCGACTTCGTCGACCGTCTTTCCGGGCGCTAGGCCGGTGCGGTTGCACACCCGGAAGACATGCGTGTCGACGGCGAACGTCTCCTCGCCGAACGCGGTGTTGAGGACAACGTTGGCGGTCTTTCGGCCGACACCCGGCAACGACTGCAGTTGTTCGCGGGTGCGGGGGACTTCGCCGTCGAACTCGTCGATCAGCACCTGGCTGAGCGCGATGACGTTCTTCGCCTTCGTATTGAACAGGCCGATCGTCTTGATCGCATCGCGCAGGGCATCTTCGCCCAAGTCGATCATGTGCCTCGGCGTCGTGATGCGCTGGAAGAGCGGCCGGCAGGCGATGTTGACGCTCGCGTCGGTCGCCTGAGCGGAGAGCACGACCGCGACCAGTAGCTGATAAGGGTTATCGGATTCGAGCTCGGTCGTCGGCGAGGGGTTCGCTTCGGCGAGGCGGCGGAAGAATTCGAAGACCTGCTCGCGGTTCACCGGAGCTCGTCCAGCGCACGGCCGAGGCGATTCAGAGCCTCCTCGAAATCCGCAGTGGGAAGGCCGAAGCCGACGCGGAAGTGCTCCGGCATTTCGAACCACCGGCCGGGCACCACAGCCGCCTCGTAGCGTTCGCGGAGCAGGGCATCGAGGCGTTCGGTGTCGCCGCCGCTCCAGCGCGGGAATGCGGTGATGCCATGTTCGGCGGGCATACATTCGAGGTCGATGCGCGCCTTCGCGAACGCGTTCCAGTGCTCGCGATTGTCCGCAAGCATCTGCGGATTGTCGCCGACGACTTCATCCATGTGCTCGAACGCGATGCAGGCAAGCCGCTCGGCCGGATGCGCCTGGTTCACGCCGAAGAGGTCGTTGAGGCGCCACATTCGCTCGGCGACGTCCGGCTCGGCGAGGATCCAGCCGCAGCGGAGGCCGCTGAGGCCGTAGACCTTGGTCAGGCTGTTAGTGCACACGAACTCGGGGCCGAGATGGACTGCGCTGCGCGGCCGAGGGACAGCGGAATCGAGATAGACTTCGTCGACCAGCACGCGCGCGCCGAGTGCACCCACTCCACGGAGCTCCTCCTCGCTCGCGAGCGCGCTGCTGGGATTGTGCAGGTTAGTGATGACGATGAGGCTCGTTCGATCCGACATCTGCTTTTGGATTGCCGCCGGATCGAGCCTGAATGCGTCCGCCGAATTGCGCTCGAACCGCTTGATCTCGGCACCGAGGAAGCTCGCCGCGCCGAGCAGCAGCTCATAGGTGGGATGCTCGATCAGCACCTCGTCGCCCGGCGAGATCAGTGTCGCCATGGCGAGGAAGTTCGCCATGGACGTGCCGTCCGCCGCGACGACCTGATCGACGGACACATCGTAGCGGCGGGCAATCGCTTCGCGCAACGGCCGATAACGCGGGTGGCTGGCGCCATCGAGGTCGAGGTCGGCGATGGAGATCGGCAGCGAATCCATGCGAAAGTGCGGCACCTCACTCATCGTCAGCGGGTAGCGCACGGCTGGCCTGAACTTCGCCCAGTGCATGTAATCGGAGCGCATGCTTCTCATGCGGCGGCCCGCTTTTTACGCTGCCAGTAGAGGCAGGCCGGAATGCCGGCGGCGAGGATCACGTAGCCGATCATCGCATTCACCGGATTGTTCGCCACCGTGGCCGCGACGACCGTCCAGCACGCGAGCACGTATATCACCGTCGTGAAAGGATGGCCGGGCGTCTTGAAGAAGACTTTCTGGTCGGGGTCGCGGCGGCGGAAGACGAACAGGGCCGCGCCGGTAAGGCCGAAGAATATGAAATCGACCGAGACCACATAGTTGAGGATCTGCCCGAAGGTGCCCGACAGGGCGATGATCGCCGCTGCCGCCCCCTGGAGAACGATCGCTACTACCGGCACGCGGGTCCTCGCGCTGACCTGCGCGACGCTGCGGAAGAACACGCCGTCCTCCGCCATGGCAAAGTAGACGCGCGGCGCGGTCAGCATGCCTTGGCTGAGGAAACCGAGGGCGGAAATCGCGATGCCGAGCCCGATGAAGGTCGCGCCTTTGCTCCCGACCGCCAGCCGCATCGCGTCGGTCGCCGGTGTCTTGGACGCGGCGAGGCCGCCAGGTCCGAGCGCATGGACGCAGACAAATGCGACCGCGGTGTAGAGCAGCACGACTCCGGCGACGCCGAACAGCAGCCCGCGCGCGAGGTCGCGCTGCGGATTGCGCATTTCACCGGCGACGAAGCTCGAAGTCTGCCAGCCTCCGTAGGAGAACATGACCGGCGTCATGGCTGCGCCGACCGCAGCGAGGGTGGACGCGGAGCTCGGGCCTGGCGGATGCAGCTGGGCGGTGACCGCGGGCGCGAACAGCAAGCCGATGAGCACCAGCGCGCCGATGGCCAATATCTTGAGCACCATGAGCCCGTTCTGGACGTTGCTGCCCGACCGCACGCCGAGGCAGTTGATCAGCGTCAGGATGGCGAGAACGCTCACAGCCACCGCATTGTCGCCGAGCGGCAGGTGGACAAGGTCGCCCAAATAGCGCGCGAAGGTGATGGCAACCGCGGCCATTCCGCCTGATTGGATAACCAGAAGCAACGCCCAGCCGTAGAGGAACGCCGGCATCGGCCCGTAAGCGTCGCGCAGATAGGCGTATTGGCCGCCCACCTCCGGGCGCCGAGCCGCGAGCTCGGCGTAAACGAAGGAGGCAAACAGCGCGATTAGACCGCCGAGGACCCACACGCCGACGATCAGCAGCGGCGTGGTGACGTGGCGTGCCACCTCCGCCGGCGTGACGAAGATGCCGGAGCCGATGATCCCGCCCATGACCAGCATGGTCGCGTCGAAGAGGCCGAGACGGCGGGCCAGCCCGTGAGAACTGGTGTCCGATTCGCTCACAAAGAGCCGATGACGTGACGCATCGAATAGAGGCCTGCGGGCCTGCCGACGAGGAACCGCGCCGCGGCGAGCGCACCGCGCGCGAAGATCGTCCGGCTTTCCGCCCGGTGGGACAAGATCACCCGCTCTTCGGGTCCCAGGAAGAGCACGTCATGCTCGCCCACGACGGTCCCGCCGCGCATCGATGCAAAGCCGATCGCGCCCGGCTGGCGCGTCAGCCCAGTTCCATCTCGGCCGCGCTCCGCCTTCAGCTCGCCTCCGCGACCTTGCGCCGCGGCCTCGCCGAGCAGCAGGGCCGTGCCCGACGGCGCATCGGCTTTCATCCGGTGGTGCGTTTCGGTGATCTCGACATCCCAATCGGGACCCAGCACCTCGGCCGCCCGCCGGACGAGCACAGCAAGCAGCGCAACGCCCACCGACGTGTTCGGCGCGTAGAGCACGGGAATCTGCCTCGACGCTTCCGACAGCCTGGCATCGGCGGTTTCGTCGAGCCCGGTCGTTCCGATCAGGATCGGAATGCCGGCGGAGACCGCTCGGTCCAGGCTCGCCGGCAATGCAGCAGGCGCCGAGAAGTCGACCAGCACATCGCCGTGATCCTGGTCGATCTCGAAGCCTGTCGTTTCCTCGACAGCGGCCGCGATCGCTTGTCCCATGCGGCCGTTCGGCGCGAACAGGCTGATGCGGATCGGCTGGTCGGCAGTGCGCATGGCCCGGTGGATTAGCGAAGCCGTTCCTGCAGCGCCAGCGCGGCCGCAGGGGCGCGTTCCTTCGCGCCATTGATCATGAAGATGTATGTGTCGCCGCTCTTCTGCCATTTGCGAGCTTTGGCGGCGAACTTCCTGAGACCTTTCTCGTCATAGCCGGTCTCGACCTCTTCGCGCATGCGCTGGAGCCGCGCGTAGGTGAAATCGGCGGTCTCGGCTTCGATCAGCGGATATTCGTCGGCGTCTTCGAAAACGATCGCGATGTTGCGGTCACGGCAGAGCGCGAAGAATCTTTCGTCACGGAAGCTCTCCTCGCGCGGCTCGATCGCGTGGCGGAGGGTGATTCCGTCGAGCTTTTCGGGAAGGAGATCGACGAACCGGCCGATGTCTCCGGCGTCGAACTTCCGGCGAGGGAGGAACTGCCAGAGGATCGGCCCGAGCTTGGGGCCAAGGGCGGTAAAGCCCTGCGCGAAGAACTTCGACAGTCCTTCCGCCCCTTCGGCGAGCCGCGACCGCGACACGCAGTAGCGGGCGCCCTTGATCGCAAACTGGAAGCCGTCCGGAACGGTCCTCTCCCACGCCTCCCAACTTGCGGGCTTCTGACGGCCGTAGAAGGTCGAATTGATCTCGATCGCGGTCAACCGGTGCGCCGCATATTCGAGCTCTTTAGAATGCGGGAGCTTGTCGGGGTAGAAGAGCCCCCGCCACGGCTCGTAGGTCCAGCCCCCAATGCCGATGCGGATTTTCCCTTCGCTCATCGCGCAGCCGCTCTATGCTCGGCAAGTGGATGTCCGCAACATCGTGATCCTGACGGGCGCCGTCGTTTCGGCGGAGAGCGGGCTTGCTACGTTCCGGGGACCCGACGGACTTTGGGAGGGGCATCGAGTCGAGGATGTCGCCACGCCCGAGGCGTTCGCGCGCGATCCGGCGCTGGTCCACGCTTTCTATGACGCGCGGCGGGCGAAGCTGGACGCTGTCGAGCCGAATGCCGCCCATAAGGCGCTTGCGCGGCTCGATGTCGAGTGGCCGGGCAAGCTGCTGCTCGTCACGCAGAATGTCGATGACCTGCACGAGCGGGCCGGATCGAAGCGGTTGATCCACATGCACGGCGAGCTGACCAAGGGCCGGTGCCTCCGCTGTAAGGAGCGGTTCCGCTGGTCGGGCCCGATGGGGGAGGGCGCTCAATGCCCGAGCTGCGGGACGACGGCTATGGTGCGGCCGGACATCGTCTGGTTCGGCGAGATGCCCTACGAGATGGATCGAATCGACGAGGCGCTTCGAAGTTGCGACCTGTTCGTTTCGGTTGGGACGTCAGGCGCAGTCTATCCCGCGGCAGGCTATGTGCAGACGGCGCGATATTGCGGCGCGCACACGCTGGAAATTAACCTCGAACCCAGCCTCGGAAGCATGATGTTCGATGAAAGCCGGATCGGCAGGGCAGGCGAGATCGTGCCGCAGTGGGTCGGGGAGTTGCTTCAATCCGCCCACTCGAGTCCGATCTCGCGGTAGAGCGAGCGGTCCTCACCCCATTTGGGCTCGACCTTCACGTGCAGGAACAGGTGCACGGGCCGGCCGAGGTGCTGGCAGATTTCCGCGCGCGCCGCGGCGCCGATGCTCTTGAGCCGCTTTCCGCCTTTGCCGATGACGATCGCCTTCTGGCTTTCGCGCTCGACGATGATCTGTTGGTTGATGACGGTCGAACCGTCGGGCCGGTCTTCCCAGCTCTCCGTCTCGATGGCCGTCGCATAAGGCAGCTCCTGATGGAGCTGGTTGACGATCTGCTCACGGGTCAGCTCGGCAGCGATCATGCGGTCGGTCGCGTCGGAAACTTCATCCTCGGGATAGAGCCAGGGCCCATGCGGCATGGCTTGCGCGAGCGCCTGCTTGACGTCGGGAATGCCGTCGCCCTCCGCAGCGCTGATCATGAAAACCTTCGCCGGATCGATGCGCGCGGTCAAATCGGTCGCCAACCCAAGAAGCGAGCCCTTGTTGACCAGATCCACCTTGTTAAGCGCGAGGAACACAGGCTGCTTGCGGTTCCCAAGTGAGAAGATGAGCCGCTCCACCTCGGCATTCACCCCCGCCGCGGCGTCGATCACGAGGAGGATCAGGTCCGCGTCCTGCGCACCTGTCCACGCGGCTGCGACCATCGCCCGGTCGAGCCGTCGCCGCGGCTCGAAGATGCCGGGCGTGTCGACGAGCAGGACTTGGCTGCTGCCCTCGATGGCGATGCCCATCAGCCGGGCGCGCGTGGTCTGCGGCTTGCCGCTGACGATTGCGACCTTCTGGCCGACGAGCGCATTTACCAAAGTCGACTTGCCGGCGTTCGGCGCGCCGATCACAGCGACGAAGCCCGCGCGCGTTTCGGAGGCGGTCATTTCAGCTTCTTCAATAGTGCCTCGGCGGCTTCGGTTTCCGCTTCCTGCTTGCTGGTCCCCTCGGCAGTGGCTTCGCCGAGGCCCGGCACCGAAACGCGGATGGTGAATTTCGGCGCGTGGTGGGCGCCGGTGCGGCCGACAACTTCATAAACCGGCATGTTGCAGTCGCGGGCTGCCGCCAGCTCCTGGAGCGCGGACTTGGGATGCTGCGGCGCCTTGCGCTGCTCGACGAGGTGCGGGCCCCAGGTGCGGTTGATAAAGCTCTCGGCAGCCTCGAGGCCGCCGTCGATGAGGAGCGCGCCGATCAGCGCTTCGACCACGTCGCCGATGACATTGTCGCTCTCGGTCGCGCGGTCCTCGCGCGCCTGCTTGCCGAGGCGCACGACCGCTGGAACGCCGATCTCGCGGCCGATGTCGGCGCAGGTCTCGCGCGCGACCAGGACGTTGTAGCGGCGGGAGAGATAGCCTTCGGCCTCTTGCGGATGGCGGTCGTAAAGCGCGCGGGCGATCACATGGCCGAGCACGCGGTCGCCGAGGAATTCGAGCCGCTCATAATCCTGGCCGGCGCCGACGCTCTTGTGCGTAAGCGCAAGCTCGAACAGGCCGAGGTTGCTCGCGGAGTGGCCGAGCTTGTCCTTCACGAACCTTGCGACTTCAGCTTTCACTCGGTCTCTCCCGTGTAGCCGTTCTCGATCCGGCTCGCCCGAAGCGCGCTGAACCAGGTCCACGGCTTCCAGTAGGACGCGCTGCCGTCGGTCGACCAAAAAGTCACGAGTGCACGGCCGATCAGATGATCGACAGGAACCATGCCGATTCCGCCGACGCTTGACGGAAAGCGGCTGTCGAGGCTGTCGTCACGATTGTCGCCCATCAGGAACAGGTGTCCGGGAGGCACGCGAACGGGGCCGAAGTTGTCCGCGGGCCCCTCCTGGTCTTCGTCGAGGATGGTGTAGGACGGGCCGCCGGGCAGCGTCTCTAGATCGGCGCGGATCAGGCAGGAGGCGCGGCCCGACTCGACGACCATCGTCGGAATCGCGGGCGGCACGACGCGGCAGGGACTGTTCGGGCTGACCGCAATGCGCACCGGCGGAAGTGGTTTCGAAGCGACCGCCTTGCCGTTGAGGATCAGGCGCCCGTTCGACATCGCGACCGTGTCACCGGGGATCCCGATCACGCGCTTGATGAGATCGGCGTCTTCGGTCGGATGCCGGAACACGACCACGTCGCCACGCCCGGGGAGGTGAGTGAGGATGCGACCGTCGAAGGATGGGAAGCTGAAGGGGAAGCTGTAGCGCGAATAGCCGTACGGCCATTTCGCGACGATGAGATAATCCCCGATGTAGAGCGTCGGCAGCATTGAGCCGGAGGGGATGTCGAACGGCTGGACGATGAGGCTCCTTAAGCCCCAGGCGAAGATCACGAGGAGGAGGAAGAAGCGCGCGAGGCTTCCCGCGCTCTCTTGTCGTTCGGGCTTGGACGAGCCGCGGCGGGGCCGTTTGGAGGGCATCCGCTTCGCTGTTTGGCGAGGCGCGGCGTGAGGTCAAGCCGGGGTGGCATTTGCCGGCTCTGCCATTATGTGCCGCGCAATGGCCGAACGACCCCAGCCCAAGGCGACGAAGACGCTCAAGCGGCTCTTCGATGAGGAACCCGATCGGCTGAGCCGCTTCACGTTCGAAGCTGCGGGAATCTATTTCGACTGGTCGAAGACACATCTCGACCCCGAGGTGATGGAACGGTCGGTCGTACGCGCAAAGCGCATGGGCTTTGGCGCCGCGCGCGACGCACTGTTCGGCGGAAGGGTTGTCAATGCGAGCGAAGGCCGGCCGGCAACCCATGTCGCCGAACGCGGCAGCGGCGCTCCCGACGAGGTCGATCTCGCGACTGTCCGCCGGCAGCGGATGCGCGCGCTCGTGGACGCGGTCGAAGGCGGCGCGTTCGGCGAGCTTACGGGAGTCCTCCATATCGGCATCGGCGGATCGGTGCTCGGGCCGGCCCTGCTGGTCGACGCGCTGGGCCGCCGCACGTCGGCGCTGACCGTGCGGTTCCTGTCGAACATCGACGGCGCGGCGTTCGATGATGCAGTGCGGCCGCTCGATCCGGGGACGACTCTGGTGGTGGCCGCGTCGAAGACCTTCTCAACGCTCGAGACCCTCGCCAATCTCGATGCGGCGCGCGCCTGGCTTCGCGCCGGCGGAGTTGCCGATCCGGACGCCCGCGTGATCGCGGTCACCGCGAAGCCCCAGGCGGCGGTCGATCAAGGGATCGATGAAAGCCGCATCCTCCAGTTCGGCGAGGGAGTCGGCGGACGTTATTCGCTGTGGAGTTCAGTCGGACTCAGCGCCGCACTCGCGCTCGGCTGGGATGCGTTCGAGGCATTGCTCGAAGGAGCGGCCGAGATGGACCGCCATTTCCGCTTCGCGGAGCCGCGCGAGAACGTGCCGCTGATCGCGGCGTTCGCAGACCGGCTCTACGTCGAGAATTTCGCATGCCAGACACGGGCGGTGTTCGCCTATGACGAGCGGCTTCGGCTGCTGCCCTTCTATCTCCAGCAGCTCGAGATGGAATCGAACGGGAAGTCGGCCACGAATGACGGCAAGCCGGTCAAATGGCCGACAGCGCCCGTGACCTGGGGCGGAACGGGCACGGACGCGCAGCACGCGGTGTTCCAGCTGCTTCACCAGGGGACGATCATTGCGCCCATCGAGTTCGTGGCGGTGCGCGGGAGCGACGACGACCAGGACGCGGAGCATCACCGGATGCTCCTGCTCAATGCCTTTGCGCAGGGCGCGGCGCTCATGGAAGGCCGCGCGAGCGACGATCCGCAGCGCAGCTACTCGGGCAACCGGCCGAGCGCGACTGTCCTGCTCGACCGGCTCGATGCTCGGTCGCTTGGTGCGCTCATCGCCTTTTACGAGCACCGCACCTTCGCCAACGCGGTGCTGCTGGGCATCAACCCGTTCGACCAGTTCGGAGTCGAACTCGGCAAGCAGATCGCGCGTCAGCTTGCCGACGGCGGCGAGAACGACGACGTCGATCCGTCGACCCGGGCGCTGATGGAACGGGCGGGGCTCTGATGGCGGATTTCGACCTGTTCGTGATCGGCGCCGGATCGGGCGGCGTGCGCGCTTCGCGGGTCGCGGCCGCATATGGCGCGAGGGTGGCCGTCGCCGAGGAATATAAGGTCGGCGGTACCTGCGTAATCCGCGGCTGCGTGCCCAAGAAGCTTCTGGTGTACGGCGCGCATTTCGCCGAGGACCTCGACGATGCCGCGATGTTCGGCTGGGATGTCCCGAAAAAGACGTTCGACTGGGCGGTGCTGCGCGACAATGTGCTTGCCGAGGTGTCGCGCCTGGAAGGCGCTTATACGGAGACGCTGAACAGCCACAAAGTCACCATCTTCCGGGAACGCGCGACACTGACCGGGCCCAATTCGATCCGCCTCGCCAGCGGCAAGGAAGTGACGGCAGAGAAGATCCTGATCGCTAGCGGAGCCCGGCCGGTCATGCCGCCGATCGACGGCATCAAACATGCGATCAGCTCGAACGAAGTCTTTCACCTGGAAAAGCTGCCGAAGCGGATCGTGATCGCCGGCGGCGGCTATATCGCCAACGAGTTCGCGGGCATCTTTCACCAGTTCGGAAGCCGGGTCACCCTGGTCAACCGCAGCGACGTAATGCTTCGCCATTACGACCAGCAGATCGTCGATCGGCTGATCCAGATTTCCCTGCGCAAGGGCATCGACTTCAAATTCCATGCAACGATCGACGGGATCCGGCGCGGCGACGACGGCAAGCTCCACATCGAGATGACCGGCTGCGACGACCTCGAGGCCGACGAGCTGCTCTTCGCCACCGGCCGCGAGCCGAACACGCAGGGGCTCGGCCTCGAAGAGGTCGGCGTGGAGCTCGGTGAAAAAGGACGAGTGAAGGTTGATGAAGACAATCGCAGCTCGGTGCCTTCGATCTTCGCTGTCGGCGACGTCACGGACCGCGTGCAGCTGACGCCCGTCGCAATCCGCGAAGCGCAGGCCTTTGCCGACACGTTTTTCGGAAGCAAGCCGTGCCGGGTCGATTACGGTTGCATTCCCTCGGCGGTGTTCAGCCATCCGCCGCTTGCCGGCGTCGGCATGACCGAGGGGCACGCGCGCAACACTATCGGTCCGGTCAAGATCTTCACGTCCGACTTCCGGCCGATGAAGAACGTGCTCGCCGGCCGCAACGAGCGCTCGCTCTACAAGATCGTCGTCGATGCGGAGAGCGAGGTCGTCGTCGGAATCCACATGATCGGCCCCGACTCACCAGAGATTCTCCAGGCAGCCGCGATCGCAGTGAAGGCCAAGCTGAAGAAGGCGGAGCTGGACGAGACGATCGCACTCCATCCGACCATGGCCGAAGAACTGGTGTTGATGCGGTGAATCCTCCGCCGCTATGGCGGAAGCGATGCAGGACGCGATCATCATCGGAGCCGGCCACAACGGCCTGACCTGCGCTTATTATCTGGCGCGACGCGGCCTCAACGTCACCGTGCTCGAAAACGCGGCCAACGTCGGCGGCGCAGCGATCACGGACGAGTTCCTCCCCGGCTTTCGCAACTCGGCCGCGAGCTACACGGTCAGCCTGCTCCAGCCCAAGGTGATCCGCGACATGGAGCTCGAGCGGCACGGCCTGAAGGTCGTGCTGCGAAAGACCGACAATTTCCTCCCCGGCGACGGCGATTACCTGCTCTCGGGGCGCAATGGCCTGACCCGCAAGGAGATCGCGCGACACCACAAGCCCGACGCCGAAGCTTACGACCGGTACGTCGCCGAGCTGGAGACGGTCGTCCGGCTGCTCAAGAAGTGGCTCCTTCGCGCGCCGCCCAACGTCGGGCGTAAAGTGAGCGCCATCCCCAAGCTGCTGAGCCTCGGACGCGACATGGCGGGGCTGAGCCTCGACGAGACACGCACCGTCCATGATTTCGCCCTGCGCAGCGCCGCTGAAATCCTCGACCGCCATTTCGAAGGCGATCTCACCAAGGCTTTGTTCGGCTTCGACGGGGTCGTCGGCAATTTCGCGTCACCTCAGTCGCCTGGGACAGCTTACGTCCTTCTCCACCATTTGTTCGGCGAAGCGGCCGGCGTGCCGGGTGCCTGGGGCCACGCGATCGGCGGCATGGGCTCAATCACCCAGGCGATGGCGCGCGCGTGCCGTGAGGCCGGCGTCGACATTCTCCTCAACACGCCCGTCGAGGAAGTGATCGTCGACCGAGGCCGCGCGGCGGGCGTCGTTGCTGGCGGGAAAGCGTGGCGCGCCAACACCGTCGTTGCCGGCGTCAATCCCAGGCTCCTGTTCGACCGGCTGGTGCCGCGCGGCGCCGTCGATGCGGATGTCGCGGCGCGCATGCACGGGTGGAAGTGCGAAAGCGCGACCTTTCGCATGAACGTAGCTTTGTCCGAGCTGCCTCAATTCACCGTGCTGCCGAAGAAGGGCAATCACCTCACCGCCGGCATCATCATGGCGCCGAGCCTCGATTACATGCACCGCGCCTATCTCGACGCGGCGGTGAACGGCTGGGCAAAGCAGCCGATCATCGAAATGCTGATTCCAACGACGCTCGATCCGAGCCTCGCGCCCAAGGGCAAGCATGTCGCGAGCCTGTTCTGCCAGCACTTCCGCTACGACCTCGGCGAGGGGCGTAGCTGGGACAGGGAGCGGGAGAAGGCCGCGGACCAGATCATCGCCACCGTTGACGCCCACGCGCCCGGTTTCGCCAAATCCGTGATCGGCCGGCAGATTCACTCGCCGCTCGACCTGGAGCGGCGGTTCGGCCTGGTCGGGGGTGACATTTTCCACGGCAAGATGAGCCTCGACCAGCTGTTCAGCGCGCGGCCGATGATCGGCGCGGCGGACTATCGGATGCCCCTGAAAGGGCTCTACCTCTGCGGTTCCGGCGCGCACCCGGGTGGCGGCGTGACCGGCGCTCCCGGTCATAATGCGGCGCATGCGGTGCTGTCGGACCGGCGGCTGTGGAACCGGCGGCGACATTGAAACCGCTCGAAGGGATCAAGGTCCTCGACCTCAGCCGGGTGCTTGCGGGGCCGTGGTGCACACAGTTGCTGGCGGACCTAGGCGCCGAGGTGACCAAGATCGAGCGGCCGGGGCAGGGAGACGATACCCGCCACTGGGGGCCGCCCTGGCATGGGGAACGGAACAGTCGCGTCGCCGCTTATTTCCTGAGCTGCAACCGCGGCAAGAAATCGGCGGCGATCGATTTTTCGACGGCTGAAGGCGCAGCGCTCGTACGCAGGCTCGCGGGGCAGGCGGACGTCGTCATCGAGAACTTCAAGGTCGGCGGGCTCAAGAAGTTCGGCCTCGACGCCGCAACCTTGCGCGAGAAGAACCCGCGGCTGGTCTATGCGTCGATCACCGGCTTCGGCCAGAATGGCCCCCACGCGGACCGCGCCGGATATGATTACATCATTCAGGGCATGGGCGGCCTGATGAGCATCACGGGCCTGCCGGACGGGGTCCCCGGCGGCAGCCCGATGCGCGTCGGGGTCGCGGTCGTCGACCTGTTTACCGGGCTCTACACCTGCGTCGCCGTCCTTGCGGCGCTCTATCGGCGCGAGAAAAGCGGCGAGGGCGCGACCATCGACATGGCGCTGTTCGATACGCAGCTGGCGATGCTCGCCAACCAGGCGTCGAATGCCTTGGTCGGCGGCAAGGACCCGCCACGCCAGGGCAACACGCATCCGAACCTGGTGCCCTATCAGCCGTTCGACGCATCGGACCAGCCGATCATCATTGCCGTCGGCAACGAGCGGCAGTTCGCAAGGCTATGCGAGATTTGCGGCCATCCGGAGTGGGCGAGCGATCCGCGGTTCGCATCCAACGAAGCGCGCGTCGGCAACCGCGATGAAATCGTGCGGCTCGTCGGCGAGGCGATTCACCGGAGGCCGGCGCGCGACTGGCTCGATCAGCTCGAAGCCGCGGCCATTCCCGCGGGTCCGATCAATCGCATCAGCCAGGCGCTGGCAGACGTGCAGGCGCAACATCGCGCAATGGTCCGGACGATCGCGGGGATGCCGCTGGTCGGATCGCCGGTGCGGCTGGACGGCGCGCGCGCAGATTCGGACCTGCCGCCGCCCGCGCTCGGCGAGCATACCGCCGAATTGCTGGCGGATCTCGGGATCGACGAGGCCGAAGCCGCCCGCCTCAGAGAAGCGGGCGTCATCGGCGACTGATCGTCGGACTTATTTGCCGGCCGGCGGCTTGCTGGCGCTTTCGACGAGCAGGTCGAGCTGCTTCTGGCAGCCGTTCTGGATCAGCACCTGCGCCGCTCCGACAAGGTCGGTGGGCGGGGACTGAACGGTGACCATGTCGAGGCTGCTCTTCTCGCCGGTGTCGGGCCACTCGACTTGGTAGCTCGCACCGCTCTTGATCGGCAGCGCGGCGGGCCAAGCCGTCAGCGCGCTACCGGCGGCCCAGGTCAGCTGCTGCGAGCTCCCGTCGGCGCCCCGGATCGTGACTGTCGAGGCGGCCTCGCTATCGGGGCGCCAGACCTTCAGCTTCGCGGGATCCGCCACGCAGACCTTGCCGCCCTGGCTTACATCGATGTCCCAGACGCTCGGATTGTGGGCAACCTCGGCCGCGCGAAGCGCGCCGAAGCGCCCGCGCTGCCCCGCGGCCGAGGCGAGGCTGACTTGCGCGGCGTCGAAATTGCCGGGACCTCTCAAAGTCTGGGCGGAGCTTGGCCCAAGGACCGTCACCACATCGCCGCCCTGGAGCGTGATCTTCGCGCTCGGCGGAAGGGTCTTGCCCGGCGGATAGGCCTTGGCCGACGGGCCAAGCGATTTCACCACCACCACGTTCGCGAGGGCCGCGGTCGATCCGAGGGCGAACGCGATTGCTGCGCCCCACAGCATTGCTTTACCAGCCATTGTTCAAGCTCCCCTGGTCCAGAATTCGCAATTGCATTGCCCCCGCGCCTTCCGGCAGCGGCCGAGTCGAACCCATGTGCAGCTTTGCCGGCACGTTATGCCCGCGTTTGCACGCGGTCAATGAATGCGCGCCAAATTGCGCGGCAGTTCAAGCGGTTCGCGGTGCCCGCTTCCGGTTTGCGGTCCCGATCAGCGTCTCCAGCGCCTCGATACGTCGGCTGTTGTCGGCGATGAGCTCGGCAATTTCGCCCTCTTTCGCCTCGCGCTTGATTACGGTTCGAATTGCGCGCGCGATGTCTTCCGAGACGTCCTTCAGCGCCTTCTGCTCCTGGCGGCTCGGTATCGAGCCGTCGGGACGGGGTCCTACCAGCATATAGCCGATCGGCTCCTCCTTGTCCGAGCTCGGGACGAGCGGCACGCGGATGGGGAAGACGCGGTCCGAAGCCTCGCAAATGTCGCTCTTATAGTCTTGCGCGAAAACGGAAATTCGCCACGCGTCCACTTCGTCGACGCTGAGCCCGCGGACGCTGAGCACGCAGCCATTTACGATCATCGCCGCTCTTACCGAGCGGACGCCGCGATCGACCTGGGCGAGAATTTCGGCAAGCATCTCGTCGAGCGACGCGGTCTCGCGCATGTCGCGCATGCTTTGAGGAAGATCTTCGCGGAGCAGGAACAGGTTTCGCTGGAACTTCTTCTCCGACCAGCGCTGGACGCGCTCCTGGATCGGGTTGACCATGATCGTCGCCAGCGCCGCGGCGAAGATGATCGGGCCTTCGTTATTGGTGTTGCCGGAATAATTGTAGACGATCTGCTTCACCGCATCGCCGGCGGCCGCGAACACCGCCGCGACACCGAGCGTGATGACGGCGAAGTTCACCGATCGCCCGATGACGATCTCCGCGTCGTACAGGCGGTAGCGGAGCAGGGCGATGAGCAGCCCGAGCTGAAGCAGGAACACCGCCAGCGCAAAGCTGACTCCGGCCGACATCTCGACCAGCAATTGGTGACCGAAGCTGTCGGTCGAATATTTGAGATAGTCGCAGACGGTGGAGATGCAGCGCAGCACGGCATAGGCGCTGATCCCGAACAACGCCCACCGGATTTGCTGGCGCTGGTCGCTCGACTCGGTCTGGCGCAGCCGCCGGATCATCGCGAGAACGCCGATGATCATGAAACAGATGAAGTAGCTCTGATAGACCTGGCCGTGCAGGAACATGAGCATCGGCACGCAGGCGATGAGTCCGACCACCCGCCATGACAGGTTGCCGTGCGGGAACAGCAGGATGCCGGCGAGGAGAAGCAGGTTGCCGACGTCGTAGATCGCCACGTTGACGCTCAACGGCACGCCGATGTTGGCGAGGAATACGGACGACGGCTGCTCGGCGGCGATGCTCACCAGCACGGCGAGCGAGAGGATCGAGCTGACCACGTCGCGCGAGTTGCGGTGGTGGAGCAGCCAGGCCGCCCACAGCAGGAACGGGTAGAAAAGCACCTGAAGCAAATCGATGAAGCTCAGCCATCGCGGCGAAATGCCGAGCGCTCGCGCGCCATCGTCGATGTGGTTCTCGCCGGTGGTCACGGTCACGTCGCGCACGTGGCCGTCGGGATCGCGCACCGTCAGCGGCACGTCCGACTGGTCGTTGGCGTAGAGCACATTGCTCATCGCGAGATAGGCGGGGTCGTTGGCGTGGGCGGCGAGCGCCTCCTCCGTCACCGGCATCGTCTTGGGCAGCGGCAGGCCGAAGACCGCGATGATGTGATCGCCCGCGACAATGCCGTTCTTCGCGGCGACCGGGCCGACGGTGAATCGCACCTCTGTCGCGTCCCTGGGCGCGACCGCGAGACCGACGCGGCTGCCGAGCAGGAGCTGCGAATTGTTTGCCGGTTCGGTGTAGCGATAGTAAAAGCCGACTACGGGCCCGACGAACGCGAGCAGGAACGCCGCAACCCACAATATGGTGAAGATTCGCCGAGTCGTCGCGTTGAACTGGGGAAGCACCGGCGGGAGCCGGAACCCCCGTCTCAGTGCCTGGTCATTCCTGGGCAAGGCAAGCTGCATCCCCGATCAGCTCCAGCCGCGATAACTTCGGGTATCATGGTCGGCGTCAAGGCCGGGCGCAATCGCTAAGTGTTTGAGGCGTCTTCGCTCTCTATCCCTTGCTCGCCGTAGCGCGACTGGATGAAGCGGCCCTGGGTTTCGAACGCCGCGAGGTCGCCGCGGGCGAGATGCTCGGACACTTCGGCCAGCGCGCCGCGCGCCGCGGCGAGGCTTTCGACGAGACGCTCGTCGACGGTCTTGCCTTCGCCATCCTGCTCGCCGCGGTAGGTCTTGGGCACGTCGGCGTATCGTTCGATCAGCCCGGGCAGGTGCACGGACATCAGACGGCGCGCATCCTGGGCCTGCGGGTCCAGCGTATCGACGCGCTCGAGACTCTCCTTGAGCGGCGGGAGAACGGCGCTGATCGCGTCGAGCTGCGCCTGCGCGGGAGGGGGCAGGGCAGGCCGAACCCGGTACAAATAGGAATCGAACCGCTCGACCATGGGCCCGTTCGGCAGATCGGCGGATGGTGCGGGAGCGGATATAGCCTCGCGACCGCCGCGAGCGATCAGGATGCCGGCCACTGCGATGGTGGCGATGAGCACTCCGAAAAACCCCCACATGCCGATCGGGTTGAACAGGCCGAAGACGATTGTAGCCAGCCAGATTACACCGATGGCGATGCCGACCTTCGAAAGCGTTCGGCCCAGTCCCATGTTGAGGCGCTGCCGTTCGCGCCGCGCAGCTTCCTGTGCCGGGCCGCCGCGCTGGTCGAGCTGGCGCGTCACGCGATCGAATCGCGCGATCGCCCGTTCGACTTTGGCGGTGACGTCGGTCACTTGAGCTCGAGCGGCTCAATCGGCGATGTGGCCGGCGCCGCGAGCTTGGCCTGGTTCACGCCTTCGGCCCGGGCGATATAGCCCTTCGATTTCTCGACCTCCTTGCCGAGCGTGTCGACCGTCTGCTTCATGTTGCCGAGCGCTTCGGCCTTGAAGCGATCGATCTGGTCCATCGTGTCATAGATATTCTGGAACGCACGCTGCAGCGTTTCGAGGGGGATCGTAGAGCTCGCCGCCTGCTGGTGGATTGCGCCGGTCTGGCTCTTGAGCATTTCGCCGGTTGTGTCGATCATCCCGGCGGTCGTCGTGTTGAGCGCGCCGATCTGCTCGAGCACGAGCTTCTGGTTGGTCATTGCCTGGGCGACTGTGACCGCAGTCCGCAGTGCCGCGACGGTGGTCGTGGACGCGCGGTCCACGCCCTTCACCAGCTCGACATTGTTCTTCTTGACGAGGTCGAGCGCGAGATAGCCCTGAACCGTCACCGCCATCTGGGTCAGGAGGTCCGTCGTGCGCTGGCGGGTGTAGAAAAGCGCCGTTTCGCGGATCGCCTTCGCCTTCGCGGGATCGGTCGCGTCGAGCTCGTTGGCCTTGTCCTCGAGCTGTTGGTCGAGCGCCTTGGAGATGTGCACCATCTGCTCGAGCTTGTGCATCGTCTTCCACAGGTTCGCGCGTTCGGTGTCGATCGCCGCATTGTCCATCAGAAGCTCGTCCTTTCCGTCGGCAAGGCTGCCGAGGATTTTCTGGATGTGGTTCTGGGAGCTGCGATACTTGTCGAAATAGCGGTTCACGCGATTGCCGAATGGGATGATCCCGAGCAGCTTCTTGGTCTTGGTCGCTTCCTTGGGATCGAGCGACTCGACCGTGCGGCGAAGCTCGACCAGGTCGGCGCCGATGCCGGTATCCTTGTCGATCGCCTTTACCGGCCGGTCGAGAAAACGGTTCGACGCGCCGGCGGCTTCGGAAATCTCCTTGCGGCCCATGGCGGTCAGCTGATCGACCTTCTTGCCGAACTCCGGGCTGTTGGAGTCGAGCTTTGCAAGCTCGTCGACAAACTGGGCGACGCGCTTGTCGAGCTCGCTCGTCTCTTCCGTGTTGAGCGGAACAAGGCCCGCCGCCTCGGCCGGCGCGACCGGTTGAAGCGCTTCAGGCGGATCGAGCTTCAGCTTGGTCTTGGTCGCGGTTTCCGTCTCGCCCGCCGGTTCGGTAGCCATGGCACAAATCCTTTCTCCGCCTTTGTGCGGCGCGGTGCAAAGCCGGTCAACGCTGCAAAGGCTTTGAACTGTATTATAGATATAAGACACGCCGATACAAGGGTATATATCCCCTTTAAACATGTATCGGATCGTGTCACTATGAAGGGGACTCCACAGCGGGGCCTCATAGAGGCAGGATATTGCACATGCGCTTCGTGCGGGAATTTCGGCGGGGTTTCAAAACCTCAGTTGATAACAGAGGGCTGGCGGGAGCGATCGTTGTCGGCCTCGTCGTGCTGGTCAACCAACTCGGCAATCTCGCCTTCGGCCGAAGTCTGATGCAAAGTGTCTTCGGGAAGACGTGGCTTGAGAGCTTCGCCGCATCTCCAATGCCAGTGGCCATCGCGCTTTTCGTGATTTTTGTGGCGCTGTGGTGGATCGGCCGGCTAGCCCTCGAGAAGGAGGCGCAGAATGCGCAGCGGGAAGCCGATGCGCGGCAGAGCGCGATCACACAGGTGCTGGAGGCACAGACCAACGCAGCAACAGCGGTCGCTGCACAGATAAAGGGAGATTTGGCCATTAGCGGCATCGCTGCGAAAGCCATGGTGTTTTCGGACATGATCCGCACTGGACGTGACGCAATGCAGAGGCTTCACGCCCAAACCGAGACGTACGCGACGATGATTAAGAGCGTCGAAGATGGCACGATCAACTTGCGCGGTAGCTATGTCGATTCGCAACTGCGATCGCGCCTAGACCAAACAACGCAAACCGCCTCTCAGGCCCATTTGGTTGTTTTCGGGGAGACATGGCAAAACCACTTGCATGTCCCCTGTCCAGAATTGACCCCGGCCCAGGACCAGATGGGCGTAACCCGCCAACAGTTCGATCCAAACTCCAACAAGCAGTATCTCACTGCACACAGAAGTGCACTTCATGAGCTTGAGACTATCTACGCCAGATGCGATAAGAAACTCTCGGAGCGAGAGGCGGAATTGGAGCCGCTGCGGATGCAGATAGTCGAACATTCACGGCGCCTACATGGCCAGTGACACCCAAACGCGCTTCGACCGCCTTCTCAAGGCAATGTCACAGGGCGAGCCGCACAAAGCTAGCGCGCGAAAGAGTGCAGCAGCCGATCAAGCATCAGGTGCGGAACGTGACGCATGTTCCAGCGATACTCGAACTCGCCGAGATACTTCGGGAGATGCTTCGGGCTGACGTGAATGTGTGTTCCCGCAATGCCGCGCTTGAGCATCGACCAGAAGCCTTCAACACTGTTCACAGTCGCGCCGCGCTTGCTGACATATTCATCCTGACTGTGGTTGCAGGTCAGGTGGCGATAGCCGCGAAGCGAAAGGCTGCGATACGCACCGAACTCATCGGTGTGGATGGTCGACCCCGGCATGACGTAGCTGCAAATCTCCGGCCAAAGCGAAGCACGGCTGCGGTTCGGGATGATGCGCGTAATCAGCTCGCCGCCGGTTTCGAGCATCCCGAGCACGATCGTCAGGTGGTCGTGCTTCCCGCGTCCGCCGCCATAGGATTTGCCGCCGACGAAAGTCTCGTCGATCTGTACCGCATCGCCGGGGCCGCCGAGCGGATCGTCGCTGTCGAGAGCGGCCATATACTTGCGGACTTCATGGCACATCCGCCACGCGGTTTTGTACGTCACACCGATTTCCCGCTGGACGCGCTTGGCGGCAACGCCGTTCCGCGTCGTGGTGAACAGGAACATGACATAGAACCAGTCGCGCAGCGACGTGCGGGTGCGATCGAACGGCGTTCCGGCAGTCGGGTAGAGCTGGTTCGCGCACCATGCACACTGATAGGCGCGGCGGCCCTTCACGCGGCTGTAGCTAACCGGACGCTCGCACTTGGGGCAGTTGGTGCCCGCGTAGCGCACCTGAAACAGGTGATCGAGGCAGCTATCCTCAGTCGGGAACTGGTCCTGAAACTGGCGGAGCGTCGGGGTTTTCGTTGTCATGCCCCATTACATAGTCGATCTGCTTACATGTTTCAAGGGGATATATGCCGATACAAGCTTACCCTCCTTCGGCGATGCTGAACGGGCATTAACCACGGACCTGAACGGTTCGCTTACCCTGACGGCCGTAGAGCGCTGCGTATGCGCATTCATCTGCCGGGGTTTCGATGTTCAAATTCCTGAAGAAGCTATGGCGGGATCGGCGGGGCAACGCCCTCGTCATCGCAGGCGCCGCATTGCCGATGGTGGTCGGGGCCGCGGGCCTCGCGACCGACACGATCCAGTGGACCTTGTGGAAGCGCCAGCTGCAGCGGGCGGCCGATTCCGCGGCGATCGCGGGCGTCTACGAGCGCGAAAGTACAAACGGCGGCACGAGCACCGTCGACTCGACGGTCACCCATGATCTCACCCTGAACCTTCACACCTTTTACGGCCTGACGACCGGCCATGCGAACTGCAACGGCACCTGCGTGGTCGAATTTCCGCCGGATTCGGGTGTGGAGACTGACCATGTCAAAGTGACGATTGCTCTTCAGCAGCGGCTGCCGTTTAGCTCTTTCTTCCTGTCGACCCCGCCCACGATCACTGCGACGGCAATTGCCGCCAGCATTCCGGCGGGCGGCGATGCGTGCATCGAGGCCCTGGATACGACCTCAGCGACCGGCGTCACGTTCAGCGGCAACGCGGCCGTCGAGATGCCGGACTGCGACATCTTCAGCAACACGTCCGGCACCAACTCCGCAATCGGTCGAGGAAGCGCGGCGGTGAACGCCAACTCGGTCGGCGGCGTCGGCGGCATTCAGCAGTCGAACAACTTCACCGTGAATGCCTACCGGCCCTATTCGCCGGCTCTCGCTGACCCTTATTCGACGGTGAACCCCGACCCGAGCGACATGCACTGCACGAGCGATGCGCTCACGGCGACGACGAATTTCGGGGCCTTGGCCACCGGAACGAATTGCTTCTCGTCTCTTTCGGTCGCCCCGAACCAGACGCTGAACATTCCGGCGAGCTATTCCGGGCCGATCTACATCAACGGCGGCGGTGTGGACTTCAAAGGAACTTTCAGCTGCGCCAGCTGCACGATCGTTCTCACCAACTCGAGCGGTTCGTCGACGGCCACCATCGGCCAGCTAACGACCAACGCGACGGCGAACGTGAACATCACTGCGCCGACTACCGGAACCTACAAGGGTCTCGCGATCATGCAGGACCGGCGCGCGGCGACGTGCACCGGGAACTGCAACACGATCAACGGCAATTCGAGCTCGGTGGTCACCGGCGCGGTCTACTTCCCGAACCAGGAGGTCTGGTACAACGGCACGGGAACGACAACGGCGACCTGCACGATGTTCGTCGCCAAGCGGATCATGTTCACCGGCAACAGCGGCACGAGCAACAAGTTCAAGAGCCTTGCCGACTGCAGCTCCGAAGGCCTGCCGAGCAACGCGACGGTGCGCATGGTGAGGCTGGTCGGATGAGCATGAGGCGGATCCTCGGGCTCGGCCGCGACGAGCGCGGCGCTGCCGTCATCGAGCTCGCGCTCGTGGCGCCGCTATTCGCGCTGATGACGATCGGAATCGTCGACATGAGCAATGCCTTCAGCCGCAAGCTCGCGCTCGAGCAGGCCGCTCAGCGCGCGATCGAGAAGGTCATGCAGACGACGCAGCTTTCGACGGTCCAGGACACGCTGAAGTCCGAGGCGTGCGCGCAGGTCGACGGCGTGAACGCCGACGGCACGTGCAAGAACACGCCGATCACGACGGACGACGTCACGGTGACGTTCCGTCAGGAGTGCACCGACGCCTCCGGAAACCTGACGACCCATACGTCGAGCGATGCGGATACGTTCGACACGTTCACGTGCGACGCGGGAACGACGAAGGAAGCCAAGTACATCTCGGTCACCGTGACCGACACCTACATGCCGCTCTTCCCGGTGCACTTCTTCGAATATAATTCGTCGAGCGGCGGCTACGACCTCTCGGCGACCGCGGGGGTGCGGACGAAATGAAGCGCGTCCGGCTCGCCCGCGATGAAGGCGGCGTCGCCGCCGTCGAGATGGCACTGGCCCTGCCGGTGCTCATCGTCATGCTCTACATGTTCATCCAGCTGGGCGAAGTTTACCGCGCGATGGCCGGCATTCAGCAGGCGCTGGGGCAAGGCGCGCGCTACGCGACGCTGTGCCTCAGTCCGAGCACTTCGGGATGCACGGTCCCGACGGGCCAGCAAGTCCACGACCAGGTCCTCTCCGCAGTTTACGGAGTCGGACCGGGCTCGTTTGATGCCAACACTCCGACCCTGCAGACGGACGGAAGCACCGGCCGGTACTACGATCTGACCGTCACCTACACCCAGGCGACGAGCCTGCTGCTTTTCCCCGGGCCGACGATCAACGTCAGCCGCTCCAAGCGCGTCTGGGTCGCCGGCAGCTAAGCGGCCGGCGCCGCCCCTTTCTTTGCGAAGAATGCGGCAATCGCCTGCTTGACCTCGGGCGAGGCGAGGCGCTCGCTAAAGATCACGCTTTCGAGCTCCATCCGCTCCATGATTTCATCGCGCGCACCGTGACGGAGTAGCCGCTGCGTCTCACGCAAGGCCGCCGGCGGCTTGGCGAGGAGCTGGTGGAGTATATCGTTCAGAGCCTTGTCGAGACCGTCGGCTGGAGCAACGTGAGTTACGAGACCGATCGAGACCGCTTCGTCCACGCCGAAGGACTCGCCGAGCAACAAATATTTGGCAGCACGCCGCCGCCCCGCGATCCGCGGGAGCAGCAAGGAGCTGGCCGCCTCCGGCACCAGGCCCAAGTCGACGAAGGGAAGCGAAAAGCGTGCGCCCTCCTCGGCGATGACGAGATCGCAGTGGAGGAGCATTGTCGTGCCGATTCCGACGCAATTCCCCTGAA
>Ga0207660_10000372_pt1 | contig 29302 bp, 24 predicted proteins | sample KBSC73BmetaG_FD_184335 | JGI IMG/M metagenome (GOLD analysis project Ga0207660, IMG submission 184335) | Corn rhizosphere microbial communities from Kellogg Biological Station, Michigan, USA - KBS C7-3B metaG (SPAdes) (version 2) | ecosystem: Host-associated > Plants > Roots > Rhizosphere ... | reverse complement strand
TGCCGTCACTCGCTCCGGTCGACATCTCCGGAAAGACGTCCATGTCGCGATCGACCACCTTGTGGACTGCATTGGTCACTGCAGCGACGACGTCCGGCCGAAGCGGCGAGGCTGGCGTGGGGACGCCGATGAACTCGGGATCCGGCTTCACCTCGACATTGGGCCCGACGAGTTTTTGAAGCTCGGCCTGGACTTCGGGCGGCTGGACGCCCGGGAAGATGCGGCAATTGACCGTCGCGGTCGCGCTTTCGGGAAGCGCGTTGTCGGCATGGCCGCCGCTCAGCATCGTGGCCACGCAGCGGGTGCGGGTCATGCCGACTTCGAGGGGATTGGCCTCGATCGCGTCTGCGGCGGCACCGTCGTTCGGATTGGCCAGCCAGGCGCGAATTTCCTGGCCGAGCTGGCTATTGCCTTCCTGCTTGGCCCGCTCGGTGAAATAGGCCCGAGTCACGTCATTCTGCATCGGCTGGAAGCGGTACGTGCGCACTTTCTCGAGCGCGTCCGCGAGATCGTAAATGGCGTTGTCCGGCCGCGGGCGGCTGCTGTGGCCGCCGGGATTGTGTGTGGTCAGGAAGTAGGTCTGGAAGGTCTTCTCGGCCATTGAGATCCCACAGCCGAGCGAACGGAATTGCTCATCGTACGACGGGCAGCCGCCGTCGGCATTGAGGCCGAATTCCGCATCGGTCAGATTGCGCCACTTCGTCGAACCGAGAGTCGCGCCGACGCCGCGCGTCTCTTCATCGCCGCTGTAGAAAAAGATGATGTCTCGGTCCGGCTTGAACCCTTCGGACATGAGCTTCACCGCCGCTAACGTCGTGGCGACGTCGCCGTTTTTCATGTCGCTCGTGCCGCGACCGTAGAAATATCCCCCCTCCTCGCGAAACACGAAGGGGTCGTACTTCCAGTCGGACCGCTTCGCCTCGACCACGTCCATGTGCCCGAGGACCAGCATCGGCTTCTTGGTCGCGTGGGGCGAGCGCCAGCGGACGATCAGCGCTTCGGTCTGGTCGCCGGGCAGCGCCTCGTAAGGCATGAAGTGGATGTCCGCGTCGGGAATGCCGGCGGCGCGGAACTGGTCCGCGAGCAGCTTCGCGACCTTCGGTACCTGCCCGCGATTATGGACGCTCGGAATTTCGATGACCTGCTTGAACAGCTCGCGCGACTTCGCCTGCCAGGCAGGCTCGAGCTTCGTCGGCACCGTGCGCGGGTCGACCGCGGCAACCGCCGTGGTGGCGCTCAAGGCAAGCAAAAGTCCGTACCCGATGCGCATGCGATTCCCTCTTCTCGGAAGTAAGTTGCGCGACGCTACCCGTCAGCAGCCCGCCGTCAAGTTACACGCACATGAAATGCCGGCCGTCAGCCGTGGTTCGCCTGCCCCTCCGAAACATAACGACGCTCGCCGCTGGCGGGGTCGAACCACACGGTGACCAGCTCGCCGGTCTCCGGATCGACGAACTTTTCGTCTGTCGGGTGCCAGGCACCGCCGGCGGGACGGTTCACGCTCTTGCCGTAGATCGGCTCGAGCAAGGCAGTGAGGATCACCACGGCCGCGACGATCAGCAGGAAGATTCCGCCGCCCGTGGCCCAGACAGCAATCCCGCCGATCGCAAGCAGGACTCCGACGATCAGCGCGAGCCCGCGCCAGCCGCTCTTCACGCCGGTTCGACCCGCACTGCGGTGCCGTACGCCACCACTTCGCTCATCGTCTGTCCGATCTCCCCCGAATCGAAGCGCATCATCACCACCGCGTTCGCACCCATCGCGGTGGCGTTGGTGACGAGACGATCGATTGCGTGCCGCCGGGTCTCTTCGACCAGCGCGGTGTATTCCTTGATTTCGCCGCCGCCGATCGAGCGCAATGCGGCCGCGAGGTTTCCGCCGATGCTTCGGCTTCGAACGACCACACCGAACACCTGTCCCAATGCCTCGACGGTGCGGTGCCCCCCTACGTTCTCTGTTGTCGTAACGATCATTGCCACCCCTCCTTCGCTCGGAAGCTAACCCGTACCGTGGCCTTGCGCCAGATATTCGGCGCTGCGCATTTCCTCGAGTCGGCTGACCGTCCGCTGGAACTCGAAGCTGCCGTCGCCCGACGGATAGAGGCGCCCTGGCTCCGCATCGGCCGCCGCGAGCAGCTTCACCTTATGCTCGTAGAGTGCGTCGATCAGCGTGACGAACCGCGACGCTTCGTTGCGCATGTCGGGCGTCATCACCGGAATGCCAACGATGATCACCGTATGGTAACGCCGGGCGATGGCGAGATAGTCCGAAGCGCCGCGCGGTTCTCCACACAAGCGCTTGAACGAGAAGACCGCGACTCCCTTGAGGCTCTTGGGCACGTGCAGCGCGCGCCCGCCGCCGGCATCGATGTCCTCCGCCGGCACCTTGGCGCGGTCCTCGACCGGATAATCGGTCAGCTGGAAGAAGGCCCGAGACAAAGCGGCAGTGGCTTCGGGCCCGTTTGGCACGTGCCAGACCTCGACGCCTTCCAACCGCTCGAGCCGGTAATCGACGGGACCGTTCACCGGCACTACCAGCATCCGCCGCTCGATCAGCTCGATGAACGGCATGAAGAGCTCTCGGTTCAGGCCGTCCTTGTAGAGATCGCTTGGGCGCCGGTTGGACGTGGTGACTACCTTCACACCCTCGTCGACCAGCTTCGAGAAGAGCCGCGACAGGATCATCGCGTCGGCGGGGTTCGTCACCTGCATTTCGTCGAAGCAGAGCAGCCTGGCCTCGGCGGCAATCTCTTCGGCGACGGGCTCGATCGGATCGCCTTCGTGGCGTTCGCGAACCACTCTCAAGCGGGCGTGCGTCTCAAGCATGAACTCGTTGAAATGAACGCGTCGTTTGGGATGGACATCGATGTGCGCAAAGGCGAGGTCCATCAGCATCGACTTGCCGCGGCCGACGCCACCCCAGAGGTAAACGCCGACCGGTCCTTTTGATGCCGATCCGAACAGCCGCGACAACAGCCCGCTTCCATTCGAGAAGCTCGCGGCAAGACGGTCGAGCGCCGCGACCGCGCGCTCCTGTGCGGGGTCGGGCTTCAGCTCGTGGGCGGCGATGAGCGCGTCGTACGCCGCGCGAACCGGACCCGTCATGCGGGAGCGTTGCGCTCGCGAATGCGCTTCAACGTCCCGCTGAAGCTGTAGCAGGGCTGATCGTTCTGCCGGACGATGCCCTGGAGGAAGGCATGGCCGCGAGTCTGCTTCACCAGCTCGACATAAGCGTCGAGCGGCGAACCGGGCTTGCCGCGGGCAAGGAAATGCGTCGTCAGGTCGAGCGTCACGTAGTGTCCGCGCTCCATTCCCGCGCACAACCCGCCGGCGAACATCGACATGTCGATGAAGCTCATTATGGACCCGCCATGAAGCGACCCGCCCATGTTCATATGCGCCTCGGTGGGGAACATCCGGCAGATCGCGCGCCCGGGCCCGTCAGGTTTGAACAGCAGCCGCCCGGTCGCCGCCGCGAAGCTCCCGCGGGGGAAATCGCCCCAGCTATACCAGCCTGGATTTTCCGTGTCGGGCGTCGCTCCAGCCGGGACGCCGACGTCCTCGAGCCCCTCGCCCCGGTAAGTGTCGTCGGTCACGCGGCCCGTCGTGCCCGTCGGTCGCGATCCGTCAAGCGGCTCGCTCCGCGATCAGCTTCTTCTCTTCCGCGATCGCCTTTGCGGGGTTCAGGCCCTTGGGACACACGTTCGTGCAGTTCATGATTGTGTGACAGCGGTACAGGCGGAACGGATCCTCCAGCTGGTCGAGCCGCTCGCCAGTGGCCTCGTCGCGGCTGTCGGCGATCCAGCGATAGGCCTGAAGCAGCACGGCGGGTCCGAGATAGCGGTCGGAATTCCACCAATAGCTCGGGCAGCTCGTCGTGCAGCAGAAGCAGAGGATGCACTCGTAGAGCCCGTCGAGCTTGGAGCGGTCCTCGGGCGACTGCAGCCGCTCGCGCGAGGGTGCCGGGCTCGACGTCTTAAGCCACGGCTGGATCATCGCATATTGGGCGTAAACGTGGGTGAGGTCGGGGACGAGGTCCTTGACCACCTCCATGTGCGGCAGCGGGGTGATCTGCACCTCGCCCTTCAGTTCGTCGATCGGAGTCGTGCAGGCGAGGCCGTTGGTCCCCTCCATGTTCATCGCGCACGAACCGCAAATGCCCTCGCGGCAGGAGCGGCGGAAGGTCAGCGTCGGATCGATCTCGTTCTTGATCTTGATCAGCGCGTCGAGGACCATCGGGCCGGTCTTGTCGAGGTCGATCGTGTAGCGGTCGAACCGGGGGTTGGCGCTGCTGTCGGGATCGTAGCGGTAGATCTTGAAGGTCTTGAGCCGCTTGCCTTGTTCCGGCTTGTAATCGCGGCCCCGCGTGATCTTGCTGTTCTTGGGAAGGGTGAATTCGGCCAACCGAGGACTCCTTGCTTGGAAGGCCGCTAGCACGCGCTCGGTCGCATTTCAAAAACTGGTAACGCGAACGGCCGCGAAGTCGCTTTCGCGGCCGTTCACTGCGTTACTCCCGGCCCTAGCGGATCCGGATCACGCGCTCGACGATCCGGGTGCGCGGATTCACTGTTCTGACTGGGACGGACAACGTTCCAGGCGCGAAAAGGCCGCCGGGGAGGGAACCGGCGGCCTTATCCAGCACAATGTCGAATTCGCCCGACGCTTACGCTTACATTGGCACGTTGATCACACGCACGACCCGGTAAGTGCGTGGATTCACGACGTAGACGTAGCCGTTCTCGTTCACGTAGCGGAAGTTGGGACCGAGATGGTAACGGGTGACGACCGTCCCGGGCAGCGTGTTGACGTCGACATAGCTGTAGCTGGCACCGAACCGGTGCCCGACCGGATAGCCGCGGCGGATCGCCTGCCGGCGAGTAAGCCTCCGCCATGCCACGCAGCGGCCGTGGCGGTGCTTCACGCACTGGGTGTAGTTGGTGTAATGGCGGCGCGCTTCCGAGGGGGTCGCCGAAAGTGCAACCGCGGCGACGCCGACCGCAAGCATCAACTTCATCATTCTCATTCTCCCTTGAGCTATCGTCCGGCAAACGAACCGCCTGTCGCGCGGTTTCGCGTTTCATCCGCGTGCAATCCGCTTTTAATCTTCGGCTTATCGTGCCTGGCGCGGTTGCGGCGAAGGGGGCACCTCGCTAATCGGGCGCCGCGCTCCATTCGGCGGCGACTCCCATGCGAACCGCCGCGAGACAAACAGAAAGGTGAAACGCCAGCCCATGGCTCGGAAGAAGATCGCGCTGATCGGCGCCGGAATGATCGGCGGAACCCTCGCCCACCTCGCGGCAATGCGCGAGCTTGGCGACATCGTCCTGTTCGACGTCGTCGAGGGTGTCCCCGAAGGAAAGGCGCTCGACATCGCCGAAGCGGGTCCGATCGACGACTTCGACGTGAAGCTCAAGGGCACCACCGATTACGCCGATATCGAGGGCGCGGACTTGTGCATCGTCACCGCCGGCGTCGCCCGCAAGCCCGGAATGAGCCGCGACGACCTCCTGGGCATCAACCTCAAGGTGATGAAGGCCGTCGGCGAGGGCATTAGAAAGCACGCGCCCAAGGCGTTCGTCATCTGCATCACCAATCCGCTCGACGCGATGGTCTGGGCGCTGCGCGAATTCTCGGGGCTGCCGCATCAGATGGTCGTCGGCATGGCCGGCGTTCTCGACAGCGCGCGCTTCCGCCATTTCCTCGCCGAGGAGTTCAAGGTCAGCGTTGAGGACGTGACTGCCTTTGTGCTCGGCGGCCACGGCGACACGATGGTGCCGGTGGTCGAATATTCGACCGTCGCCGGAATCCCGATCCCCGACCTCGTGAAGATGGGCTGGACCACGCAGGACAAGATCGACGCGATCGTGAAGCGCACCCGCGGCGGCGGCGGCGAGATCGTCGCGCTGCTGAAGACGGGCAGCGCCTATTACGCACCCGCGACGAGCGCGATTTCGATGGCCGAGGCGTTCCTCAGGGACAAGAAGCGCGTGATCCCCTGCGCCGCGCACCTCACCGGCCAATATGGAGTCAACGACCTCTACGTCGGCGTCCCGGTTGTGCTCGGCGCGGGCGGCGTCGAGCGGATCGTCGAGATCGAGCTCAACGCCGAAGCGAAGGCCAACTTCGACAAGTCGGTCGACGCGGTGAAGGAGCTGCTCGAAGCCTGCAAGCAGATCGACAACAGCCTCGCCGAAGAGGCGGTCGCATGAGCATCCTCGTCGACAGAAACACCAAGGTCATCACGCAGGGGATGACCGGCGAAACCGGTACCTTTCACACCCAGCAGGCGCTTGCGTACGGCACGCAAATGGTCGGCGGCGTGACGCCCGGGAAGGGCGGCCAGACGCATCTCGGCCTGCCGGTGTTCGACACGGTGCGCGAGGCTGTCGCCAAGACCGGCGCCACCGCCTCGGTAATCTACGTCCCGCCGCCCTTCGCCGCGGATTCGATCCTCGAGGCGATCGACGCCGAAGTGCCGCTGATCGTCACCATCACCGAAGGCATCCCGGTGCTCGACATGGTGCGGGTGAAGCGCGCGCTCACCGGCTCCAAGTCGCGGCTGATCGGGCCCAACTGCCCGGGCGTCCTCACGCCCGACGAATGCAAGATCGGGATCATGCCCGGCAATATCTTCAAGAAGGGCAGCGTAGGCGTGGTCAGCCGTTCGGGCACGCTCACCTATGAGGCGGTGTTCCAGACCACCAACGAAGGGCTCGGCCAGTCGACCGCCGTCGGGATCGGCGGCGATCCGGTGAAGGGCACAGAGTTCATCGACATCCTCGAGATGTTCCTCGCCGACGACGAGACCCGGTCGATCATCATGATCGGCGAGATCGGCGGAAGCGCCGAGGAAGACGCCGCGCAGTTCCTCGCCGATGAAGCGAAGCGCGGGCGCAGGAAGCCCGTCGTCGGTTTCATCGCCGGCCGAACCGCCCCTCCGGGCCGCCGCATGGGCCACGCCGGCGCGATCGTCTCGGGCGGCAAGGGCGACGCCGCAAGCAAGATCGCCGCGATGGAGGCGGCTGGAATCACGGTCAGCCCGAGCCCATCTGAGCTCGGCAAGACGCTGAAGGAGTTGCTGGTTTCGGCGTAGCATGAACGACGCACCCGTTTTCTTCGAACGAGAACCCGGCCCGAGCTGGGAGCGCCCGAACTGGCCGATCGAGGAGCTCGACGAGCTGAACCTCGGGCTCGACCCGACACAGGCGAGCATCGACAAGGTCCGGCAGGCGGTCGCGGAGCGCGTGGCCGCGACTGGCGCAAGCGCCGACGAGGTCCGCCGGGCGGCCGACGACAGCATCCGCGCGATGATGCTGATCCGCACCTATCGCGTGCGCGGCCACCTCGCGGCCGACCTCGACCCGCTTCACCTCACGCGCCGCGACGTCCCGGCCGACCTTACGCCCGAATTTCACGGCTTCACCAACGCCGACCTCGACCGGCCCATCTACATTTGCGGAGTTCTGGGATTCCAGACCGCGACCATCCGCGAGATCGTCGCGGTCCTCCAGGCCAATTACTGCGGCCACGTCGGCCTCGAGTACATGCACATCAACGACGTCAACGAACGTCGATTCCTGCAGGCGCGGATGGAGGGCAAGGACGCCGAGATCCACTTCACGCCCGAAGGCAAGCAGGCGATCCTCGCCAAGGTCATCCAGGCCGAGCAGTGGGAGAAATTCCTCGCGCGGAAATATGTCGGCACGAAGCGCTTCGGGCTGGATGGCGGCGAGGGCGCTGTCCCGGCCCTTGAAGCAGTCATCAAATATGCGGGGCTGTCCGGCGTCGAGGAGATCGACGTCGGAATGGCGCACCGCGGCCGGCTCAACATCCTCACCAACGTGATGGGCAAGCCCTATCGCGCGATCTTCCATGAATTCGCCGGCGGCGCGACGAACCCGGCCGACGTCGGCGGTTCGGGCGACGTCAAATATCACCTCGGCACTTCGTCGGACCGCGAGTTCGACGGGATCAAGGTCCATTTGTCGCTGCTGCCCAACCCGTCGCACCTCGAGGCGGTCGATCCGGTCGTGCTCGGCAAGGTCCGCGCGGTGCAGACGATCAAGGGCGACAAGCAGGGCGACAAGGTCCTGCCGATGCTGCTCCACGGCGATGCGTCGTTCGCGGGCCAAGGGGTCGTGTGGGAATGCCTCAGCTTCTCGGGCCTTCCGGGCTACGGAACCGGCGGGACGATCCACTTCATCATCAACAACCAGATCGGCTTCACGACGAGCCCGCAGTTCGGCCGCTCGTCGCCTTACCCCTCGGATGTGGCGAAAGGCATCCAGGCACCGATCCTGCATGTCAATGGCGACGATCCCGAAGCGGTGACCTTCTGCTGCAAGCTCGCCACCGAGTTCCGCCAGACGTTCAATCGCGACGTCGTCATCGACATGTGGTGCTACCGCCGCTTCGGCCACAATGAAGGCGATGAGCCCAGCTTTACCCAGCCGCAGATGTACGCGGCGATCAAGAAGCACCCGCCGATCAGCGAGATTTACGGTAAGAGGCTGCTTCAGGAGGGCGTCGTCGACCAGTCGTGGATCGACAAGACCACCGCCGACTATGTCGCCCATCTCGAAGAGGAATTTCAGGCGGCCGCCTCCTATCTCCCCAACAAGGCCGACTGGTTCGAAGGCCGCTGGGCGGGCCTCGCGCGTCCCGACGAACCCGTGCTTGGCCGCCGCAACACGCAGACGGCGATCAGCGAAGAGGAGCTGCAAAATCTGGGGAAAGTCCTGACGACCGTTCCCGAGGACTTTCACATTCATCGGACGCTTCAGCGCATCCTGGACGCCAAGAAGGCGATGTTCGACAGTCGCGAGGGTTTCGACTGGGCGACCGCCGAAGCGCTGGCATTTGGAAGCCTGATCGCGGAGGGGTCGGGCGTTCGCCTGTCGGGCCAGGACAGTGGCCGTGGCACGTTCAGTCAGCGCCACGCGGTCTGGGTCGATCAGCAGACCGGCGAGAAATATATTCCGCTCTGCCATGTCGAAGGCGGCCGCTTCGAAGTCCGCGATAGCCCCTTGTCCGAATTCGGCGTGCTCGGCTTCGAATATGGCTATTCGCTCGCCGACCCGCGCTGTCTCGTGCTGTGGGAAGCGCAGTTCGGCGATTTCGCCAACGGCGCGCAGAGCATCATCGACCAGTTTGTCGCCGCGGGCGAAGCCAAGTGGCTGCGCGCCAGCGGCCTCGTCATGCTGCTCCCGCACGGATACGAGGGGCAGGGGCCCGAGCACAGCTCGGCGCGGCTCGAGCGCTATCTGCAGCTCTGCGCCGAAGACAATCTTCAGGTCGCCAACTGCACGACGCCCGCCAATTATTTTCACATCCTGAGGCGGCAGATGCGCCGCGGCTTCCGGAAGCCGCTGGCGCTGATGACTCCCAAGTCGCTGCTGCGCCACAAGTTGGCGGTCTCCAGCGCCGCCGACTTCACCGGCGAAAGCCACTTCCGGCGGATCGTCTCCGATCTCAATCCGCCCGCGGAGGGCGAAAACCGGCGCATCGTCCTCTGCTCCGGCAAGCTGGGCTACGAATTGATGGAAGCGCGCGATGAGGCCGGCGACCTCGGCGTCGAGGTCGTGCGCATCGAGCAGCTTTATCCGTTCCCGTCGGAACCGCTGGTCAAGCGGCTGAAAGCGATGCCCAAGCTTCAGGACCTGGTCTGGGCCCAGGAGGAGCCGAAGAACAACGGCGCATGGATGTTCGTCGAGCCGCTGCTCGAACAGTGTCTCGCTGACGCGGGGTTCAACGGCATGCGCCCGCAATATGCGGGCCGGGAAGCCGCGGCCTCGCCGGCGACGGGCCTCGCCAAGCGTCACGCCTCCGAGCAGGCGGCCTTGATTGCTGCCGCTTTGGGACATAGCAGCGCGCCTGGTTCCGCAGTCGCCGCCGAGTAAAGGGAAAGCATGGCAACCGACGTCCAGGTCCCCGCGCTCGGGGAGTCGATCACCGAAGGCACGCTCGCGCAGTGGCTCAAGAAACCCGGCGAAGCGGTCAAGGCGGACGAGCCGATCGCAAGCCTCGAAACCGACAAGGTCAGCGTCGAAGTGCCGTCCCCCGTCGCCGGGGTGCTGGCGGAGCAGCTGGTCGAGGAAGGCGACAATGTCGCCGTCGGCGCGGTGATCGCGCGGATCGACGAGAGCGCGACAGCCCCGGCGCCCCCGGCTCCCGCTGCTGCTGCGACAAATCCGGCCGGTGCTGGAGAGAATCCGCAGTTGAGAGGCAGCGAGCACGCGCCCGAGCCCGCCAGCGAAGAGGCGGAAACCTCGTCGGCGGACGAGGACCATATCACCACCTTGTCGCCGGCGGTGCGGCGCGCCGTGCTCGAATATCACGTCGACCCGACGAAGATTAAGGGCAGCGGCAAGGACGGACGACTGACCAAGGACGACGTGATCGCGGCGGCAGAGGCGCAGAAACAAACTGGTACCCCGGCGCAGGCCGTGGCCCAGGCGGAAGCGAGGCTTCCGTCACCGACTGAGCAACAACCTTCGGCTCCTGGACCCCAGCCTTCGCCGGGGGACAGGAGGGAAGAGCGCGTAAAGATGTCGCGGCTCCGGCAGACGATCGCAAAGCGCCTCAAGGACGCGCAGAACACCGCGGCGATGCTGACGACGTTCAATGACGTCGACATGAGCGCGGTGATCGAAGCGCGCAGCCGCTACAAGGACCTGTTCGAGAAAAAGCACGGTATTCGCCTCGGCTTCATGGCCTTCTTCGTGAAGGCTTGCGCGCTTGCGGCGAAGGATGTTCCCTCCGTTAACGCGAGCCTCGAAGGCGACGAGATCGTCTATCACGACTATCTCGACGTCTCGGTCGCCGTCTCGGCTCCCAAGGGCCTCGTCGTTCCGGTGGTCCGCAACGCCGATCGCATGAGCTTCGCAGAGATCGAGAAGACGATCGCCGCTTACGGCAAGAAGGCAAAGGAAGGCACGCTCACCGTCGATGAAATGACGGGCGGCACTTTCACCATTTCCAATGGCGGCGTTTTCGGCTCGCTGCTTTCAACCCCGATCATCAACCCGCCGCAGTCGGCGGTGCTCGGAATGCACCGGATCGAGGAGCGGCCGGTGGTCAGGGATGGCCAGATCGTCGCCAGGCCGATGATGTACCTCGCGCTGTCGTACGACCATCGGATTATCGACGGACGTGAAGCGGTGACCTTCCTGGTCCGCGTAAAGGAAGCGATCGAAGACCCGACGCGGTTGCTGATCGACCTTTAGGCCGCGGCGCTGAACTTGCCCGAAAGGTCCTGCGCCAGCCGCTCGGCAGCGCCGGTCAGTACAGCTTCATGCTGGTCGATGCGCCACACGGGCGCGCCGATCACCAGCCGGCTGAAGTTGCGCCGGGTTGCGAACGGCGATTCGAAATAGACCCGGTTACCCGCTTCGAGCATGCGGCCGGCGCGCGAGCCGGTGATCATCATGCCCTGCCACGCGCCGAAGCTGTGCATCAGGTTGATCGCGAAGCGGCCGAGTAGCCCTGCAAGGAGGCGCGGGCGCTCGCTTTCCAGCAGGTCGGGGCACGCCGTGTTCCACACCGGGTCGTGGCGGTCGAGCATCAGCATCATTTCCCAGCTCACCACCGCGCGCGTGCCCTTGATGCCCTCGGCAAGGCGCGCCTCGCGCGCGTCGGCGGGCGAAAAGTCCATGTGCCCGGCTTCGGTCTCGAGGACGCGTATACCGGCGTCGCGGTCGACGTCGACGATCGCTGCCCCGACGCCTTCCTCGACCATGATCATCCCGTAACGGCCCGCGCGGCTGAGGCTCGGCGCGCCGGCGCCGCGCACCTGCTGGATGTTCGCCGTTCCCGATCGCGTGGCCCATGCTCGCGCCGCGACGTCGTTGAGAATTATGGCCGGGGTCCCGAAGACCGCCTGCAATCCGGCGCGGCTGATCGTCCAGCGCGAGCGCACCAGCGAGATCGTCTCGCCGCTCGCTGCGCCGGCGATCGCCATCGCGCACTGCAGTCCTGAAAGTGGCACGCCTTTATCGCGTTCGAACCGCTGAAGCGCGTCGGTAAACGTCGGAACGCCTTCGATCGCGACTTCGTGAATGCTCGAAATGCGCGGCCTGGCCGACGGCAGCGCCGTCGCGAACCGCAGCACGCCCTCGCTCGATGCCTCGATCAGCAGCCATGGGCGGACGTCGGACGTACCCGGACTGGTCATTTAAGTCGCGACTCCCCGATTGTTTGTTAGCGTTACCACAAGAGGCGTTAAGCGCGGGTTACCCGCTGCCGAGCTTGCGGCGTTGCGGTCGCCCTCCTAAGTCGCGGGCCAAATCCAATCAGCGGAGCTTTTGATGGCCGACGGCTATGATTTTGACGTGTTGGTGATCGGTTCGGGGCCCGGCGGCTATGTCGCGGCCATCCGGGCGGCGCAGCTGGGACTGAAGACCGCCTGCGCGGAAAGCCGCGACACCCTTGGCGGCACGTGCCTCAATGTCGGCTGCATCCCATCGAAGGCGATGCTCCACGCCTCCGAGCTGTTCGAGGAAGCGCATGACGGCACGCTCGCCAAGTGGGGGGTGAAGCCCGGCAATGTCGAGCTCGACCTCGGGCAGATGCACGCCACCCGGCTCGAAGCGGTCAAGGGTCTCACCCAGGGCATCGAGTTCCTGTTCAAGAAGAACAAGGTCGAATGGCTGAAGGGCCGCGCGAGCTTCATCGACGCGCACACGGTGCAGGTCGGCGACAAAAAGGTGTCCGGCAAGAACATCGTCATCGCGACCGGCTCATCGGTGACGCAGCTTCCCGGAATCACCATCGACCAGGAGCGGATCGTCGACTCCACCGGCGCGCTCGAGCTCCCGCAGGTGCCGAAGCGGCTCGTCGTGATCGGCGGCGGGGTGATCGGGCTCGAGCTGGGCTCGGTGTGGCGGCGGCTCGGCGCTCAGGTGACCGTGGTCGAGTTCCTCGATCAGATCCTCCCGGGCTTTGATGGCGACGTCCGCAAGGAAGCCAACAAGATCCTCAAGAAGCAGGGCTTCGAATTCCGCCTGTCCACGAAGGTCACCAAGGCCGAGCGCAAGGGCGACACCGTTACGCTAACCGTCGAACCCGCGTCGGGCGGCAAGGCCGAGACAATCGAAGCCGACGTGGTTCTCGTATCGATCGGCCGCCGCCCCAACACCGAAGGTCTCGCGCTCGAAAAGGCGGGCCTGTCGACCAACCAGCGCGGGCAGATCGAAACCGACCACGAGTTCCGCACCACGGTGCCCGGAATCTGGGCGGTTGGCGACGTGATCCCCGGCCCCATGCTGGCGCACAAGGCCGAGGACGAGGGCATTGCAGTGGCCGAGAACATCGCCGGGCAGACCGGGATCGTGAACGAGAACGTGATCCCCTCGGTCGTCTACACCATGCCCGAGATCGCCGGGGTCGGCCTCACCGAGGAAGAAGCGAAGAAGGAAGGCGAGGTGAAGGTCGGCAAGTTCCCGATGCTCGCCAACAGCCGCGCCAAGACCAACCGCGAGCCCGACGGATTCGTGAAGGTCATCGCCGATGCCAAGACCGACCGCGTGCTCGGCGTCTGGATGATCGCTTCGGTTGCCGGCACCATGATCGGCGAAGCCGCGCTGGCGATGGAGTTCGGCGCGACCAGCGAGGACATCGCCTACACTTGCCATGCCCACCCGACGCACGAGGAAGCGCTCAAGGAAGCGGCGATGGCGGTGACCGGCAAGCCGATCCACATTTAGGCGAAGGGGCGCGGCTCCTCCGGCGCGTCCGTGCGCGGCGCGAGTTCGCGTTGCCAGCGCCCGACGTCGACCCAGCGGCCGAGCTTGAACCCGACTCCGCGTTCGACTCCGCATAGCGTGAATCCGAGCTTCTCGTGGAGCGCCACGCTGGCGTCGTTCGGCAGGGCGATGCCGGCGATCGCCGTCACGAAACCCTGCTTTTCGAGAAGGTCCAGATGCGCGGTGAGCAGTTTGCGGCCGAAGCCGCGCCCTTGCGCATCGGGCGCCAGGTAAATGCCGGTCTCGACGCTCCAGCGGTAAGCGGCGCGGTTGCGCATCGGCGAGGTCGAGGCATAGCCGGCGACCGCCCCGTCTTCTTCCGCGACAAGCCAGGGATGAAGCGGGTTCGACAGACGCTCGGCGATTTCGGAGCCGTCCGGCGGTACCTCTTCGAACGTGAAATGGCTTCGCTCGACGTACGGGCGATAGATCGCCGCGATTGCTGCGGCGTCGGCCGCCACGGCAACGCGCGTTACGACAGCCACTGCTCGATCAGCTGAAGCAGGCTTAGGTCGCGTTTGTTCAGCCGGGCCGGCGCGACCTCGGGGCATTCGAGGCAGCGCGCCTGAATGCTCGCGCCGCCGAGGATCGAGCGTATTTCGCTCAACATTTCCGCGACCTGCTGCTGCGGCGCGCGCGAAAGCGAGGCGAATGCATCTTCGGGCACTGCGCTGTTGTCGTCCCCGCCACCGGCGAGAGTCTCGATCAGCTGCTGGCGGAAGCTCACCGGCGGTTCGAGGTAGCGCACCCGGCGCTCGTTCCCGAGCCCCGCAAGTTGCGCCGCCTTGGCGACTGCATCGTCGATGTTTCCGAAGCCGTCAACGAGGCCGAGCTGGTGCGCGGTGCCGCCGTCCCACACGCGGCCCTGCGCGATCTGGTCGACCTGCTGCGGGGTTTTGTGCCGCGCCGTGGCGACCACCTGGAGGAAGCGCGCGTACATCGAGTTGACGCCCGTCTGGATCAGCTGGCTGGCTTCGGGAGAAGGGCCCTTGAACACGTCCGGTTCGCCGGAAAGCGGAGTCGTCTTCACGCCGTCCGCGCCGACGCCGAGCTTCTGGAGCGTGCCCTGGAAGCTCGGGATGATCCCGAACACGCCGATCGAGCCGGTGATCGTCGACGGCTCGGCGTAGATGAAGTCGGCTGGAGTCGAGACCCAGTAGCCGCCGGACGCGGCGACGCTTCCCATCGACACCACGACCGGAATCTTCTTCGCCTTGGCTTCGAGCTCGGCCTGGCGGATGCGCTCGGACGCGAGCACCGATCCGCCGGGGCTGTCCACGCGGACGACCAGCGCCTTGATCCCGTCGTGGATCCCGTCCTCGATCTCTTTGGCGATCGTGTCGCCGCCCGCGGTGCCGGGCCCGGCGTCGCCGTCGACGATATCGCCGGCAATGGTGACGATCCCGATCGGACCCTTCGGGTTCTGCTCGACCGCGTCGTTGATGTAGGAAGCGAGCTTGATCCGGGCGAAGCCTCCCTCGTCCTTGTCGTCCTTGCCGCCGAGCTGCGCCAGCCGCTGCTCGTATTCGCGGCGGCTGCCGATATGGTCGATCAGCCCGCCGGTGAGCGCGGCCTTCGCCATATCGCCGCCCGCCGCCGCGACCGCGCCGTTCATGTTCGACAGGAACAGGTCGACGTTCGCCTTGGGCCGCGCCTGCTTGACCGTCTGCCGCCAGCTCTCGAGCTCGGCCTGGTCGAGCGCCTGGTAATTCTGCTTCGCCTCCGGCGACATGTCGTTGCGGATGAAGGGCTCGACCGCCGATTTGAACTTCCCGACACGATACACATTGGCGGTGACCCCGAGCTTGTCGAGCAGCCCCTTGAAATAAAGATTGCTGCCGCCCGGGCCCGAAACGAGCACGGCGCCCAGTGGATTGAGCCAGATTTCGGAAGCCGCCGAGGCGAGCTCGTAGCTCGAATCCGTATAGCCGACGCTGTACGCGACGACCGGCTTGCCCGCGGCTCGGACTCGCCGAACCGCGGCCGCGAGATCCTCGATCGTCGTGTGGCCGCCGCCGACGAATCCCGAGAGATCCAGCGCCACTGCTTTCACCCGGCCGTCGTCCTTGGCCTTGTCGAGCGCCTGGACCAGGTCGCGCAGCCGATATTGGCCGAGCCGGTTGCCGCTCGCGACATCGGACCAGCGGGCGCGGGCCGGCTGTTCGACCACGCTTCCGCTGAGGCTGAGGTCGAGGACTCCGTTGTGGACCGGCGCGGGCCGCGCCGACAGGGCGCTGTACAGCGCGCCGAAGAACAGGAGCATGAAGATCAGGACGAGCGCGTCCTTGATCCCTACCAGCAACTTCCAGATTGCACGGACGAACTTCATCGCAGGGCCTCTTATCGCTTGCGCCGCCAGCTAGCGCAGAAAGGTCGCCATTGCGACCCTCGCTCAGGCGCGCGATGGATGCGCTGATGGACGCGACGGCGATGACATCGGCGGTCGAACGCAACCGTGCCTGGCTCGCCGAGCTTCGGGCGACGCTCGCGCTCGCCTGGCCGCTGATCCTCGCGAACCTGACTCAGCAGGCGATCCAGGCGACGGACGTGCTTCTGATGGGCCGGCTGGGCGCGAGCCAGCTCGCCGCAGCGACCCTGGCGCTGAACCTCACCTTCACCTTCAACCTGTTGATGCTCGGGCTGATTACCGCTTCGTCGCCGATGATGGCGACGGCGCTCGGCCAGCGGTCCAATGCGGTGCGCGACGTACGCCGGACCTTCCGCGCGGGGCTCTGGCTCGTCGCCTTCATGCTTCCGCCCTACTGGTTGGTGCTGTGGCACATCGGTGCCTTGATGCACCTCTTCGGCGAAGCGCCCGAGCTGGCCCGGCAGGGCGAGAGCTTCATGCGTGCCTACATGTGGTGCACGGCGCCCTGGCTGCTCTTTCAGCTTCTGCGCAACTTCGTCTCGGCGCTCGAACGGCCACGGATCATCCTGTGGCTGAGCCTTGGAGGGATCGGCCTTAATGCCCTGCTCAGCTGGTCGCTGATCTTCGGTCATTTCGGGCTTCCGGCGCTCGGCCTTCCCGGCGGCGGCCTCGGCAGCACGCTGACGTGGCTGATCCTGTGCGGAGCGCTCGTCGCTGTAACCGCGTCGGAGCGCCGCTTTCGCCGTTTTCACCTGTTCGGCCACTGGTGGCGATTCGACCGCCAGAGGACCCTCGCGCTGGCTCGCCTCGGCTGGCCGATCGGCGCGACCATGGCGCTGGAAATGGGCGTGTTCGCGCTCGCGGCCTATTTCATGGGCTGGATCGGTGCGCCCGCGGTTGCGGCGCACGCGGTCGCGCTCCAGTGCGCCGCCCTGACCTTCATGGTTCCGCTGGGCCTCGGGCAGGCGGCGACGGTGCGCGTGGGACTGGCGCTCGGCCGGCGCGACGAAAGCGCGATCGGCCGCGCCGGGTGGACTGCCTGGGTGATGGGCGTCGGCTTCATGGGCACGATGGCGCTCGTCATGTGGAGCATTCCGCACCGCCTCGTGACGATCTTCCTCACCGACGTTCCGCACAACGCTGTCACCATTGCCCTTGCGGTGAGCTTCCTGCGGGTCGCGGCTGCCTTCCAGCTGGTCGACGGCGCTCAGGTGATCGGCGCCGGAATGCTCCGTGGCCTCCATGATACCCGCTGGCCGCTGCTGTTCGCGCTCGTCGGCTATTGGGTCGTTGGCCTCGGCATCGGCTCCTGGCTCGCTTTCGCCGCAGACTGGAAAGGCATCGGCATCTGGATTGGCCTTGCGAGCGGTCTCGCGTCGGTCGCGGTGCTGATGCTGGCGCGGTGGATCATGCGGAACCGTCTCGGACTGACACGTCCGCTGCACCCCTGACCGTTACAGGCTGAAAAATCCGCGCGCGCGGGCGTTGACGGATGAACGCAGCACAACCATATGCCCGCCATCGCTGGCACTCTCATGCGGAGAGTGCCAACGGCAATGTTCAACTCTAAGAGAGAAAGAGGGGGTTCAAGCCCATGGGTTTCAGGCCGCTTCATGACCGTGTCCTCGTCCGCCGCGTCGAGGCCGATGAAAAGACCGCCGGCGGGATCATCATCCCGGATACGGCGAAGGAAAAACCGCAGGAGGGCGAAGTCGTCGCCGTCGGCGGAGGCGCCAAGTCCGAAGAGGGCAAGGTCACCCCGCTGGACGTCAAGGCCGGCGACAAGATCCTGTTCGGCAAATGGTCCGGCACCGAAGTGAAGATCGACGGTGAGGACCTGATCATCATGAAGGAAAGCGACATCCTCGGGATCGTCGGCTGACTTCGTTCGCCTCGCGCGCATGCGCGCGTTGAGGGCACAACTTTGACAACTTCCAGGAACGAAAGGGTAGCCAGATGGCAGCCAAAGAAGTGAAATTCAGCCGCGATGCGCGGGAACGCGTCCTCCGCGGCGTCGACATTCTCGCCGATGCGGTGCGTGTGACGCTCGGTCCCAAGGGCCGCAACGTCATCCTCGACAAGAGCTTCGGCGCGCCGAGGATCACCAAGGACGGCGTGACCGTCGCCAAGGAGATCGAGCTCAAGGACAAGTTCGAGAACATGGGCGCGCAGATGGTGCGCGAAGTGGCCTCGAAAACCAACGACATCGCCGGTGACGGAACCACCACCGCGACCGTGCTGGCGCAGGCGATTGTCCGCGAGGGCATGAAGTCGGTCGCCGCCGGAATGAACCCGATGGACCTGAAGCGCGGCATCGACATCGCCGTGAAGAAGGTCGTCGACGACCTGAAGGCCCGGTCGAAGGACGTCTCGGGGTCCGAGGAGATCGCGCAGGTCGGAATCATCTCGGCGAACGGCGACCGCGAGGTCGGCGAGAAGATCGCCGAGGCGATGGAAAAGGTCGGCAAGGAAGGCGTGATCACCGTCGAGGAGGCCAAGGGCCTCGAGTTCGAGCTCGACGTCGTCGAAGGCATGCAGTTCGACCGCGGCTACCTCTCGCCTTACTTCATCACCAACCCTGAGAAGATGCAGGTCGAGCTTTCGGATCCGTACATCCTGATCCACGAGAAGAAGTTGTCGAACCTGCAGGCGATGCTTCCGGTGCTCGAGGCGGTTGTCCAGGCCGGCCGTCCGCTTCTGATCATCGCCGAGGACATCGAGGGCGAAGCGCTCGCCACCTTGGTGGTCAACAAGCTGCGCGGCGGCCTGAAGGTCGCTGCGGTCAAGGCGCCGGGCTTCGGCGATCGCCGCAAGGCGATGCTCGAGGATATCGCCATCCTCACCGGCGGCGAAATGATCAGCGAGGATCTCGGCATCAAGCTCGAGAACGTCACGCTGAACATGCTCGGCCAGGCCAAGCGGGTCACGATCGACAAGGACAATACGACGATCGTCGACGGCGCTGGCTCCAAGGACGCGATCGAGGCGCGTGTCGGCGCGATCCGTCAGCAGACCGAGACCACCACGTCCGATTACGACCGTGAGAAGCTGCAGGAGCGGCTGGCGAAGCTCGCCGGCGGCGTTGCGGTGATCAAGGTCGGCGGCGCATCCGAGGTCGAGGTGAAGGAGCGCAAGGACCGCGTTGACGACGCGCTCCACGCGACCCGCGCCGCGGTCGAGGAAGGAATCGTCCCGGGCGGCGGTACCGCGCTCCTCTATGCCGCCAAGGCGCTCGATGGTTGCAAGGGTGAGAACGACGACCAGACTCGCGGCATCGACATCATCCGCAAGGCGCTCCAGGCGCCGGTGCGGCAGATCGCCGAGAACGCGGGCCACGACGGTGCGGTGGTCGCCGGCAAGCTGATCGACGGCAACGACGAGAAGCTCGGCTTCAACGCCCAGACCGAAGTGTTCGAGAACCTGGTGAAGGCGGGCGTGATCGATCCGACCAAGGTGGTGCGCGCTGCTCTGCAGGACGCGGCGAGCGTCGCCGGGCTGCTGATCACCACCGAGGCGACGATCGCCGAAGTGCCCGACGACAAGCCCGCTCCGGCCATGGCAGGCGGCGGCATGGGCGGAATGGACTTCTAAGTCCCTCAGTCCGAAGAATTGGAAGGGCCGGGGCAGCGTCGCTGCTCCGGCCCTTCTGTCTTTGGGGTTACTGAGCTCGCGAAGCGACCACGCGCTCGCCCCGCTCCAGCGTAGCGCGCGGTTTTTCTTGAAATTGCGGTACCCAGCTGAAGTCCAGTGCCGAGCCACGGCTCGAAAAACCGGACAGGGCGAGCAGGCCGGCTTCGTCTTCAATCGTGACACAGCCGTTGTCGACACTGATCCGACGTTCCGCGATTAGTTGGTTCCACATGCGGCTGGCGTGAACCGGCGTCATGCCGGTCACCTCCGCCATTTGCGCCCGCGTCAGATGCATCTCGAACGTATCGGTGACTGATGGATCGACTGCCCGCAGCCGGGAGAGAATGTCGAGCAGCACAAAGGCGATGCGCGCCTTGCACGAGTATCGCACGAGCGAACACAGGCGGTCGCCGTACGTGACGCGCTCTTCCTGGGCGAAGACGAACATCATCGCCGCAAGGCGCGGATGGAAGGCGAAAAGCTCGGCAAGCTTTGCTCGCTCGAACCGTGCGAACACGGCGTCGGTCAGCGCCTCTATGCTCTCGGCATGCTGGCGCATCGCCATGCTCGGCATGGCCAGCCAGTCGCCCGGGAAGTGAAGGCGGCGGATCTGGCGCGACCCGTCGGCGAAATCGCTGAAGGTCATCGCCCAGCCGCTCAAGAGGACGAACGCGTGCGTGACCCGATCGCCTGCGCCTTGAATCAACTCACCGCGGCCGATCTTCAACGGATAGGCAGTCAAGGAATCAAGAAACCGGATTTCATCGTCCGCGAGGTGGATCCGCTTGCTCAATCGGCCGGCAATGTTCGAAATTGGCCCCATTTCAGCGCAGCTCCAGGCGCGTGAGTGACACTCGTTCCCAGCTTGTTCCGCTGCCGTAACTCACATCATCGCGGCAGCGGTCGTTGTCACTTAGAGCATCGTCCGTCGCGATCGGTTCTCACAGAATCGCACCGGAGGCGGAAATGGCTGCTACTTTCTCTCACGGTCGGATCAGTAGATACTTCCTCGTCGGCTCGGCATTCATCGCTTTCGGAGCGATTGGCTACCGCGCCGGCTTCGCGCAACAGCCCGCAGAGCCGAGCTTCGAGGCGCAAAGCCAGGCGAATGCCGAGCGGCTGCTGACTGAGGGCAGGCAGATCTTCCGCTATCAGACCTTCGGCGACGAAGCGTTCTGGGGCCAGACCCTGCAGCTTCATCAGGCGATACAAGGCGCCAAATTTGGTGGTGTCGGTGGTGGGCTGAGTCCCAAAGCCGCCCTTGGGGCCGGGCTCAAGGTCGACGCCGCGGCTTTGCCTGCCGAGGTGGTCGCGGCCATCCGCCGCGGCGCCGTCGACCTCAATGATCCGGCGACTACACTCGCGCTGCTGAAGCTCAATGCGGTCGTGGGCGTAAAGGGTAATTTCGACCCGTCGGGCAAACGCCTGGTCAGTGTCGGCGTAACCTGCGCCCTTTGCCACTCGACGGTGGACAATTCCTTTGCTCCGGGGATTGGCCAGCGGCTCGACGGATGGCCAAACCGCGACCTCAACGTCGGCGCGGTGATTGCCTTGTCGCCCGATCTGTCCGTCGTCGACAAGCTACTCGGCATCAGCGACGCCACGACGCGCAAGGTTCTCGCCAGCTGGGGTCCCGGCAAGTTCGACGCCGAGTTGTTCCTCGACGGCAAGGCCTTCAGGCCGGACGGGAAGTCGGCAGCGACTCTTTTGCCCGCGGCCTACGGGCTCGCTGGCGTCAACCTGCACACTTACACCGGTTGGGGCTCCGTCCCCTACTGGAACGCGTTCGTCGCCAATCTCGAGATGCATGGCGTCGGCCGCTTCTCGGACGAGCGACTGAACGACCCGAAGAAATTCCCGGTCGCCGCGCGCGCCGGCTTTGCTCACCTGAGCCCGGAGACCGACCAGGTCACGCGCTACCTTCCGGCGTTGCAATTCTATCAGCTGAGCCTTCCGGCGCCGCAGGCGCCACCCGGGAGCTACGACATGGCCGCCGCGGCGCGCGGCGAGGCGATCTTCAACCGGGGCAACGGCAAGACCAGCTGCGCGTCGTGCCACATGCCGCCGACCTTCACCGATTCCGGCTGGAACATCCACACGGGCCGGGAGATCGGAATCGACGATTTCCAGGCTCGGCGTTCGCCGTCCTGGTTCATCAACGGACGCGAGGTGGTCGGTTACCGCACGACGCCGCTGAAGGGCCTCTGGTCACGGCAGAAGGGCGGTTTCTACCACGACGGACGCTTCGCGACGCTGATGGACGTGGTCAACCATTATGACCGCCAGTTCGGACTACGGCTGACACCCCGGCAGAAAGCGGACCTTGTCGAATATCTGAAATCGCTTTGAGGTTTCAGTCCGACGAATTGGAAGGGCCGGAGGAGCGATCCTCCGATCCTTCTTCATTGGCGACATTATTGAGCATCGAATCGGCATCGTTGAGCTGGCTCGACTGCTCGGGAGTCGGAGCCGGCGGCTGGTCCTTGCGGCAGCTTGCGGTCATCAGGACGAGGACGAGAACGGCCAGCCTCACTGGAGCAGGCTATCATCTTGTCGGCCCATAAAAAAAGGGCCGCCCCAAGGGACGGCCCTTCCTCTTACAGGCTCGGAACGAGCTTACTTGTTCTCGGTCGCGTTCGCGGCGGTCGTGTTCGCCGACTCCAGCGCGTTCGAAGCGTTCGCAACCGAATTGTCGGTGGCGTTCAGCGCCTGGTCGGCGGCGTTGACCGAATCGTTGGTCGCAGCGTTGACGTCGGTCGACGCGCTGTTCTCCACGGCGGTCTCATTGGCGGCGTTGTTGTCGGCAGTGTTCTTGTTGCACGCGGCAAGGCCGAGCGCGAGGACAGCAACGGTCACAACAGTAGCAACCTTCTTCATGATCGTTCCACTCCCTTAAATAAGCCCGCGGGTGGGCTCCGTCTCGGCCTGCTCGTGCGAGTCGTTCAGGCCAGGAGCCGGGCAATAGCGGCAATCCCTACCCACACACAAGGGATTATTTTTGCAGGCCGAATTGACCATATAAAGATATCTTTATATCCTTAACTCATGACTGTAGCACTTCCGCTCGCCGATCGGTTCCAGGCGCTCGCCGATCCGACGCGGCTGCGCATCGTCGTGCTGCTTCGGTTGATGGAGCTTTCCGTCGGCGAACTGGCTCAAGTGCTTGGACAAAGCCAGCCCCGCGTGTCGCGGCACCTCAAGATTCTCGCCGATGCCGGCGTCCTCGAACGGCGGAAGGAGGGCAGCTGGGTGTTCCTGACTCTCGCCGAAGCGGATCGAGTCGAGCCGATGTTCGCGCTCGTCGACGGCTGGGCCGATCCGGCGACCCAGGCGCTGTTCGCCAGCGATGCGGCCCGGACGGAGGCGATTCGCTCCGAACGCGCGCAAGCGGCGAACCGTTATTTCGCGGGCCATGCCGAAGTCTGGGACCAGATCCGATCGCTCCATGTCGCGGAAAGCGAGGTCGAGCAGGCCATCGACGAAGCGCTTGGCCGCCGACCGCTGGGTCGCCTCGTCGATATCGGCACCGGCACCGGTCGAATGATCGAGCTCTTCGGCCCGCGTTCGAGCCAGGCGATCGGCATAGACCGCTCGTCGGACATGCTCCGCGTCGCGCGCGTCAAGCTCGAGGCGGCGGGGATCGCATCGAGCTTGAGACAGGGCGACGTGTACGCATTGCCGCTCGCCGACGGCAGCGCCGACACGATCGTGATCCACCAGGTGCTGCACTATGCCCACTCGCCCGCGGCGGCGATTGCCGAAGCGGCGCGGGTGCTTGCGCCGGGCGGCACCTTGCTGGTGGTCGATTTCGCAGCGCATGAGCGCGAGGAGCTGCGCGCGACGGACGCGCATATCCGTCTCGGTTTCCAGGACGAAGTCATGGCCGGCTGGTTCGCCTCGGCTGGGCTCGAGGTCGAACAGGTTCGCCACCTCGAGGGCGGCGAGCTGACGGTCACGCTCTGGCGCGGATCGAAGCGGCCGCTTCGCCAGCGGAGAGCGGCGTGAACGCTTTCGAAAGCCTCGACCGTCACCAGCTCTTGTTCGCCGAGGCGCGCGGCGACATCCAGGTCAGCTTCGAATTCTTTCCGCCCAAGACCGAGAACATGGAGCAGAGCCTGTGGGAGTCGATCAAGACTCTCGAACCGCTCAACCCTCGGTTCGTCTCGGTGACTTACGGCGCCGGCGGATCGACGCGCGAGCGTACCCACGCGACAGTCGAGCGCATCCTGAAGGAAACCGAGCTCACGCCCGCGGCGCACCTCACCTGCGTCGGCGCGCCGCGCGACGAGATCGATGCCATCGCGCGCGAATATTGGGACCTCGGAGTACGGCAGATCGTCGCGCTCCGCGGAGACTCCCCCGATCCCGACGTGAAATACAGGCCGCATCCGCAAGGCTACAGGGACGCGGTCGAGCTCGTCGCCGGACTGAAGCAGGTTGCGCCGTTCGACATTTCGGTCGCGGCCTATCCGGAGGTTCATCCGGACTCGTCCTCGCGCGCCTTCGATCTCGAAAACCTGAAGCGCAAGGTGGACTCGGGCGCGGACCGGGCCATCACTCAATTCTTCTTTTCCGCCGACTGCTTTTTCCGCTTCCAGGACGATGCCGCCGCTGCCGGCATCGACATTGAAATCGTGCCCGGGATCATGCCCGTGACCAACTTCGCGGGGATCGTCCGCATGTCGGAGAGGTGCGGCACCGAGGTGCCCGCGTGGCTGGGGCGGTTGTTCGAAGGGCTCGATACCCTTCCCGCCGCACGCCAGCTGATCGCCGCAATCGTCGCCGCGGAGCTGTGTGGCCAGCTCTACGCCGGCGGAGTCCGCAACTTTCATTTCTACACGCTCAATCGCGCGGAGCTCAGCTACGCGATCTGTCATTTGCTTGGAGTACGCCAGAAACCATGACCGCAGCCGACCGCCTCCGCGCCGAAGCGGCAAGACGAATCCTGATCAAGGACGGCGCTTACGGGACGCAGGTCCAGCAGCGGCGGCTGCAGGAAGCCGATTACCGAGGCGCGCTCGAGCTTGCGAAGGACCAGCGCGGCAACAACGACCTGCTCAACCTGACGAAACCCGAAATCGTCCGCTCGATCTGCGAGAGCTTCGCCGACGCCGGCGCGGAGATCCTCGCCACCAACACCTTCAACGCCAATGCGATCAGCCAGGCCGACTTCGCCGCCGAGCACCTCGTGCGCGACATGAACCGGGTGTCGGCCGAGATCGTGCGCGAGGTCGCCGACCGCTACGCCAGCAACGACGGGCGACCGCGCTGGGTCGCCGGTGCGGTCGGTCCCACGAACAAGACCCTGTCGCTCTCGCCCAACGTCAACGACCCTGCCTTCCGCGAGGTCGACTTCGACCAGGTGAAGGCGGTCTATCGCGAGCAGGTCGACGCGCTCGTCGAAGGAGGAGTCGACTTCATCCTGGTCGAGACGATTTTCGATACGCTCAATGCCAAGGCCGCGATCATGGCGACACTTGAGGCGGAGCAGGACCTCGGCCGAGCGATTCCATTGATGATCTCCATGACCCTGACCGACCTTTCCGGGCGCAACCTATCGGGCCACACGGTCGAAGCCTTCTGGGCGACCGTCCGGCACGCGAAGCCGCTAACGATCGGCCTCAACTGCTCGTTCGGCGCAGCCCAGCTTCGGCCGCACCTTGCCGCCTTGTCGGCAAGGGCCGACACGTTGGTGATGGCCTATCCGAACGCCGGCCTCCCCAACGATCTCGGCGAATATGACGAAGCGGCGGAGCAGACCGCCGCCCAGGTGCGCGAGTGGGCGAAGAGCGGCCTTGTGAACATCGTCGGCGGCTGCTGCGGGACGACTCCCCTGCACATCGCCGCAATTGCCGGGGCGGTGCGCGATTGCACGCCGCGCGCCGTCCCGGCCGCGCAAGCAGGCACGTTGCTGGCGGGTCTCGAACCGATGGTGATTGCGGCCTGATATGGAGCTTTCGAAGGTTGAACAGGCAGGCGCGGGCGCGCGCTTCGTAAACATTGGCGAGCGGTGCAACGTCACCGGATCGGCGCGATTCAAGAAACTAATTCTGAACGGCGACTACGACGCCGCGGTCGAGGTCGCACGCGACCAGGTCGAAAACGGCGCCCAGATCATCGACGTCAACATGGACGAGGCTCTGCTCGATTCCGAGCAGGCGATGACGATCTTCCTGAAGCGCATCGCCGCCGAGCCCGACATCGCCCGGGTGCCGGTGATGGTCGACAGCTCGAAGTGGAGCGTCATCGAAGCCGGCCTCAAATGCGTGTCGGGCAAGCCGATCGTCAACTCGATCAGCATGAAGGAAGGCGAGGGGCCTTTCCTCGAGCTCGCGCGCAAGTGCCGCGCTTATGGCGCCGCGGTGGTTGTGATGGCGTTCGACGAGGTCGGCCAGGCCGACACGGTTCAGCGCAAGATCGAAATCTGCGACCGCGCGTACAAGCTGCTTCTCGCAGACGGCACCGAGCCGAACGACATCGTCTTCGATCCCAACATCTTTGCGGTCGCGACCGGAATCGAGGAGCACCGCCGCTACGCGCTCGATTTCATCGAGGCCGCGCGCGAGATCCGCCGCCGCTGCCCGGGCACGCACATCTCGGGCGGGCTCTCGAATCTCAGCTTCTCGTTCCGCGGCAACGAGCCGGTGCGCCGCGCGATGCACAGCATCTTCCTCTACCACGCGATCCCCGCGGGCATGGACATGGGCATCGTCAACGCCGGCCAGCTCGACGTCTACGACCAGATCGATCCCGAGCTTCGCGAAGCCTGCGAGGACGTGATCCTCGACCGCCGCGACGATGCGACCGAGCGGCTGATCGTGCTCGCCGAGAAGTACAAGGACGTCGATCCCGCCGCCGAGAAGGCCGCCGCCGAGTGGCGCTCGCTGCCGGTCGCCGAGCGCCTGTCTTACGCGCTCGTCAAAGGCATCGACGCCCACATCATCGACGATACCGAGGAAGCACGGCAGCAATTCGCCCGTCCGATCGAGGTCATCGAAGGTCCGCTGATGGACGGCATGAACATCGTCGGCGACCTGTTCGGCTCGGGCAAGATGTTCCTTCCCCAGGTGGTCAAGTCCGCCCGCGTCATGAAGCGGGCGGTCGCCTACCTCTTCCCCTTCATCGAGAAGGAGAAAGAGGAGAAAGGGATTACCCAGGGCAAGGGCCGGATCGTCATGGCCACGGTCAAGGGCGACGTCCACGACATCGGCAAGAACATCGTCGGCGTGGTCCTCCAGTGCAACGGCTTCGAGGTTATCGACCTTGGCGTCATGGTGCCGTGGCAGGACATATTGAAATGCGCCAACGACAATCAGGCGGACATGATCGGACTCTCCGGCCTCATCACCCCGTCGCTCGATGAGATGGTGACCGTCGCCGGCGAGATGCAGCGCCTGGGGCTGAAGCTTCCGCTGCTGATCGGGGGTGCGACGACGAGCAAGGCGCACACGGCGCTCAGGATCGACCCCGCCTACGAAGGCCCGGTGATCCACGTGCTCGACGCGAGCCGAGCGGTCGGCGTGGCCTCCTCGCTCGTGTCCGATACGCAGAAGGAGCCGCTCGTCGACCGGACGGCGGACGAATATGAGGCGCTTCGCCAGGCGCGCTCGCGAAGCGGTCAGAACGAGCTCGCAAGCCTCGATGCTGCACGCGCCAATGCCTTCCCGTACGATCCTTCGGGCCAGGCGCCGGCGCCCGCCTATCCGGGCCTTCAGCATTTCGGCGATTGGCCGCTGTCAGACCTGCGCACGTCGATTGACTGGACGCCCTTCTTCCGCGCGTGGGAGCTCGCAGGCAATTATCCCGCCATTCTCGATGACCCGGTCGTCGGCGAGAGCGCGCGCAACCTGTTCAACGACGCGCAGAAGATGCTCGACCAGCTCATCGCCGAGCGTTGGGTGACGCCCAAGGCTACGGTCGGCCTGTGGCGGTGCAAGCGTGAGGGCGATGACATCCTCGTGCTCGCCGGCAACGACTGGACGCGCCTGCCGATGCTTCGACAGCAGGTGAAGAAGCGCGAGGGCCGGCCGAACATGTGCCTCGCCGATTTCATCAATCCCGAAGGCGAGGACTGGATCGGCGGTTTCGCCGTCGGGATCCACGGCCTCGAGCCGCACCTCGAGCGTTTCAAGGCCGAGCATGACGATTATTCGGACATCCTCCTGAAGGCGCTGGCCGATCGCCTCGCCGAAAGCTTCGCCGAAGTGCTCCACGCCGAGGTCCGCCAGCGACTCTGGGGCTATGCCGAGGAGCATCTTTCGAACGAGCAGCTGATCCGCGAGAAATATGAGGGGATCCGCCCCGCGCCGGGCTACCCCGCCTGTCCCGACCACAGCCTGAAGCCGCTGCTCTTCCAGATGCTCGGCAGCAATCCTGGCGAGGTCGTGCTGACCGAAAACTTCGCGATGATTCCGACGTCCGCAGTGTCCGGCTTCTATTTCGGCCACCGCGACAGCCAGTATTTCGGAGTCGCGCGCATCGGCCGCGACCAGCTCGAGGAATATGCCGGGCGGCGCGGAGTATCCCTCGAGCAGGCGGAGCGGTGGCTGCGGCCGAATTTGGAGTAGAGTGAACCAATTTTGCAGCCGCGGCACAAAGCTGTAGCGCTTTCCCGAATGTTCAAACGGCTCCTGATCCTCCTTGCACTGCTGCTCGTTCCCGCGCTCACCCATGCGCGCGGCGTCGAGCCGCAGCTGGTCGCGGAGGGCCCCGCGCCGCCTGGCGGCGAAGTCGAGCTCGCGATCCACATGCGTCCGGCGCCGGGCTGGCACGGCTATTGGGTCAATCCCGGCGACGCCGGCCTCCCGATGCAGGTCCAGTGGAATCTTCCGAAGGGCTTCACCGTCGACGCGCTGCGCTATCCGGTCCCGACGCGGCTCGAGATCGCCAATCTCATGAACTATGTGTTCGAGCAGGATTATGCGGTGCTCGCGCGCCTGCATGTGCCCGCTGACGCTCATGGCACCATCCCGATCCGCGCGGCCGCTCATTGGCTCGCCTGCACCGATAAGGTCTGCGTACCGGAGGAGGGCGAGCTTTCGCTCGACATCCCGGTCGGCACCGGAACGCCGAACCGGGGGCAGTTCGACGTCTGGCGCCAGGCGCTTCCGCAGCCGATCCCCACGCCAGGCCATTTCGAGACTGCCGGCAACGAGCTGCGCATCGCCATCCCGCTCCCGGCAAGCGTCAAGGTCGACCAGCCCTATCTCTTCCCGCTGACCGACGGGCCCGTCGACTATGACGCTAAGCAGGACTTCCGCCGCGCCGGCGACACCTTGATCGCCGAGCTCAAGAGGAAGGGCGACGCCCCTCGGCAGTTCTCAGGCGTGATCGCCATCGGCAACGGCCGGGGGCTCCAGTTCACGGCGCAGCCGGGGCGGGTTCCCGAAGGCTCGCCGCTCGACGGGTTCGGCTGGAGCGCGGTGCTCTGGGCGGTACTCGGCGCGATTGCCGGCGGCATCCTCCTCAACCTCATGCCGTGCGTCTTCCCCATCCTGGCGCTGAAGGCGCTGCATATTTCCCGCGCCGGCGGAGACGCGCGTGAAGCGCGGTCCGACGCGCTC
>Ga0207660_10000370_pt1 | contig 29368 bp, 34 predicted proteins | sample KBSC73BmetaG_FD_184335 | JGI IMG/M metagenome (GOLD analysis project Ga0207660, IMG submission 184335) | Corn rhizosphere microbial communities from Kellogg Biological Station, Michigan, USA - KBS C7-3B metaG (SPAdes) (version 2) | ecosystem: Host-associated > Plants > Roots > Rhizosphere ... | reverse complement strand
ACCCTGCGTCTGCAGGATGAACCGGCCGTCGATTTTCACTGCCGAGCCCAGCATAACCGTCAACACGATGGCCTCTCCGAGGAGCTTTGCCACCGGCTGCGGATAGGCATGGCGCGCAAGGATTTCGTCCACGGCCGGCCCGAGCCGGACAACCCGGCCGCGTAAATCGAGCTTGGCAATTTCGAAGGGCATGACCGTGTCATCGGCGGTGACCGCAGACGGCGCACGGGACGGGATAGCGATTTGAGGATCGGTCATGAGCCCTATGTAGCGTTCAGCGCCAGGAATGCGAGGCCTTGTTCCCTGAGCGGGTCCGCTATGCGCGAGGCGTCTCAAGCGCCGGCTTGCAGACACCAGGCCAGAAGGCCCTTCTGAGCATGCAGCCGGTTCTCGGCTTCATCAAAGACAACCGACTGCGGGCCATCGATGACTTCATCGGTCACCTCCTCGCCGCGATGCGCCGGCAGGCAGTGCATGAACAGCGCATCCGGTTTGGCCTTGGCCATCAAGCGGCCATTGACCTGGTAGCGCTTGAGGATGTTGTGCCGAAGCTTGCCATCGCGATCGCCCATGGACACCCAGGTGTCGGTGACCACGCAATCGGCATCCTTGACCGCGGCATCCGGATCGTCGCCGATCATGATTGCAGCGCCTGACGATTTTACCCAGTCCATCAGCCATTTTTTCGGCCGCAGCTCCGCCGGTGTCGCCACCCGCAGCTGGAAATCGAAGCGCTCGGCGGCGTGCATCCAGCTCGCCAGTACATTGTTGGCGTCGCCGCTCCAGGCAACCGTGCGGCCGCGGATCGGCCCGCGTTTTTCCTCGTAAGTCATGACGTCGGCAAGCACCTGACAGGGATGCGATCGCCGCGTCAGCCCGTTAATCACCGGAATCGTTGCATGCCGGGCAAGCTCATGAACCGCTTCGTGATCGAGAATGCGGATCATGATGGCATCGACATACCGCGACAGAACCCGCGCCGTGTCGGCAAGCGTTTCACCACGCCCCAGCTGCATTTCTTGAGCCGTGAGAAGGATTGCTTCCCCGCCCAGCTGGCGCATGGCGACATCAAAGGAGACGCGCGTGCGGGTTGACGGCTTGTCGAACACCATGGCGAGCGTCTTGCCGGCCAGCGGCGATGCAATCTGGCCTCTGGCCCTTGGCGCGAGCGGACTTCATGGCCCGGCTGCTGTCGATCAGACCGGCCAGAACCGGCTTCGGAATGTCGGTGAGATCGAGGAAATGCCGGACGCCGTTCGCCGTCATGACGCTACCTTCGTGCATGCGTCTGCGCCAACCGCGCGCAGGCACGATCGATCCTGGCGACAGCCTCTGAAATTTCTTCCTCGCCGATGATCAACGGCGGCAGAAGACGTACGACGTTGTCTCCGGCGCCGACGGTCAACATCTTTTCCGCACGCAGCTCGTCAACCATTTCGGACGCCTGCGGAATCATGCGCAGGCCAATCAGGAGACCTTCGCCGCGCACCTCCGCAATCACCGACGCATAGCGGTCTTTCAGCTCGGCGAGGCGCTGCTTGAGCAACAACGCATTCTTTTGCACGCGTTCGAGAAATTCGGGATCGGTCATGATGTCGAGCACGGCGTTACCAACCGCCATCGCGAGCGGGTTGCCGCCGAAGGTGGTGCCATGCGTTCCGATGGTCATCCCCTTCGAGGCTTCCGTGGTCGCAAGGCACGCGCCGATCGGGAAGCCGCCGCCAAGCGCCTTCGCAATCGTCATGATGTCGGGCTTAACGCCGCTGCGCTCGTAGGCGAACATTTCGCCTGAGCGGACAAAGCCGGTCTGTATTTCGTCAAATACCAGCAGGAGCCCGTGCTGGCCGCAAAGCTGACGCAGCGCGCGCAAGAATGTCGGCGAGGCGACCCGCACGCCGCCCTCGCCCTGAATGGGCTCAATAAGAATCGCCGCCGTCGCCGGCCCGATCGCGCGCTTGACCGCTTCAAGGTCGCCGAACGGCACCTGGTCGAAGCCGTCGACCGGCGGCCCAAAGCCTTCCAGATATTTCTTGTTACCGGTTGCGGCGATCGCAGCCAAAGTGCGGCCGTGGAAGGCGCCTTCAAACGTGATGATCCGATACCGCTCCGGTTTGCCGGAGGCCGACTGATATTTGCGCACCATCTTGATCGCGCACTCGATCGCCTCGGCACCGGAATTCTGGAAGAACACGGTGTCGGCAAAACTGATCGCGCACAGCTTGTCGGCGAGCTTTTCGCCCTCCGGAATGCGGTAAAGGTTGGAGACGTGCCAGACTTTGTGCGCCTGCTTGGTGAGTGCGTCGGCCAGATACGGGTGTGCATGGCCCAGTGCATTGACGGCAACGCCGGCGGTGAAATCCAGATACCGATCGCCTTCGGCCGTGAACAGCCATGCGCCCTCGCCTCGCTCAAACGCGAGGTCGACGCGCGCATATGTCGGCAATAGGTGCGAGCTCACAGCAGTTTCTTTCGTAAACGTATCGGCTTGCGTGTGGTCTTGTTCAAACCGTATCCGCTTTTCGGCATCACGCGCGCGCCGAAAAGAAATGTGCCGCCTCGCCGGGCGGCACTTTTTTCATTCTATTGCCCGACCTTGCGCTGTCAACACAGCGGCCGATCCCTTGAATTCCTGACTCAATTGCGCCGCAACCGCGGATTCTAAGGGAAAAACTGTTGGTAGCTGGACAGAGAACACTGTCAGCGCTTGCACGGGAGTCACTGCCTATTGTAGCGTCTTGGTCAGATAGTACGACATCTCGTGCTACGGGGCTTCTTGTACATTCCTGACGCGTACGCGTCTGGCGCTCGATGGTGCGCCCGACGACGGGGTCGGATTCCATCCAACGCCTTGAGGCCTAAGGAGAAAACCCAATGAGCTGGACGGACGAGCGGGTCGAGCTCCTCAAGAAGTTATGGGCGGACGGCCTGTCCGCCAGCCAGATCGCAGCTGAACTCGGCGGTATCACCCGCAATGCTGTCATCGGCAAGGTCCATCGGCTTGGCCTTTCCGGCCGTGCCAAAAGCCCGTCATCGAGCGTTCCACGCCCGCGCAAGCCGCGCTCCTCGGGACACATGATGCGCGTTCCGCGCGCATCGATGCGCGGCAATACGGCCCTCGCCTACGAGTACGAGGTCGAGCCGGAACCGGAGCTGGTTGAAATTCCGGTCGAGCAGCGCAAGACCTTGCTCCAGCTGAACGAGAAGACCTGCCACTGGCCGGTCGGCGACCCGGGGAGCTCGGAGTTCTTTTTCTGCGGCGGCGATACCGTGAACGATCTACCCTACTGCTCGTATCACTGCCGCGTCGCCTATCAGCCGCTCACCGATCGCCGGCGCGACAAACGATCGTTCCGGAATTGAGATTCATCGACAGCCGTCAGCTCATGCGGCCGAAGCGATCGTCGAGCGAGTAACCGGCGCCGCGGACGGTGCGGATCGGATCAGCTGCCTGGCCGCGGTTGATCGCCTTGCGCAGCCGGCCGACATGGACGTCGACGGTCCGTTCGTCGATATAGATATCCGACCCCCAGACGCCGTCGAGCAATTGCTCGCGCGAGAACACGCGGCCGGGCCGTTCCATCAGGAACTCCAGCAGACGATATTCGGTCGGCCCGAGATCGACCGGGCGGCCATTGCGCGACACCCGTTTCTTTTCGCGGTCGAGCTCGATATCGCCGATATTGAGCACGGCGGCGACGCGCTCGGGGTTGGCACGCCGCAACAAGGCGCGCACGCGCGCAAGCAACTCGGGAACAGAGAACGGCTTGACGATATAGTCGTCGGCACCGGTCGCGAGCCCGCGCACCTTCTCGCTCTCCTCGCCGCGCGCCGTGAGCATGATGATTGGCAGCTGACGCGTCTCCGGGCGCGCACGCAGGCGGCGGCACAATTCGATCCCTGACAGACCCGGCAGCATCCAGTCGAGCACGATCAGATCGGGTGTCGATTCCTTCAGCCGCGTGTCGGCCTCATCGCCGCGGCCGGACGTCTCGACCTCATAGCCCTCGGCCTCGAGGTTGTAGCGGAGCAGCATCGTGAGCGGCTCCTCGTCTTCGACGATAAGAATGCGTGCGGTCATGCGAAGTCCTGCTATCTCTCGGCCGCCGAGCGTAGCGCGGCAATTGTGGTCGTGTCGCCTTTCGGGCGCTGATCGGCGATCGGACGGCCTTCGATAATGTAGTGCACCGTTTCGGCGATGTTAGTGGCATGGTCGCCCATGCGCTCGATGTTCTTGGCGCAGAACATCAGGTGGATGCAGAAGGTGATATTGCGCGGGTCTTCCATCATATAGGTCAGAAGCTCACGGAACACCGACGTGCAGACCGCGTCGATCTCCTCGTCGCCGCGCCAGACCGCCATCGCCTTGCTGACGTCGCGGCGTCCATAGGCATCAAGGACAAGTTTCATCTGCTGAAGCACCATATCGGTCATGTGCTCTACGCCGCGGATGAGCTTGGGCGGCGGGAATTCCGCGTTCAGCGCCATCACGCGCTTGGCGATGTTCTTGGCGAGGTCGCCGATGCGCTCGAGATCGTTGGCAAGCCGCAATGCGCCGACGACTTCCCGAAGGTCGACGGCCATTGGCTGGCGGCGGGCGATCGTGAGCACCGCCTTTTCCTCGATTTCGCGTTGCAGCGCGTCGATGCTGGCATCCGCAGCGCTAACGCGCTGCGCCAGGGTCGTGTCGCGTTTTGCCAGGGCATCGACCGCGTCCGCCACCTGTTTCTCGGCGAGGCCGCCCATTTCGGCGACCATGCGCGCGAGATCCTGCAGGTCGGTGTCGAAGGCCTTCATGGTGTGGTCGGTCATGGGAGTCGTCTTTCAATCGGTCGCTAGCCGAAGCGGCCTGTGATGTAATCCTGTGTACGGCGGTCGGTCGGGTTCGTGAAGATTTGGGTCGTTTCGCCAAACTCGACAAGCTCGCCGAGATACATGAATGCGGTGAAATCAGACACGCGTGCGGCCTGCTGCATGTTGTGCGTCACGATCGCGATCGTGTAATCGTCCTTGAGCTCGTCGATCAGCTCCTCGATCTTGGCCGTGGAAATCGGATCAAGCGCCGAGCACGGCTCGTCGAACAAAATCACCTCCGGCCGCACCGCCACCGTGCGCGCAATGCAGAGGCGCTGCTGCTGGCCGCCGGAGAGCGACAGGCCGTTGGCGTTGAGCTTGTTCTTGACCTCTTCCCAAAGCGCGGCGCGCTCGAGCGCATGCCTGACGCGGTCCTCAAGCTCCGATTTCGCCAACCGCTCATAGAGACGGATGCCGAAGGCAATGTTCTCGAAAATCGTCATCGGGAAAGGTGTCGGTTTCTGGAACACCATTCCGACCTTGGCTCGCAGCAAATTGAGATCCTGCGATGGCGACAGGATGTCGTCATTGTCGATGCGCACATGGCCGGTGGCACGCTGGTTCGGGTAAAGGTCGTACATACGATTGAGAATGCGCAACAGCGTGGACTTGCCGCAGCCGGACGGCCCAATGAACGCTGTGACCTTGCCCTGATAGAGCGGCACGTTGATGTCCTTCAGCGCGCGGTTGTCGCCGTAGAAGAAATTCAGGTCGCGGATGGAGATCTTCTCCGAGAGATCTTCGGCGCTCGAGGGTGCGTGAGAGACCGCGGGGACTGTAATGGCTGCTACGCTCATGACGTTTTTCTCTGTACCGCGAGGGTCCGTGCGATGATGCTCAGGGCAAGCACCGCGAGTGTAATGATGAGGGCGCCGGTCCAGGCCAGTTTCTGCCAGTCGTGGTAGGGGCTGAGCGCAAACTGGAAGATGACGACGGGCAGGCTCGCCACCGGCGCATTCAAGTTGAGGCTCCAGAACTGGTTGTTGAGCGCGGTGAACAACAGCGGCGCGGTTTCGCCCGAGATCCGCGCAATGGCGAGCAGCACGCCGGTGACCATGCCTGCGCGCGCGGCGCGATAGGCGACCTTTGTGATCATCAGAGAGCGCGGCAGACCGATAGAAGCGGCTGCTTCGCGCAAGGTATCCGGTACGAGGATCAGCATGTCCTCGGTGGTGCGCACCACGACGGGCACGACGATGACCGCGAGCGATACCGCTCCCGCCCATCCCGAGAAGTGACCCATTTGCGCAACCATCACTTCATACACGAATAGTCCGACGACGATGGACGGCGCGCTGAGCAAGATGTCGTTAATGAAGCGCACCACCGTCGTCAGCCGGTCGTAGCGGCCGTACTCGGCCATATAGGTGCCAGCGAGTATGCCGAGCGGCGTACCGATCAGCACTGCAATGGTCGTCATGATCAGGCTGCCCGCGATGGGATTGAGCAATCCGCCGGCCGAACCCGGTGGCGGCGTCATCTCGGTGAACACTGAAAGTGAAAGGCCGCTGAAGCCTTCCCACAGGAGGACGGCAAGGATCAGCACCAGCCAGGACAGGCCGAACGCGGTTGCCGCGAACGCCAGCCCCATCGAAATCCTGTTGCGCCGGCGGCGGCTGGCGTAGAGCGATGACTGGAAGGTTGCCGCCATGGTCAGCCTCCCACCCGCGCGTTCAGCCGCATCAGCATCAGGCGCGCCGCTGCCAGCACGATAAATGTGATGACGAACAGGATGAGGCCGAGCGCGATGAGCGCGGACGTATAAAGGTCACCGACCGCTTCCGTAAACTCATTGGCGATAGTCGCGGAGATGGTGGTGCCGGGCGCGAGCAACGAGCCCGAGATGCGGTGCGCGTTGCCGATGACAAAGGTGACCGCCATGGTTTCGCCGAGAGCGCGGCCAAGGCCCAACATTACGCCGCCGATGACCCCGACGCGGGCATAGGGCAGGACGACATAGCGACACACTTCCCAAGTCGTGCAACCAAGGCCGTAGGCTGCCTCCTTGAGCACCGGTGGTACCGCTTCGAACACGTCGCGCGAAATCGAGGTGACGAAAGGCAAAACCATGATCGCCAGGATCAAGCCCGCAGTCAGGATGCCGATGCCGTAAGGCGGACCAGCAAACAGGTTTGACAGCACAGGGATTTCGCCGAACAGGGAAATGATAAACGGCTGCACGTGTTGTTGCAGGAATGGCGCAAACACGAACAATCCCCAGATTCCGTAAATGATGCTTGGGATGCCCGCGAGCAGCTCGATGGCAATACCGACCGGACGACGCAGCCACATCGGGCACAGCTCGGTGAGAAATACTGCGATGAACAGGCCGACCGGAACCGCGATCAGCATTGCGATGACTGACGTAACGATGGTGCCGTAGATCGGCGCGATGGCGCCGAATTTTTCAGTGACCGGATTCCAGGCCTCTTCATAGAGGAAGCTGATGCCAAACGCGCGGAGTGCCGGCAGCGAGCCCCAGACCAGCGAAATGATGATGCCGCCGAGGATGACCAGAACCGTGATGGCGGCGGCGCGCGTCAGGTGTCTGTAAGCCGCATCCCCCAACCGCAGACGCTGCAGAACTTTCGCCCGATCCATCTGATCGGCGACTGCAATTCCCCTACCCTGCAACGCCACGTCAACCACGGGCGGCCTCCCGGTCGGTTGCATCCGGCTCTCCTTGGGCTTTTCGCCGCTGGGGAGGGCCACTCAAGCGGCCCGCAGGCCGCAACACAAGCCGGCTCTTGCCGGCGGTGGACAAGGAAAGGGCGCCGTTGCGGCGCCCTTTCCGAACGTTCATTGGATCAGTTGGTCATTGCGAACAGGGGCTTGCCGTCCGCATCCTTGATTTCGCTTCTCCAGTAGCTCTCGACGTCGGACACGACTTTCGCCGGCATCGGGACATAGTCGAGACTCTCTGCCATCTGGCTGCCGTTCTTGTAGGCCCACGCGAAAAACTTCAGGGCCTCGCTGGTAGACGCCGGATCCGAGGGCTTCTTGTAGATGAGGATCCAGGTCGCCGCTGTCATGGGCCAGGATTTCTCGCCCGGCTGGTTCGCCAAGATCACGCCGTAGCCCGGTTGCGATTTCCAATCGGCATTGGCGGCCGCGGCCTGGAACGCTTCCGAGGTCGGAGACACGGTCTTGCCGCTCTTGTTTATCATCTTGGTGTAGGTGAGCTTGTTCTGCAGCGCGTAGGCATATTCGACGTAGCCGATCGAACCTTTCGTCTGCGCGACGTTGTTCGCGACTCCCTCATTGCCCTTGGCGCCGATGCCGACGGGCCACTGCACCGAGGTGTTGAAGCCGACTTTCGACTTCCAGTCCGCGTTCACATCCGACAGATAATAGGCGAAGTTGAAGGTGGTGCCCGAGCCGTCCGAGCGATGCACAACGGCGATCGCCTGCTTAGGCAGATTTGCGCTCGGATTGAGCTTCTTCAGGGCGGGATCGTCCCAGTTCTTGATGTCGCCCATGAAGATCCTGGCGAGCGTCGAACCGTCGATGACGAGATCGCCCGGCTTGATGCCGTCAAGATTGATGACAGGCACGATGCCGCCCATCACCATCGGAAATTGTGCGAGGCCTGCCTCGTCGAGTTCCTTGCCCGGTAGCGGTGCATCGCTGGCGCCGAACGTTACGGTCTTTGCCTTGATCTGCTTGATGCCGCCGCCTGAGCCGATCGACTGATAGTTCAGGCCGTTGCCGGTAACCTTTTTGTAGGCGTCCGCCCATTTGGCGTAGACCGGATAGGGAAATGTCGCGCCAGCGCCGGAGATGTCTGCGGCGTTGGCCGGAACGAGCGCCGTTGCGGCGATGAAGCCGGCGGCTGCCAGTGCGGTCCAGTGTTTCAAGGGTTCTCTCCATGTTTGCGGCCAAAGACGCGCACGGACCAAAAAGATCCGTCGCCCCTGTCTTTGTGCCCGATCGCTCGGGCAGCCGCTGTTGCTTTAAAAGACGCGCTCCACGACGGCCTCGGACGTTTTTGGTTTGTTGAAGGGTGGTGGTCCGAAGTCGCGGTCAGCCATAGGCGTCGCATGTCACTGTTCTATAAAGCTTCAGTGACAGTCAGATGACACTTTAAGTTATTGAAACCAATATCTATTCGGCGGTCTGTGCGGAATCGGCAGTGTGCAATGGTACGTGCATTGTGAACGTCGCACCTGCGCCGGGCGTGCTCTCGATGGTGAGACGGCCGCCATGTCGATTGAGGACATGTTTGACCAGCGCGAGACCTAGTCCGGTGCCGCCTTGCGCACGGCTGTCGGTGACATCCACCCGGTAAAATCGCTCGGTCAGTCGCGGAAGATGCTCGGGTGAAATACCTGGCCCATAGTCGCGCACCGCGACGCGCGTTTCCGGCAGGCCAGCGCGCGTTTGTGCCCGCTCAACCGTGACGTCAACGCGCTTGCCGGCGGCCCCGTACTTGAGGGCGTTTTCAATGAGGTTTTCGAGGGCACGGATCAGCTCATCGCGGTCACCGAGCACCGTGAGCGTATCCGGAGGCAATGCGACCTTGATTTCGACCCCGCGGTCACGCGCGAGCATTTGAAGACCGTCGACGACCTGCCGCACGATCGGGGACAGATCGACCGGGGTGCTCGGCTGCAAATGCGCGTTGAGCTCAATGCGTGAAAGTGACAGCAAATCATCAATCAGGCGCGCCATCCGGGTCGCCTGCCCCTGCATGATGCCGAGGAATTTGTCGCGGGCGACCGGATCGTCCTTGGCCGGGCCTTGCAGCGTCTCGATAAAGCCGAGCAGTGCGGCAAGGGGCGTGCGCAGCTCGTGGCTGGCATTGGCGATGAAGTCGGCGCGCATCTCCTCGACCCGGCGCAGCGGTGTCAGGTCGTTGAACGTCATCAGCAGGATGTCGACAGTATCGCCGGCGCCCAAGGTAAGCGTAACTGGTGTGACGAAAGCCTCAAACCAGCGGTCGAGCGGAACGCGCTCGAAGAACTCGACCCGCTGCGGCTCGTGACGCCTGATTGCACGGCGAATGGCATCGACCAGCTCCGGCATACGCAGCGCGATCAGCGCCGGCTCGCCGCGGCGCAAGGCCGGCGCGATCGAAATGGCCATCTCGTTGAACGCGATGACCCTGCCCTCGCGATCCAGCACAATTGCTGCTTCGGGAATGCCGTCGATCAGTTGCTCGATCAACAGCGCCTGCGGCTCGGCAAATACACGGGCCGCCGCGGGCGCGATGCTTGCGCCGGCCGCCGTTTCCGTGCGGCCAAGCAAAGCCAGCCAGGCGCTGCGCAACCGGGTTACCAACGGAGTGGAAAGGCTGCGGCGCTCGTCATTTATGGCCATGATCAATTGGCGTCGGTTTTTTCCGATTCGATCTCGCTGCGGATCGGTGCAGTCACCGATTTTATCACCGCCGGCTCGGCTGGGCGACGCGTACCGCTCACGTTCAGCCAGATTTCGCGTGACCCCAGAATGGCCAAGGCAAGCGCAAACGGAATGATGTAGTAGAGCAACCTGAACAGAAGAAGACCAGCCAGCACCTCTTCCTTGTCGAATTGCCAAAGCGCCACCAGCATGGCGGCATCGAACACGCCAAGCCCACCGGGCGCGTGGCTCGCGAAGCCGAGCAACGTCGCAGACACGAAGACCACCGCCATCGTCACGAACCCGATATCCGGATGGTTCGGCAACAGCATGTACATAGCGAGCGCGCAGCTGCCGAGATCGAGAATCCCGATGCCGATCTGCAGCAAGGTGGAAGGCCCGCTCGGCAACTCGACTTTCCAATCGCCCTGGCCGATTTCCCTCGGCGCGCTCCAGACCCAGGCGACGTAGGATATCAGCACCGCCAATATCGCTACACCGACGCCGCGATTGAGCCAGACCGGCAATTGATCGATCGGCACCGCCGCCTGCGGATGGTAAGTGACGCCAAGCCCCAGCACCGTGGCGTTGCCGAGCCAGAACGTCAGGCCGGCGACAAAGCAGATCTTTGCGACTTCGATGGCGTCGAGCCCGTAGTGAGAGTAGATGCGGTAACGAACGGCGCCGCCCGTGAACACGGTGGCGCCAATGTTGTGACCGATCGAATAACTCGTAAAGCCTGTGAGCGCGGCAATGCGATAAGGCACCTCCTTGCGTCCGATCGTGCGCAAGGCGAACAAGTCGTAAAACGTCAACGTGAAATAACCGCAGGCCACGAAAAATGCGGCTGCCGCAATATGTTTTGGATCCGTCGCTTTGAGCGCCGCAACCACTTCTTCGACGTCGGTGTCGCGCAGCATGTGAAAAAGAACAACGACCGCGATCGAAATGATCGCAATGCTCAGCATCACGCCAATGCGATTCCAGCCGATTGTCTCTTGAAAAAAACGCGCCACCGCGCGCAGTACTCCGACCATTAATCCTCCGCTTCGGCGTATCGCCCCGAACGCAGCGCGCCGTTAGAGCGCTGTCCCGACCCCTAGCAGAACTCAGATCGCGGGGCGAGTGGACTGCCCCCCGATCCTGTCATGTGATAGGATGCCAAAAATAAGGCCGTTAATAATTGTCAGCGGCAGTCTTTTCGGGAGGCCCACATGAGCCGGTCCGACCATTCCCGCCGTACGGTCCTCAAGGGCGCCAGCCTTGGCATGAGCGCCGGGCTTCTATCCGGTTTCGCTCCTGTGGTGGCGGCCGAAAACGCAGAAATATGGGCCCATGAATATTGGGCAAATAAAGACGGCGTGAAGCTCAATCTGTGGCGCAAGCGTATTGGCGCTCCTGCGCCGGGCGAGCAGGCTCGGCCGGTGCTGTTTCTGGTCCATGGTTCCTCAAATTCGTCGCGCTCCTCATACGATCTGAGTGTCCCGGGCAAAGGCGAATACTCGCTGATGAATGTGTTTGCCCGTTATGGTTACGACGTATGGACGATGGACCATGACGGCTACGGATATTCCGGCTCCTCGGGCAACAATTCCGATATCGCCAGCGGCGTGGAAGATCTCAAGGCCGCGATCCCGGTTGTGCTGAAAGAAACCGGCCGGCAAAAGGCGCACTTTTACGGCACGTCATCGGGCGGAATCCGCGCGGCCGCCTACGCACAGGCAGAGCCTGAGGCGGTTGATCGACTGATGATCTGTGCCTTTACCTACAAGGGAAACGGCGCCGCCGAGATCGAGCGCCGAAGAAGCAGAATCGAGGCATTGCGCGCAAGCCCGCGACGCAAACGGGATGCGGACATGATCCGCTCGATCTTCACCCGCGACGGCCATCCTTCGCTTTACGATCCGGCCGTGCCCGAAGCGATCATCGCGGCGGAGATGAAATTCGGCGACACGATCCCGAGCGGGACCTATATCGATATGGCGGCGAACCTGCCGATCGTCGATCCCACAAAAATCAAGTCGCCCGTGCTCATGCTGCGTGCGGAGTTCGATGGCAACTCGACCAATGACGACCTGCTCGATTTCTACCGCCAGCTTCCGAACGGAGACCGTCAGTTTGTCATCTTGCCGCAGACAGCGCACAGCGCCGGCTATAGCAGCAACCGGCATCTGCTCTGGTACGCGATGAAGAATTTTCTTGCCGCGCCTGCGCCGATCGCGTGATCAGGCTACGGTGAAAAACGCGCGCAGTGCTTCGGTCGTCTCCTTCGGTGCCTCTTCCGACAAATAGTGACCGCAAGGCAGTGCCTTGGCGCCGACAATGTTGGTCGCGTAGTTGCGCCAGATTTCAGCTGGACCGGGCTTATGGTTGCGCCCGACTCCACCGGTCGCGCCCCATAGCAGAAGGACGGGGCACTCGATCTTTCGCCCGGCCTCGTAGTCTTTGGTGTCCATATCAAGGTCGACCCCGAATGTCGCGCGATAGTCCTCGCAGATGGCGTGAATGGTTTGCGGATTGCGGAAGCAGCGCTTGTATTCGGCAAGCGCCGCCGGATCGAAGAAGCTCAAACCTTGCTTGGTCTTTGCAAGCTTCTTTTCGATGAACCAATCGGGGTCCGCACCCATCATGCGTTCGGGCAGATCGTAGGGCTGAATATTGAAGAACCAGTGCCACGAGAACGTGCCCCATTGCCGGCTGACGTGATTGAGCAGGTGATGCTGCGGAATGATGTCGAGGATTGCCGCGCGCGTGACTTTTTGTGGGTGATCGAGGCACATGCGATGCAGGACCCGCGCGCCGCGGTCATGGCCCGCCGCATAAAACGTGTCGAAGCCGAGCGCCGCCATCACCTCAACCTGATCCTGCGCCATCGCGCGGAACGAATAACCGGAATGATCCTCGCCGCCGGGCGGCTTTTCGGAATCGCCATAGCCGCGCAGGTCGGTGCACACGACGGTGAAATCGCGCGCGAGAGGCGGCGCAACCTTGTGCCACGACAGATAATTGAACGGATTGCCGTGCATCAACAGCAGCGGTTGTCCGGAACCGCCAACCACCGTAACGATGCGCGCGCCTTTGGTTTTGATTTCGGAGCGTTTGAAGCCGTCGAGCATGCCTCAGTCTATATGACTGTCACGGCAGCACCGGCAATGGGTAACCCCGACTTCGCCGTGGCGAAGCCGGGGTCAAAACCCGTCCATGGCTTGCTCGCTTAGCCGCAAACCGTGATGCGGCGAATCTGCGGGCCGAGCGGGGTGTTGACGACCTTCTTCACGACGTAGCAATCGGCAGCAAGCACGGCCGCCGGAGCGACAATACCGACGCCCAAAGCATAACCACCGCGCCAATGGCCATGGCCATGATGATGATGATGCCAGGCGGAAGCGGTGGTGGGGGTGAGCGCGGCAGCGCCGATAACAGCGGTTGCACTGAGGGCGAGAGCGATCTTGCGGAACATGGCGGTTCTCCTGTTTCAGGGTCTGGTGTTACGGGGATGTGGTCATTCACATCCTGCACATGGGTCGCAGCGCCCCGCGAAAAGGTTCAAAGGTCTTTTCGGTCGGATTGACGAAAGAACCGCGTCACCCTCTTTTTCACGCCATTAGGGGGTAAATGTCGGGGTTTTGGGGCCCTTTGGCTTGCCCAGAAGCGCTTGAAAAGAGGAAACTGGCCACAAAGCATCACCGGGGGGCGGACGGGTGCAAATTTCCGCGAATTGGCTTGAACCTCGGCGCCCCCTCAAGCGACCCATGCACGAGCCGATTGTTCTGCGATGCAAACGACTTCGGACGAAGTTTTCTGATCTCGCGAATCAGGCGGCGACCGGCTCGCCATGCAGGTGCTGTACGCGCGGCACCATGTTCGTGTGTACCGGTTCGTTCTGCGGCTGGTGCGCAACGAAGCGACGGCGGAAGACTTGATCAGCGAGGTATTCCTCGACATCTGGCGCCAAGCCGGAAAGTTCGAGGGCCGTTCCGCCGCCTCGACATGGATGCTGAGCATCGCGCGCTTCAAGGCCCTGTCGGCGCTGCGGCGCCGACCGGAGGAAGAACTCGACGACGAGACGGCAGAGCAGATCGAGGATCACGCTGACGATCCCGAAACCGCCCTGGCGAAGAAAGACAAAAGCTCGGCCTTGCGGCAATGCCTGGCCAAGCTTTCGGCGGACCATCGGGAGATCATCGACCTCGTGTACTACCACGAGAAGTCGGTGGAGGAAGTTGCCGAGATCGTCGGCATCCCGGAGGCAACTGTGAAGACGCGCATGTTCTATGCGCGCAAGAAGCTCTCCGAGCTTCTCAAGGAGCAAGGAATAGATCGAGGTTGGCCATGAACGCGATGAAACAAGAAGCGCCCGAGCGCCAGGAAATCGAAGAGCTCCTGCCGTGGCATGCGGCGGGCACGCTCAGCCGTCGCGATGCCCAACGCGTCGAGGAGGCGCTCGCGCGGGATCCCGAGCTCGCGCGCCGTTATGCGCTGGTGCGCGATGAGCTCGGCGAAACCATTCATCTCAACGAGACGCTCGGCGCGCCGGCCGCGCGTGCGCTGGAGAAATTGTTCGCCCAGATCGACGCCGAGCCGGCGCGCAGCCAGGTGTCGCTTAATCTCGGCAGCCGCATTTCGGAATTCTTCGCGAGCCTGACGCCGCGCACACTGGCCTTGGCCAGCGGCGCCGCTGTGCTCGCGATCCTCGTGCAGGCCGGCTTCATCGCCGGCGTGATGCTGAACGACAGCAAGCCCGGCGGCTACCAGACCGCGTCGGCACCCACAACGGCGCCGGACACCGGAACTTTCGCGCTCATTCGCTTTGCGTCACAGGCTTCGGCGGACGATGTCACGAAGTTTCTCGAAGCCAACAAGCTGTCGATCGCAAACGGACCGACAGCCGGCGGCTTGTACAAAGTCCGCGTTGCGGTAACGGGAATTCCAAAGGCTGAGCTCGCCCGCATCGTGAAGAAGCTGCAGGAAGATAAAGTCGTCGACTTCATTGCCACGACCGATTGATCCCGATCATTGGAAGCCTGCGCGCTGAACGGAATCCGCGACCCGAGCAATATATTTCCTGCGCAGGATGACGGCATTGGCAGAGTCCCTTGCCTCGGGCGCCGAAAGTCGCCACTTGTTGGGGCGAGCGTCCTTATCGGAGCCATGATGACCACCAGCCCTCCACCGCCGACGATGCCGTTGCGCGTCACACGCAATGACGAGATCGCTGACGGCATCTACCTGTTTGAATTTCGCGATCCTGCCGGCAATCAGCTGCCACAATTTACGGCGGGTGCGCATATCGGCGTGCGTGTGCCGAAGGGTCTTCTACGCAAATACTCACTGTGCAACGATCCTGCCGAGCGCGACCGTTACCAGATTGCGGTCAAGCGTGAGGTAACCGGTCGTGGCGGCTCAATAAATCTCATCGACGGCGTGAAGGCGGGCGATGAGCTTATCGTCACGGCGCCGGTGAATGACTTCGCGCTGCCGCCGCGAGCGCAGGATTTCCTGTTCATCGCCGGGGGCATTGGTGTGACGCCGATGATTGCAATGATCCGGCAGGTGATGGCCGAAGGCAAACGTTTCCGTCTGTTCTACTGCTCGCGATCGCCTGAGACGACGGCCTTTCGCGAAGAGCTGAGCGCGCAGCAGTTCAGAGATATGGTCACGATCCATTACGATGGTGGCGACGTCTCGCGCTCGCTCGACCTGCGCCCGATTCTGGCCGAGCGGAAGAACCGCGAGCACCTCTACTGCTGCGGGCCACGTCCGCTGATGGAAGCGGTGCGTGCGATGACCGACCATTGGTCGCCGACCGCCGTGCATTTCGAGGCCTTCAGCGACGCGGAAACGCACAAGGCGGGCGACACCTCGTTCAAGGTGAAGCTCGCACGCTCGGGCACCGTTCTCGACGTGCCGACAACGAAGACGATCCTTGAGGTCCTCCGCGACCACGGCCTCGACGTCCCGAGCTCCTGCGAGACCGGCACCTGCGGCACCTGCCGGACGAAAATGCTCTCCGGCGAAGCCGACCACCGCGATCTCGTGCTCGCCGATCACGAGCGCAAGGACACGATCATGATCTGCGTCTCTCGCGCGCGCGGCGGCGACATCACCATAGACCGGTAAGTACGCAATCTATGCGCGCATCTGAATGGCGTGCATCGCCGCCGCAGTGCGAAAAACACGCTTATTGCCCAAAGCTGGCGGACTTACTTCCGCGCCATGATCTGCTATCGTTTTACGAATTGGCGTTGTCTTCGACCTCAGGGGGGACGGTCGCGTGCGCCGGCGGGATTTCATTGAGGGCTTTGCAGGCCCCGCGGTCGTCTGGCCGCTTCCGAACAAATGCAACCCGCCTTCGTTTGCGGTTTTCTCTTCTGACAAGCAATCTTTGCGGGAATGTCCGTGCTGGGGATCACACGCTGGCATCTGATCAGGCTATCGGCGGCGATATTGTGCGTCGCCGGTCTCGTATGGCTTGGGATGGCGTACCTAATTCCAGCGCCGCCGTCACAGATCGAATTAGCGACATCTCCCATCGGGGAGCACTATCATAATTTGGGCACACGCTATCAGGGGCTCCTGGCAGCAGCGGATATGAAAGTGGAATTGCGTGCCACCAACGGCGCAAAAGAAAATTTGGCGCTTCTGAACGATCCGAATTCCGGGATTCAGCTCGCGTTCATGCAGGGCGGAATCTCGAATGGCATTTTGGCGCCCGATCTGATGTCGCTTGGCCGTATCGACCATCAGATCTTCTGGCTGTTCTATCCAGCGGGCGAGACGCTGACCGATCTTGTGCAGCTCAAGGGCAAACGCATCGGCCTCGGCGCTGAAGGCAGCGGCGATCGAGCCGTGTGCGAAAAAATTCTTGCTGTCGCCGGCATAACTTATGACAACACGACTCTGGTGACCGTGGCACCGGAGAATGTCATCAATAACCTTGACGGTGGAGCAATCGACGCGGTCTTTCGCAACTTTTCTCCGGAGTCGCCCGTCCTCGATGCGTTGCTGAGAGGTCCTCAGTACCGCCTCATGAGTTTTGCCGAGGCGGAGGCACTCACCCGAATCTTTCCTTATCTGGTTCGCCTGGTGTTGCCGAAAGGTGCCATTGACCTGGCGCGGAAAATGCCCACTTCCGATACCGCTCTTGTTGCAACAACGAATGTCTTGCTGGCGCGCAAGGACATTCACCCGGCGGTTGTCGATCTTCTGGCGCAAACAACCTTGCAGGCGCACAGCACGCCGGGGCTTTTTCGAAAGGTTGGCGAATTTCCTACCGAGACCGATCCGGAATATTCCATCTCGCAAGGGGCCCGCGATTTCTACAGAAATGGCCCTTCGTTCCTCAATCGGTATTTGCCTTTCTGGATGACCAACTATGCGCAGCGTTTCCTCGCTGTGTTGGTGGCGGTCGTCGCAATCGTCGTTCCGGTGTTTAATTATGCGCCGAAGCTGTTTCTCTGGCTCATTCGCGATCGTGTGCGCAGATTGTATCGCCGGCTCAGGATGGTTGATAAGGCGCTGCTGTCGGAGGTCGATTCCGCTCGGGTGAAGGCGCTCCATGCCGAACTGGAAAACATTGGCAGGGCGGCCAACATCGTCCCGATGCATAGTTCCGATCTCTTTTTTGAGCTTCGGGCTCACATCGATCGAACCCGGCGTCATTTGGCATCGGTGGAAGCGCAAAACGGCACCGCCAAGGTCGCCTGATTCATCATCGACTGGTAAAGTCGGCAAGCGCTTGATTAGAAAAGGGCCCAGCAGCGGACAATTTCAATTGTCCTTAGCTGAAAAAATTGTGCAAGCCTGTCAGCGCGAACTGCACGCCCATAGCGAGGACGATCAATCCCATAAACCGCGTCACCATGTCGTGCAGCAGGCTGCCCGCGCCACTTGCGCGAGACCCGCCGCGGGCCACAAGCAGCATAACGACCCACATTACGACCACGGCTACCGCGACCGCGACGAGTGCAGTGACTGGCAATGCCGGCTTCGCATGCGCAACAGCGAGCGTGATAACTCCGGTAATCGTGCCCGGGCTCGCCGCGAACAAGATCACCGGCGTTAGCGAGCGCTTCTCGACGGCGCCGTTCTTCGAGGGGTTGGCCTGCGCATAGTTACCGCGCAACATGGAAAATCCGATCCAGGTCAGCACACCTCCGCCGGCAATCGAAAAGGCGTCGAGCGAGACGCCAAAAATTTGCAGCACTCTCGCTCCCGCCAGTGCAGCGACGAACAGAATGACCAGCACGGCCAGTGCCGCCTTGGTGGCATCGGTTATTCGTATGGCGCGCGTCTGACCGGCCTCGACCTGTGCGAACATCACCCCGCAGATCAAAGGATTCACCAGTGAAAGAACCGTCACAATCGCTTGAAGGTGCTGTTCCATCTGTGTGAGCAGGGTATGTCAGAAATTGATCGGGTAGAGCCAGTTCAGCCACGAGTGGGCGCGAATCGAAATCTTGCGCAGCGCAGCCCAAGCGCCGTGTTCGCCGCTGGTGTAAATGGCGGCAGTGCCCTGCGCGCCGATCGGGAAGTCCGTTTGGTTAGCGCCATCCAGAAGGATCTTCACAGCGTATTGGCCTTGCGGAACGTTGGGCGGCGGCGGCTGAAATTTTGGAATTTCATCGCTTGGGAGGTACTGACCAATTCCATTGCCTCGCCAAATGCTATGGACCTTCCCCGGAAAGATCTGCCCGGGATAGAGATCAAGAGACACCTCGACAGATTGCCCGGGCCGCACGTATTTGAGGTTCTCCTGGTAATAAGTTGCAAGCAGGTAGCGATCGGCGTCCACAATCAGCGCCGCGATTCCGCCAATCCGGTAAATGCCGGACACCATTCCTGGGCGGACCTGCAAATTGATAATGCGTCCGTCCTCCGAAGCCACCAGCGTCGTGTTGTCCAGATAGTACCGTGCCTGACGAAGTTGCGCTTCGACATTGGCAACCGTGGTGTTGACGCCATCGATCTGGGATTTGTACTTGAGGCGAGCGATTTCGAGTTCAGCCAGCGCCCCATCGTGGGTTGCTTGCGCGGCAGCCACGGTAGTTTGCCGCTGCACGACATCCTCCCCGCGCACGGCCTGCTCCTGTGCGAGCTTGTCGAACATGGCCTTCTGGTATTGTTGGTAGTCCAATTCAACCTTGGTCCTCGCCGCTGTTTGCGTCGCTGCTGCTACATTTGACTGTAGTACAAGGACGTTTTGTTTGGCCTCGGCGAGTTGCGCTTCAAGTTGCGCTACCTTGTATTCGTAGGGGCGCCGGTCGAACTGGAATAGCGGCTGCCCCTTCTTCACCGGCATATTTTCTTCGACCAGCACCTCGGTCACCAGGGTTGGTTCGGGCAAGCGCGGAATGAGCTGAATTGTGTGCTGCACCACCGTGGCGTTCGCGGAGTTGGGCGTGACAAACCTCAGGCCAATAAGGAATATGAGAAAAAAGTGCGCAAAAACCAGGGCAAAGCCGAAGCCCCAAGCAGGGGTGAGTCTGAGCAGCTTGAGCTTGAAGAAAACGAGCCAGAAGATCGCGAGGCCAATAGCCAGTACGAGAATTGCCGCGGTCATGATGGCCGGCTCTTGTCAGGTGGGCGTTCCGCGCCGGGCACCGAGGCCTCACCTTTGAGGCGCGCAATCATTGCTTTGGTTTCGCGCAGTTCGTCCTCGGGCAAATAACGAATGTCGATGACAGTCGTAGGCTTGAAGGCCCAGATAAATGCCTGAATCCACGGCACGACGGCCAAAAAGCCGACCCATCCCATAGCATTGACCGCGTCTGCCTCAGGATGGTTGCGGGCAATAGCGATGCGGCCCGGAAGGCCCAAAATGAAAATGGCAAGCGCCAAAAATGCAACGCCGATGATGAATATGGCCAAGAAAGTCAGATAGTCCCAGCCGCTGATCTGAAATCCGAGCAACGTTTCCATGGGAATATGCCTCTAGCGGACATGCCGCTTTCCAAACGCAATGTCCCTCTCAGAAGCGGACTTTGGCCTGCCCTCCAGAATTTCCGTTGAGTGCCGGAGTTAAGGCACTAAGCAGGTTGTTCGAACGCAAAGATGCGCTTCCAGTCGTTCTTCATGCTGATCACGATCCAGCTTTTCTTCTTCGCTTCGTCGTAGAGCGCCTGGGTGAAGGTGCCGACCTTGCTGGCGGGAAGCCCTTGTGCGGGGCCGTAGGCGTATTCGCGTTTCGCATCGTCATGCATCACCAGCATCTTCAGCCGCGCACCATCGCCGGCTCCGGTGTATTCGAGCATTTGCCGGTCGCCATCCGAATTGCCGAACGCCGCGTATGGCCTCCGGCCGATCATCAGGTGTATGCCCTCGGGCTTGCCGGCCTTGTCGTCGTTCAGGAGTAACCTTGGCTCCTTGGTCAGGAACGGCTTGCCGTCCTTGTGATAGCCGAACTTTGTGCCGCCGGCGGTGCCGACTACCTGCTCGGGCGGTACACCGTACACACGCTCGGCATAGACACGCACGAAATCCTGGCCGCCGCCGGTCACAATGTAGGTCTTGAAACCATTGCCGCGCAGATACTGCATGACTTCCAGCATCGGTTGGTAGATCAGATCGGTGAAGGGCCGCTTCCAGCGCGGGTCCTTGGCGGCGGTCAGCCATTTTTTGACTTCCGCATTGAACTCGTCCACCGACATGCCCGTCAGTGTCGCGGCGAGGATTTTTTCAAGGTCATGCATCGAAAGCTTGGCGATTGCCTCGCGGTTGCCCGAGAGGACCGTCTTGAATGGCTCGACGTTCTTGAGTTTCGGATTTTTTTCGACCACTGCCGGTACGCGATCCAGACAATAGATCACTTGCGAGTAGATCGGATGTTCGACCCAGAGCGTGCCGTCCTGGTCGAAGGTGGCGATGCGCTCTTCCGGCGGCACGAAATTGGGGCTTGCCCGGTCGGTTGTGGCCTTAATGAAGTCGAGGATCGCCTGTTTCGCGGGGCCATCGTTCCACGAGGCCAGCGAGCCGCCCTGTGTCGTCTGCGCCTGGGCAATCCCGACGAGCCGCATGCCGGATAACGCGGGAAGCAACGCCATACCTGAAATCAGCACGCGGCGATCGATGCTGGATGACGGACGGTCGGATGACATGTCAGCCTCCTTCGATGCCGGTGAGTACCCAGCTTGCGCAGTTTTTTGGCGTTCGTTGCAAATTTTAAAGCGGGACTGGCGGTGGCACTACTGCCCCAAGGGGCATAACCGGCACCTACGCCGAAGCACGGCATGTCCGCTTTAGGTCATTAGCGCGCATTGCCAAGCCCGCACTATGTCCGCTTTACCGCAAAAACAGACACTCGGCGGGCCGAGTCAATGCAGGGTCGAAAATCAATCCAATCAATGTCCTGCGGCGCTTGATGTGGTCGTGACCTGCCTGTTGCTCCCGATCCACCAGAACATTGCTCCCGCTCCAAGCAACGCGACCACGCCGAGCAGCACAATCAGTGCGGCCTCCTCGACCCAGGCAATAGCCGGAACGAAGAGCGCCATGACGAAACCCAGTATGCAAACCTCCAACGCAGGAATGTGGATACCGGCAACAAACGTGCCGAGCGCCAGCAAAAGAAGAATAGCGAGGCCGGTGGCATCCGCATTCAGCATTCTCTGCACGCTGGGCAGCAACAGCAGATTCATGGCGGCAAAGAAGGCCAGCCAATGTACTGCCTGGGTCCAGATTAGGCGGAGTTGTGTCTTTTTATCGTGCGCGTAGCGCCAGCCGCTCCAAATACAGACGACCCCCATCACAGGCACAAGAAATTCCCAATAACCTGTCGTCGGCCGTCTCGTGAAGCTCGTATAGGCGACGCCAAGGAGTGTAAGGATCAGTACAACAGCGTATGGCAGCTCCTTGAGCCAGATACTCTTCGGGGCTGTCGTGGGAGCAGCTGATTTATCGTTCGGCATAAAATCGCTCATGATGATCCCCCAGATCTCAGCCGTGCAGACGTAGCCGTCCTGTCGCCTGTAATCATCGCCGCACCTGCCAGCCCGTCACGCGTAGACGCCGGATGAAAAGGACAAGTACAAGGATGAGACCAGCTGCGACCAGGAAACTCGCGACCACCTTGGTGTGATGCGCCAGCCCGACAATGAAAGTCAGGTGCTCGCTGAAATAGGCAGGGCCGAGCACCCAAACCGTTACCCAGAGTGCTGCACCGGCTGCATCGAGCAATACGAAACGCCACCAGGACATTCCCAGCGTTCCCGCCACGATGCCGTTGAGTTGGCGCAGAATACTAAAGAAGCGAGCGAACAGCACCGCGGCGGAGCCGTAGCGGGCAAACACACGTTCAATCCCTTTAAAGCGTTCGTCAGTGAGACCGATCTTTGTCCCGTAGCGCAAAATAGTACCTCGTCCGAGCTTTCTGCCGATCAGATAGCCCAGATTGTCGCCAAGGACCGAGCCGACCCACGCGAAGATCAAGAGAGACGGCAAAGACATTTCTCCACGGCCGGCCAACACTGACGCAAATATCAACAGCGACTCGCCGGGGACCGGCGCGCCTATAGCCTCGATCGCGAGAATCGGCATGACCGCGAATGCGCCGTAGTTGCGAACGAAACTTTCCAGGCCAGCAACAAGTTGGCCGATCTCTTCCACCGCAATGCCTCATCAGTCGCAGGAGTGGATAAACCGAACTGTGACCTGCAAATTTATGAGGCGAAATTACCCTTTGGGGCAGTCCCTGCCCCGCCGGATCGGCCTGGTATTCGCGGGAAGGAATAGGTGGCGCGCCGGTGTCTGCTTTCAGGGGTAAAGCGGGCATCGCTAAACGTCCGCTAATGACTCAAAAGCGGACACGTGCAGCGCAACTAGTGATATCCGCTAAGGAGCAAAAGTGGATAAAGGTTAGCGTCGGTGTCGGGCCCTGTCGTAGTACCACCACCAGGGATATCCACGATCGTAAGTCGCATAGTAACCAACGTAATAAGGGTTGTTATAAGTCCTGTAAGAAGGCGGATAGATTGGAAAGCACCCGTAATCAAGGGCCCGATTGACGCCGAGGCCACATCCAGCTGCGACCGGTACAACTGATCCAGTTTGTGGCCGGCTGAATGGCATGGCCTGGACAGTTGTGATGCTGGTGATGGCGATTCCAAACAGTAAGAGCTGAAGTCGAAGCATTTTCCTCCCTCGGTCATCCGGGTCCTAAACCAGTACAAGTGTAACGGGTGCAGTCCTGGTAAACGCTCCGACATTCAAACGATGGCAACTGCTTTAGGCGACGACAGTCTCGATAGCGTGCACGACAGGTATTTACGCATTTCTGTTTAGCTGTCTGAGCGGCCGCAAAGGTGTGAGAGGCGACTTCGGCATCTGCTGGCTGCAGATCGAGGAACACACAAGCAAAAGAGACGGTGATAACTAAAATCAATCGAGTCATCTTCAGCCCCACGATGTCGACATAAGATTGAACGGCTTGGCTAGCTCGGGTTGGTTCAATGTTACCTGGAAATTGCGACAGCGTAAGTGGGACCTAAGGGCAACGAAACGTGACAGTGCCTTCCCTTACACACTTGGCGCACGTCCGCATTCGGTCAGAAGCCTGCCCCAAAGGGCACTACCACGTTAACAATTGGGGTGGGATGATCAAACCGTCTCTACGGACTGCCGAAATTGGCTGTGTCCGGCCGATGCTTGGTTGCATTATGGAGACGACAATGTGGCGCGCTCTCATCGTAGCTTCGGTTCTACTGGGGTGCAGCTACTGGCCAGCGTATGCCGATTGTGCGGTTGAGCCGTGGTCCATCCCGTATCTCGGCTCGAATACCAGTACGGCGATGCTCGTCGGCAGCGGACAAGTTTGCCAAATTGACCCAGGCGTGGGCGGAACCAACGTAATCACATCGGTTACGATCAGCGTTCCCGCGCGCAACGGTTCGGCATCAGTGGGCGCTGGCGGCGATGCCGTGCTATATCAATCGCAACCCGGGTTTACGGGGCGGGACAGCTTTACGTTCACGCTTTCCGGTAGCGGACCCGGCGGCAGTGGCACGTCTGCAGTTCAAGTCAGCGTTACCGTTCAATAGTCACATCCCATTTTGTTGCCGCCCTGTCCGACGCAACGAGCTGGCGAAGCTCTATGCGCTGGCGAGACGAAACTCCTAACAGGTCGGCGCTACGCCAGATGATATTGCTCTCAAATTCGTTCGCGCGCCCGTCAACATAAGCAACTTGCCACATCATTTTGACAGCACGTTGGCGGCCTTCATTGTCGAGAACACCATTGAGCTGGCGGGTGAAATGATAGAGATCAACCGCGCTTCGGGCGGCTTCGGTGGCGTCACGGACCAACTGCGCCACGGCAAGATCGTCGAGTCCGAAGTGCGATTTCAGAAGGGCGTGGAGCTTTTCTCGTCGAGCTTCTGACATTTCACTGTCGATGGTTGCTACACGGGTAAGCAGCGCCGCGGTTGCGAGCTGGCAATCCCTATCTTCGGATTTGTGCAGCCTCGTGTCCCCCACGAGGCTCACGATGAAATTCTTGAGCGATCCAAACATCGACGCCGCCTCGCTACGCTCGATAACCCGCCGTCGGAACGGCGGCTCAATCTCATCCGCATCAAACGTGAAATGGCGGCGCCGGCTTTTCTCGCAAGATTGCTTACGGAACTTTAATCTGCCGGCCATGAGCCGTTCAGGTGAAGGGGAATAGGGAGACGACGACCGAGGAATCGCGGCTCAGAGATTCTCATGTCGATTGAAGGCGAACTGCTTAACCTTGCCCGACTGTGCCATTCGCAGGCCCGGCTAACCCAGGATCGGGCGGTAAAGCAGGCACTGCGGAAACTTGGCGACCACTACGAAAGCGAAGCCAAAAAGCTGCAGGGGCAACTTTCGGCACATTTGCAGCAGTCTGACTAGCCAGAAAGAGCGGCGCGGCTGGCTCTTTCCACGAGCTATGCCTGCGCAACCTTTGGGAAAATTGCACGGTTACACATGCGGAATTAAGAGTTCGTATTCGCACACTGGGCAGCGGAGAAGATCATCGCGCGCATCGTTCGGAATGTGCCGGAGCGGCGACAGACCGCCTTTTTCAACGCCGCAGCGGGGACAAAGATAATTACCCCCGCTTTCAATCGGAAAATCGGAAAGCCGTTGGGGAGCAAGGCGCGCCGCTTCGTGTTCCGCCTCTATCTTCGCTACCTGCTCCTTAGCCTCGACAAGACGGCGCTCGATATGAGACAGGCGCTCTTTGGTGTGCGCTGCCATTTCCTGTGCTGCCTGGCTAATGTGATCGCGGATGGACATGGTTACTCCAATGTCGCCTTGTCGCCTTCGGCGATGTAGGGAGGCCTCCGCTAAGAGCCGAGGCCAGCCTTACGCTCGACAACAGCACAACCATCACTGTGACGGTGGCCATCGATAGCAGCATCGTCACGGCGGGTCGTTGCCTCTTTACCGGGATTGTTTGATGAACGCGCGGCGCGAGCAATTGGACCGTAGTCCAACTGAAGCGCTTCCCAATGTCGGTTTGACCCATGAAAGCGAACATTTGCCGTGCACTAGCCCGTGTCCACTAAGCGCCAATAGCGCACCTCTCCCGAAAAGCGTTCTGCGCGGTAGCCTCGTCCTTCCTAAGGGCAATTTCGCCGGGTACCAAAATAGACTCAAATTCTTAAACCGGTTGCCACTGTGTCTTGGAAGCAAACGACTGTGAAAAATTCGACGAAGCGATGGAGCTGCAACGATGGCCAATGAGAAACGGCATCCGAAGGCGATATCTGACCGCGACCTTCAAGAGGAAATCAAGCTGGAGCCCGACCCTATGTTGCGATTGAGCGAAGGCAGGGCCGGTCCGCTTCAGATTGGAGTCGTCGGGCTCTTCGTCATCGTGGTCATCGGTCTGGTCGCTTGGGCAATCAGCCAACCCTAACAACGGCGTCGAATGGTACAGAGAGGCAACGGCCTGGCAACCCCAAGCATCATCTTCGATACTGAGATTGAAACCGGAAAGGCGAAGGCCATGGGTATCAAATTACGAGCTATAACTCTTATCGTTGCAGCCGGCGTTGTGACACTATCGAGTGTTGCGAACGCGCACCACCGCCACCGCGCAGCGCGAGGAGAGCATTGGTACGGTATTCGTTGGTGCACTGCGCCTTCGCCATGGGGCTTGAATTACTACCCTTGCGGCCCCTATCGCTACGATCATTGAGCGCCCGCGGCTCGAGAGAGAATCGCCGCCATCAATTGCGCCGGCGTTTTATCCGCCATCGCTGCCTGACTCTGAAGCTCACGGTAGACCGCAGGTGGAAGGGGAACGTTGGCAATAATGAGCGTTCCCGGCGCCAAGGTGTTGGCGGCGAGCTGTTGCTGCAGAGCCGTATCGAACTGACGCATGAGGCGCCATTTCTCTGATGCCGACAAATTAGCCATGCCCGCGATCACCGGACAATAAGCGGCGACCATGACATTCGTCAGTTCGGCGTAAGAGATGTTGGGCTTCTCGATCTGCAGCTTATTGATGACGTAGTTGATCTCGTTGGCAAGATCGACACTGTTTCCGGACATCACCAGTTTCAATTGGAGGCCGGTGAGAAGATTTGGAACTGCACCCGGACCCGTTTCGGGGCAGTCGAGGCCGGCCGCGTGGCCGCGAGCAGGCAGGCACATGAATAGGCCACTCAGCAGGAGCGCGAAAGCGAGGCGCTTCCATCGGCGAAGCGATACCGACAAAGGCGATACGTCTTTGAATGCAGATGTGGCGGCGAGTCCAATGTGCACCATTTGACATCTCCAATCATCACTTGATCGTACTGGATCGCCACGAACTGTAACGATCCGTCAGAAGAGACCAAACACGCGACTTGCACCCCAAATGGCTACGACGATTGCTGCAACCAAAAGCAAAATAGACCCCTGACGATAGAATGAAACGACACCGATAACGACGAGCGCCGCTAAAGCAATAAAATCTATAGCTTTCATGTAATCACTGACGAACTGCATCAAATTCCTCTCTATGGCCCGCGACGATAGATCCAGGAGCTCGAAATCTAACCAGACTAATAGCGGTAAGATCGCCGATATCTGCGATCTCTCGGGCCCGGAACGAAACTCGGATTCTGATTACAGAAACCGCGATTACCGGCAATCACGTTAGATGCGCAATGCTGAAGGGACCAAAACTGACAATCCCAGTAAAAATCGCCGATGCCTTGGTTTGTCACCGCACACCACGGTCCCGGTCCATAAAATTGAGCGGATGCGGGCTCTGGTATCGTTCCAAACAACCCGATGATAACGGCACCCGAAAGCAATAAACGCATTCTATCATCGCCTGTGTTCTGTGGCGTTGGCGACATCGCCTGACCTTTGCTGCTGTCGCTGCTCTTGCTGGTGTGTCCTTCGGTCCAACGGCTCAGGCTTACGCGGTCTGATCGCCGGTCGGACGTATCGTAAGGATAGGAATTGCGGTCAGCAGTTACGGCCCGTCCCGATCATGCACTTTTGCGAGCATGCTTCGAGTCTGGCCCCTGACCAACCCATCCTGGCTTGCCAGCGTCTACAGCACTTGTAGCAGGCCGTCTCCGACTTTGGACTTCTATACCCAGTATAACTCGTCTGAGCGTGTGAGACGCCAGTGTGCAGGGTGAAGAGGAACGCGGCGCAGATTCCGAAAATTAATGACATACGCATTTGACCACCTCATGGTGTTATCGTTGCAACTTCGGCGTCTGACGGCGCAATTTTAGCGCAAACATTTTGGGCGACGGTATTGCCCGAAGGGGCATAAAAACGGCACAGGAGCACCCAGCAACGGCGTACCATCGATCGCAACAGATTCCCGATTATTGCAAACGCGTGATGTGCATTGGCCATCGCGCCCACTCCTCTTGCGTGAGCCGGTGCATGCGTCGGCGAGGTGGCGTGGGCTGAGTGTCATATTGTTCTGTTCGTTGCAGTTATTGCCCCTTGGGGCAATACCGTGCGGCCTCTGAATCGCGTTATGAGGTGTTGCTTCGGAGAATTCCATCAGTTGATGGACCAGTTAGCCGGGTCAAGTTGATTAGACAGCGCCACATCTTTTTTCTGGCGAGTTTGGCGACCTCTGTTTCGCTGCTTACGGCATGTGTTGGGATATCAACAACTGAGCTGCAGAGCATTGGCTCAAAGATTACCCCTGAAAATATAAACTTCGGCGAACTCTATACCTACGCTGAGAGAGCAAGCGCTGCTTATGCAGCTAAATCTGTTATCCGCTCAAAATATCCTTTAACGGTTCGTATCAACTCGCCGGGCCAGACCGATGTGAGGTATTTTCTGGAACGGAATGACAAGACCCGTACGCAGTTCATCACGGTACGTGGAACAGCAAACGACGAGAACTTTTCTGAGGATTTTAGAATCAGAGTGCGCGAAGACCGCAAGACCGGCATTCCGGTGCATGCCGGTTTCGATCTAGCGGCTCGAGCGATATATGACGATGTGAATCCCTGCTTGAAGCCTGGCTATAAGACTTATGTGACCGGCCATTCTCTTGGCGGAGCTGTCGCGGCCATTCTAACGATCTACCTGATTGAGGACGGCGTGGAAGTTGTTCGTGTGGTGACGTTTGGACAGCCACGATTCACGACCGCCGATGGCGTAAAACGGCTGAGTTTCCTGCCGCTGGCGCGGGTTGTCGATGAGAACGATATCGTACCTATGGTGCCGCCCGCGACTGCAACAGATCCAAGATTTGGACCCTATGAGCATGTTGGTCCCGAGGTGATCCTCCTTGAAGGGCGGAATATTGTTTATCTCCCCTCCCACGACGCGAATCGGCTTTCATTGGGCGAGTTTTGGCGCTCAATTTCGTTTGCGGATTTGAAAGACCATGAGATGAAAAAGTATCTTAGGAGGATTGCAGCTAAAACAAAGGGCACCACCGAAGTTCCGTACAACGAGCGGGAAAAATTTGTGTCCAGGCAATTTTAGAAGACGTGCTGGCAGGCGAGCAATGTCCGCTTTGGGTCATTAGCGGACATTTGCGGTGCACCAGCCCATGTCTGCTTTACCCCTGAAAGCGGACGTGTGCGATGCAGTAGCTCATGTCTGCTTCGGGCCATAAGCGGACATCCCGCCAAGCCTCAGAGGCTGATTTCGGAGATGATCCGAAACCGACTCAATTTATTTTTGGGCGTTCAGCTACGCACGCAGTTCGAAGCGAAACGCCATTGATATTACG
>Ga0207660_10000365_pt1 | contig 29498 bp, 30 predicted proteins | sample KBSC73BmetaG_FD_184335 | JGI IMG/M metagenome (GOLD analysis project Ga0207660, IMG submission 184335) | Corn rhizosphere microbial communities from Kellogg Biological Station, Michigan, USA - KBS C7-3B metaG (SPAdes) (version 2) | ecosystem: Host-associated > Plants > Roots > Rhizosphere ... | reverse complement strand
GCCGAGCCATCGGGCGTGAACCCGGTGTAGACCTGATTCAACTGGATGGTCTGGGAAATCGGAACCGCAAACGCCGGCGTAGCGGTTGCGACCAACGCAACGGCTGCGGCCAGAACGAACGCGAAACTCACGTGCTTTTTCATGGCAAGAATCCTACGACGACTGTCGTGAAGCATAGTTTGGTACCAAGAGTAAAAGCAAGTTGCGTACCAAAATGCAAGTAATTGTTTATAAAATATATTTTTGTATAGAATTCGTGCTTCGGGCTGGATTTGTAAAGGTCACCGACAGTACATGTCTGGGCGCCCGGTCCGACACGCCGCGATTTCATTGTCTGGTGCGGGTTGCCGCCTGTTCGTGCCCACCCCTTCGAATGTAATGTTTCCCGACGGTGAGCCACGCTTGGCTTCGACTCATCGGCGGACGCAACGAGGGCGCCACGCCACACAAGCTAGGCTGGTATGCTCGCGGCCGGCAACCGGACCGGGGAGATCCGCGGTGCGACTTTGGGGAATGCTCATGTGCATGGCCTTGGGCATGCTTGCTTTCCACCCTGCCCGCGCGCAAACGCAGGTGCAGGTGCAGGAAACCTGGCCCGCGGGCGACAGCATCACGCTGAACCAGAACCAGAACTTCTATCTGCATCTGCACTACACCAGCGACCAGCCGATGCACATCTGGGCGCGGCCGTATTTCCAGGGCAAGCCCGCGAATGCGGGCAGCAACCCTTCGCGCGTTTATCCCGCGGGTAGCGGCAAAGCGCTGGGCTGGTTTTTCCTGGACTCAGGGGCGCAGGCGGACGAGGTGCGGATCAGTGCGGGCGACGGATCGCCGAGCGGCACGCACGTCGTGGCAACCTGGCCGGTTTCGGTGACGGCCGGCGATGAACCCGCGCAGGACACGGCGCAACCCGCATGGGTGACCACGCTGCGCGCCGCCGACAAGGCGGCGCAGGACGCCGACCACCAGGACGCGATGAATACGCCGATGACGGCGGCCGACGTCGCGCTGTTCAGTGGCTTCATGCTGGCGATGATCGCACTGGGACTGATCGGCCTCGCCTGGCCTGCATGGGGCCTGTGGCGCTGGCGCGGCGGATGGCGCATCGCCGCCGCCGTGCCGGCGGTGATCATGGCGTTCGTGGTGCTGCGAATCCTCCTCGGCACCGCCATCAATCCCACATCGCACAACCTGTGGCCTTTCGAAATCGTGATGTGGGGCGGATTGAGCTGCGGCGCCATGTTGCTGCTGGGGATCGCACACAAGCTTTTCGCCGCGAAGCGCGCCTGAGCAGGCTGGTCCAAAAAAAGAGGCCGGCATCGCTGCCGGCCTTCCCACATACTCAATAACTTGGCTAGACAGTCTAAGGTCAACTCGAGCATGCCTTGCCGTGATCGGCGTGATCGCCCTGCGATTTGGCCTGCGCTTCCGTCATGTATTCGCCGTGCTTGGTGGTGCCGTACCACTTGGTACCCAGGCAATGGTAGGTCTTGCTTTCGCTGTTGACCCAGACCTTGCCGGCGCCGCCGCCCGGCGCGGGCGAACCCATCGAACCGCCCGCGGATGCGGTGCGCGTCGAGGTGCGATGCGAAACCGGCATGGGGGCCGCCGCCGGTGCATTGTTCGCGGGCCTAGCGGTTGGCGCCGGTGCCGCGGCCGTTTCGCCCTCACTCCAGTTCTTGACGCCCTTGTGGCCACGGCACGCACCGCGTTTGGACTTGCCCGACCAGGAAGTGCCGTCCTTGCACGTTGCACTCACCGCACCGGCCGTGGTGGGCGCAGCGTTGGCGACAGGAACCGCTTCTTCGGCCTTCTTCGAACTGCGCGACTTGCGTGCGTGCGTCGTCTTCGCCGCCGGCTCGGCTGCCGCGCTGGATGCCGCTTCGCTGTTCCAGCTCTTGACGCCCTTGTGGCCACGGCAGGCGCCGCGCTTGCTGGTTCCCGTCCACGCGGTTCCGTCCTTGCACGTCGCGCTGTAACCGCCGTCACTTGCGGCGAATGCAGCGGGCGCCACCATCAAGAATCCCGCGAACAGCAATACCGACAACCCCAACCACTTGATGCCATGCGTCTTCATCGTTGTCTCCCTTTGCCGATGCAACAACACGCCGCGAGGGGGCGGCGACCATGGAAGCGCGCCGATCATAATCCCGCCGCGGGCGCGTGGCTGGCACCCCGTTGAACCACGTTTATGTTGGCGGTTGCGGTTCCTGCTCGATCAGGTCGCGCAAGGCAGCCTGCATGCGCGCGTGCACCCGCACCAGCGCACCCCACAGGAACCACACCGTGAATGCGCCGATCGCCAGCAGTGCCACCAGCACTCCGCGCGGCGGCAGGATGCTGCTGCCCAGCGCGCTGACCAGTAGTGCCATTCCTGCCAGCGCACCCAACGGCACGAGCTTGCCGAACACCCGCCGCAATCCGGCCGTGCGCACGCCGTGGATCTGTTCGCTGAAGCCGAGCTCGGCCAGCAACATGCCCAGTGCATCCGCCTTGCGGTACACCGCGATCAGCATCGGCAGCGACACGAATAATGCGACTGCCCAGACCAGTGAACGCCGCACCACGCCCGACAGCGGCAACTGCGGCCACCAGCGCGGCACCATCGTGCTGACGAACGCACCGATGCCGAATACCGCGCACACCAATACCAGGTTCACCGCGATGTGCCACAGCAACCGGCGCAGCATTTTCGCGAGCATCACGTTTTCGCGCGCGGGCGTGGTGCCACTCATCCATTCGTGATAACCGGCCGCCAGCGAACGCACCGGCGCAGGCGTGATGCGCCCGGCAGCAGCGAGTATCCACGGCTCGGCGCGCAGCAACAGCGGCGACACCAGCATGCACGCCACCGCAGCCGTGACCGTCAGCGGATACAGGAATTTTCCGACCGCGCCCGCGGCGATTCCAAGCGATGCGATGACGAACGAGAACTCGCCGATCTGTGCCATCGTCAAACCGGTGCGCAGCGCATCGTGTGCATTGCGGCCGGCGCAGACGAAGGCGCCGACGCTGCAGGCCAGCGTCTTGCCGACGATCACGGCCAGCGCGAGTCCCAGCGCGGGCCATAGCCACGGCAACATTTCCGCAGGATCGAGCAGCAAGCCGATGGCCACGAAGAAGATTGCCGCGAACATGTCGCGCACCGGTCGCACCAACCGCACGATGCGGTCCGAGCAGCGCGCCTCGGACACCACCACGCCGGCAAGAAACGCGCCCAGCGCCACGCTGAAGCCTTCCCACACCGCAAGCAAGCAAGCGCCGAAACAGATACCCAATGCCGTTACCAGCAACGGCTCGTCACGGCCGCGTTTGGCCAACCAGTCCAGCAGGCGTGGCAGCAGCAGCAAGCCGAGTATCAGCGCCACCGCGACGAACAAAAGCATCCGCCACAACACCGTGAACGCGATGTCCGTGGTGTCGGCGCTGCCGGCTGCAATCGCGCTCAACACCGTAATCAACACCACGGTCAGCACTTCTTCCGACACCAGCATGCCGACCATGCCGGCGACGAAGCCGTGCCCGCGCCAGCCGCGGTCGGCGACCGTGCGCAACGCGATCATCGTCGAGGAAAAACAGATCACGCCGCCGAGGAACAGCGACTCGCGCGCGGTCAGCCCCGCGAGCCGTCCGATCTCGATGCCCAGCCACAGCAAGAATCCGACTTCGACCAGCGCTGCCAGCATCACACCCGCACCCAACTCGCGCAGCTTGCGCAAATTGGAATCGAGGCCCAGCGTGAACATCAGCAGCACCACGCCGAGGTTGGCGATCGACTGCATCGTGCGTTGGTCGGTCATGAACCGCCACGGCATGTGCGGACCAATCAAGACCCCGGCCACGATGTAACCCAGCAGCACCGGCAGGCGCAGGCGGGGAAAGATCACCACCACCACGCCCGCCGCCAGCATCACGCAGGCCAGGTCCCGGATGAACTGGATTTCGTGCAAGACATCTCTCCCTATGGTTCCGTTGCGTTCCAAATCTGGCGTGAAATGCTTGACCCTGAAATCGAGTGCACCTATCCTTGCGGGTTCCCAGCGTGGGGCCATAGCTCAGTTGGGAGAGCGCTACAATGGCATTGTAGAGGTCGTCGGTTCGATCCCGTCTGGCTCCACCAAAGTTGCCCACGCTGTCCCCATCGTCTAGAGGCCTAGGACACTACCCTTTCACGGTGGCGACCGGGGTTCGAATCCCCGTGGGGACGCCATGGTTCTTGCCAAGGCGCGTGGTGATGCAAGTACAATGTGCGGCCCGAAACATGCAACATGCCGCACGCGAACGCAACGTTCGCAGCGTCAAAACGGAACAATGCCGAGCGGTAGTTCAGCTGGTGGTTTCGCGAACGGTTGCGAACATCCGGTGGACGTTCGCGTGAAGCGAAACCGGTGCGCCATGGATGGCGAACGGCAATGCACCATGGATGGTTTAGGCAAAAACGGAACAAATGCGGAGCGGTAGTTCAGCTGGTTAGAATGCTGGCCTGTCACGCCGGAGGTCGCGGGTTCGAGTCCCGTCCGCTCCGCCAATTTTAGGCATCAACGATCAGCCCGCCTCGCGCGGGCTTTTCTATGGGCGCGACACTCGTCGACGCTTGCAGACAAGCGCGACGGCACGTTGTGGTATCACTGCGGAATCGCGCGCATCTTCAGCGCATACGAGCGCTGATGGCCATCGACGTGCCCACACCGTCGCCCCGATGGCGAATTGATGCGCGTCAGGCCGTAGCCAACGTTTCGGCAGGCAGCCGTTCCAGTGTCGCCAGCGAGTGGCCCTGCCCCGCCAGATATTCCAGCCAGCGGTTGAGAAACCCGTTCATGCGCATGCGATGCTGCAGCACGTTGCGTGTGGGCGCGAGCGGGCCGAGCACCTGCCAAAGGTCGCGGCCGGGCTGGCAATGCAACGCCTCGGTCATGTGCGCATCGAGATAACAGCGCAATTGCGCGGACGGCGCGGGGTTGGCGGTGCTGGCGTCCACCATTTCATAGGTCAGGCCAAGTTCGAGCGTGTACGGATGGCGTTCCTGCACCGACAGACGCACGTCGAGGCCATCGCCGACCGACGAAACGTATTCGCCCACCGCGAGCCGATGCGGCGCGAACAAACGCGCGAGGCGTTGATGGTTTTCCGAATACAGTCCCATCAGCCAGCCGAAGCGATCCGGCAGCAGGGCCGCCGCGAACGAGCGGCGGCGTTGGGTGGAAACGGGATGGACGAGTACCGATTGCATGGGTCGATCTTAGCGCAGCTTCGTGATTTGGCACGTCTTGAATTTTTCGCGCGAAACGCGCAACGTACCGGTCTCGACGCCGGTTGGCGCCGAAGCTGTTTTTATGGGTTCGCGATGATCCGGATTCAACCCATGCGCCGCGCGTGAATCGCGGCGCATGCGTTCACAACGTCTGCGCGTGGAACGTGTCGCAGGCATTGATGTCACCGGACTGGAAGCCGGCCTTGAACCACTTCACGCGCTCGGCCGAGGTGCCGTGGGTGAAGGAATCGGGCACCACCGTGCCTTGCGCTTCCTTCTGCAGTGTGTCGTCGCCGATTTGCGAAGCGGCATTCAGCGCGCTGTCGATGTCGCCCGCCTGCAGCCACTGCAATTGTTGCTGTGACTTGTTGGCCCACACGCCGGCAAAGCAGTCGGCCTGCAGTTCCAGACGCACCGACAATCCGTTCGCGCCCTTCATCGGCTGGCCCTGCTGCGCGAGCTGCTGTTCCGTGTCCATGATGCCGAGCTGATCCTGCACATGGTGACCGACTTCATGCGCGACCACGTAGGCGCGTGCGAAGTCGCTATTGGAATGAAAACGCGTGGCCAGTTCTTGGAAGAAATCGAGATCGAGGTACACGCGCTTGTCGCCCGGGCAATAGAACGGCCCGACCGCCGCCGACGCGCCGCCGCAAGCGGTCGAAACCTGGCCGTGGAACAACACCAGTTTGGGATCGACGTATTGCTTGCCCATTTGCTGGAAGGTTGCCGTCCAGACATCCTCGGTGCTGCCGAGGATCTTGCTGACGAACTGCACCTGCGGATCGCTCTTGTCCACTTGCACGGTCTGCGCCGGGGTGTTGCCCGCGCCCGCCATGCCGCCACTGCCGGTGAGCAATCCGAAAATGATCCCGCGCGTGGACGGAAAGATCATCGCGATGATGATCGCGATGATGGTGCCGCCAAGTCCGAGGTGGATGCGGCCGATGCCGGAACCGCCGCCGCTCGCCCCTTCCACGTTGTCGCTGGAACGCCCTTTTTGCCAAAGCATGACGATTTCTCCTTTCCCCAGCCCCGCGACTGCGCGGATTCGCGCACTTTGCGGCAAGCAGGCGTGCGTCGCAAGTGCGCGCGGGGACGCACCCGTCGTTCCTGAACGAATACCGGTTGCATCCGGCCAGCAGTCAGGCAGTCATCGCTAGCCTTTGAAGCGAGCCGAACGGAACGCCGGAGATGACACGTGCAGGCCGCATCCTGATCTGGATCGTGGTGGCAATCGCCGTGCTGCTGGTGGCGATTGTCCTGTTCGTCGCGTTGTTCAACTGGAACAAGGCGCGCCCGTGGCTGGACCAACGCCTGACAACTTCGATCGGACGCCCCGTCGCGATCAACGGCGACCTCACCGTCTACTGGTTGCGCAACCCCGATGCCGGCGGCGTGTCGCGCTGGGTTCCGTGGCCGCGCTTCACCGCGCAGGACATCAGCATCGCCAATCCCGACTGGGCGCAGCAACCGCGCTTCGCGACGGTGCAGCAGGTGCGCTTCAGCCTGAACCCCCTGGCCCTGCTCTCGCACACCATCGCCATTCCTTCGCTCAAGCTGTATGGACCGGCAGTCGATATCGAGCGCGACAAGCAGGGCCGCGACAACTGGACGTTCAAGTTCGCGCAAGGCGGCGGGAACTGGAAGCTCGCCATCGGCGAAGTCGGATTCGATGCAGGCAGCGTTCACTGGAACGACGACAAGCTGGACATGCACCTTGATGTCGACGTGAAGCCGCTGGGCAAGCCCATTCCATTCGACCAGATCGTGCCCGCCAGCGGCAGTGCGCAAACGACACCGCCGCCGAATTCGAACCAAGCCTATTACTTCGCCTGGACCGCGAACGGAACCTGGCGCAATGCGCAAGCCCGCGGCAGCGGCAAGATCGGCAGCGTGCTGGCGCTGTCCGATGCATCGACGCCGTTTCCGCTGCAGGCCGATCTGCGCTTGCGCGACCTGCGCATCAAGTTGGCGGGAACGCTGTCCGATCCGGTGCATCTCGGCGCGCTCGATCTGAACCTTGCGATGTCCGGCGACAGCATGGCGCATCTGTACGCGTTGACGGGCGTGACGTTGCCGGCCACCGCGCCGTTCGCGACCCATGGGCGGCTGCTCGCACGCGTCCACCAAGGCGTATTCCAATACGAAAAGTTCGACGGCAAGGCCGGCCATACCGATTTGCACGGCAGCGTCATCTACAGCACCGCCGGGCCGCGCCCCAAGCTCGCCGGCACGCTCACTTCCAACGTGCTCGATTTCGCCGACCTCGCGCCGCTGATCGGCGCCGACAGCAACGCGGCCAAGGCCAGACGCGGCGAAGCGCAAAAGCAACCCCCCGACAAGTTGCTTCCCGTCGAAACCTTCGACACCGCACGCTGGCGCACCATGGATGCAGACGTGCACTTCACCGGCGAACGCATCGTGCGCAAGGGTGCGTTGCCGATCAGCGATCTGTCCACGCATCTTGTTTTGAACGACGGTGTGCTGAAGCTTGACCCGCTCGCACTCTCCGCCGCCAGCGGCGATCTGAAGGCAACCATCACGCTGGATGGCCGCAAGAATCCGATGCATGGCGAAGCCACGCTGTCGCTGCGGCACCTCAAGCTGAGCAAGCTGTTCCCGACCGTGGACCTGATGCACACCAGCCTCGGCCAGATCAACGGCGACGCGGCGCTCAAGGGCGACGGCAATTCCGTGGCGCGCCTCCTCGGCACGTCGGATGGCGAGGTCAAGCTGCTGATCGATGACGGCGCGGTGAGCAAGCTGCTGCTCGAGGAGGCCGGGCTCAACCTCGGCAACATCCTCATCACCAAGCTGGCGGGCGACAAGCCGGAGAAAATCAATTGTGCGGCGGCCGACCTGGTCGCGAAGGACGGCGTATGGCGGCCACGGCTGTTCTTTGTCGATGCCGAAACCATGCGCATCGACGTCGACGGCAGCATCGACCTCAAGGACGAGACACTCGACCTGGTGATGCATCCGCACAGCAAGGGTGTCCGCATCCTGTCGCTGCGCTCGCCGTTGTACCTGCGCGGCACCCTGAAGCATCCCGACGCGGGTGTTGAAAAGGGCCCGTTGCTCGCGCGTGGCGTTGGCGCGGCGGTACTCGGCGTGGTCGCCGCGCCCGCCGCCGCACTGGCGGCGCTGGTCGCGCCCAGCCATGAAAACGAGAACGCCTGCACGGGCGTCCTCGCCAGCATGCGCAAGCCGGCGAAGGCGCACTGACTGTTCAGCGGCAACCGGGGTGATGGATAATTAGGTCAGGCTCTGGAAATCATTCCAGCGGACGCTCATCCGCTACGCGGCTTCGCGCCGCTGAATTCAGTATTCGGGCGCGTGGCGCGCCACCCTTCCTTCATTCTTCGCGTCAGCACCCCTATGACTCCACAGGCCAAGGCGCAATGGCAGCTCCACTTCTGCGTGGTGTTGTGGGGTTTCACCGCCATCCTCGGCAAACTGATCACGCTGACCGCGCTGCAACTGGTGTGGTGGCGCATGTTGATCGTCACCGTCGCGTTGTTGCTGCTGCCGAAGGTGTGGCGCGAACTGTGCACGATGCCGCCGCGCCGGTTCGCGGCCTACGCGGGTATCGGCGTACTGGTGGCGCTGCACTGGCTGACGTTCTACTCCGCGGTGAAACTCGCCAACGCATCGGTCGCCGCGACCTGCATTGCGTTGGCGCCGGTGTTCCTCGCGGTGATCGAGCCGCTGGTGGTGGGCCGACGCTTCGAGCCCCGCGAATTGCTGATCGGCGTCGCCGTGGTCCCGGGCGTCGCGCTGGTAGTGGGCGGCGTGCCCGCGGACATGCGCCTCGGCGTCGCGGTGGGCGTACTGTCGGCGGCCCTCTGCGCCACTTTCGGCGCGTTCAACAAGCGCATGGCCGACCAGGGCGGCGCATTGACCGTCACCGGTATCGAACTTGGCGCCGGCACCGTATTCCTGACGCTGGTCACATTGTTCTGGCACGCCGAAGGCACGTTCGCGATCCCGGATTTGCATGACAGCGTGTTGCTGCTGGTGCTGGCGATCGTCTGCACGCTGCTGCCGTTCGCGCTGGCGCTGGCGGTGCTGCGCAAGTTGTCGGCGTACACCGTGCAACTCGCTACCAATCTCGAACCCGTCTATGCAATCGTGCTGGCGGTGATCTTGCTCGGCGAACAGCATCAGCTCGACGCGTGGTTCTACGCGGGCGTGGCGGTCATCCTCGGCGCGGTGTTCGTGCACCCGCTGCTGACACGCCAGCCCGCGGCCAAGCCGCCCGAGGCCGTGCTGGGCACGGCGGAATCGAAGGCAATCGAGTAGCCGATGCCGCGTCCTACGCGATGCCTGCCACCACGTTGACGGTCAACGCGATGATCACCACGTCGAAGAAAAACGCGATCAAGGCGTGTACCGTGGCCACGCGCCGGATCGCGCGTTCGGTGATCTCCACGTCCGAGACCTGGAAGGTCATGCCGAGGCAGAACGCGAAGTAGGTGAAATCCCAGTAGTCGGGCTCTTTCGTACCGGGAAAATCGAGGCCCCAGTGCTTGCCCGCGCCTTCGCCGTAGAACTCGTGCGCGTAATGCAGCGTGAAAATGGTATTGGTGAACAGCCACGTCAGCAGCAACGTGCACGCGGCAAGCGCGATCTCGAGCAGGCCGCCATGCTTGCTGCCATGCAGTTCGACCACCAGCGCCACCAACGCGATGGCGGCAACCGCGACGCTGGTCAGGATGAAGCCCCAGTAGTTTTCGTCCTGCGCGCGGGCGCGGTGTTGCATGGAATCCTTTTTTGCGCGCGCGAACATCCGTGCGACGGCGGCCAGGAACAGCAACGCCGCGACGTCGAACGCCAGCAGCATGCCCAACGCGGGACGCACCCCGCCCAGGATCAAGACCACCATCAGCACGACGAACAGCAATGCGCAAAGGCTCAGGCGCAATTGCCTGCGCAGGTTGTGGGGCAGCCAATTCGGTCCGCCAAGCGGGTTGCCGGGGTTTCCCGAGGTCATGCGTGCCGTCCTTCCGCGCGAAGCGTGGATCATAACCCACGTGCACGCGCGGGCCATTGCGCGACAACCCTCGCGGTTTGCGAAACAATGGCGGCATGAACCGGAAATTCGACGGGCCGATTCCCCACGGCGATCCCCGGGAACTCGCTGCCGACACTGCGCGCCGCGGCTTTCGAATGGCACAGGTGCTGCACTTGGCGCGCGCGCGCATGGATAGCCTCGACGACCGCGTGATCGAGGAAGCACCGGTCGCGCTGGTTTACAACGGCGTGCCGTTCGCGGTGATGATGGCGACGCCCTGCGACCTTCCAGATTTCGCACTCGGCTTCGCGCTGGCCGAAGGCATCGTCGAAAGTGCGTCCGAGTTCGAGTTGGTGGACGTGCTGCGGAGCGACCGTGGCGTCAGCCTGCAAGGGTTGATTCCAGCCAGGCAGTTCGAAGCGCTACAAGCGCGCCGGCGCAGCCTCGCCGGCCGCAGCGGGTGCGGGCTATGCGGGGTCGAAGCGCTGGAAGACGCCGTGCGTCCCCTACCCCGCGTGCAATCCGCGACGCGCATTTCGCGGGACGCGATCGCCGCCGGCATGCGCGCGCTGGCACACGGCCAGTCCCTCAATGCATTGACGGGCGGCGCGCACGCCGCGGCTTTCATCGCTGCCGGCGAGCCCCCGATCGTGCGCGAAGACGTCGGCCGCCACAACGCGCTGGACAAGGTGATCGGCGCACTGGCATCGACACGGCCAAGCTGCGATGCCTTGTTCGCGCATACCTCGACCGGACTCGCGGCGATCACTTCGCGCGCGTCATGGGAAATGCTGCACAAGGCTGCGCACGCCGGCATCGCGGTGGTCGCGGCCATTTCGGCGCCCACGTCGCTGGCGATCGAAGCCGCCGACGCGGCTGGCATCACGCTGGTCGCGTTTGCGCGCGACGAATCGATGAACGTTTACACGCACGCGGAGTGCGTGACCTGAGCGGATCACGCGTCCCCGCGCTTCGCGTTCAGACCTTGGATTCCTTTTTCGCGTGCTTCTCCGCGCGCTTTTCCTTCAGCGATTTCTGCGGTTGTTTCTTGGTTTCCTTCTTCTTTTCCTGGCCTTTCATGCCCGGCTCCTCTTGGCAGTGGACTACGGAGCCAAAGATGCGCCAGTCCGTCGCAATGCGCAAGGGGGGAAGGCACCGGTTTTTTGTCGCTCGCGGGAAACGCTAGACTCGGGCGTAATGCCCATCGGGAGCACGCTCATGGATTCGCCGGCGAGAAACACGATCATTACCGTGATCCCCTCCCTGCGCTACCGCGATGCGCTTGCCATGATCGACTGGCTGTGCAAGGCGTTCGGGTTCGAAAAACACGCCGTGTACGCGGAAGGCAACACCGTGCATCACGCGCAACTGACATTCGGCCACGGCATGATCATGCTGGGCTCCGTGGACAACGATTCGGCGTGGGGCCAACGCATCGTGCAACCCGACGAAATCGGCCAGCGCGAAACCCAGGCCTGCTACGTGGTGGTCGCCGATTGCGCCGCGCACTACGCGCAGGCGAAATCAGCGGGCGCCGAAATCGTGGACGAACTGGAACCCAGAGATTACGGCGGCAGCGGCTACAGCGCGCGCGATCCGGAAGGCCATCTGTGGTCGTTCGGCGATTACGATCCGTGGGCGGAACATACGGCATGAAGGCATCTGATGCGCCGATCGCCGATGCGCTGGTTGTCTCGCGCAACGCCGGAATCAAGGTCGGCATCGGCGGTTGGAATTTTCCGCCGTGGCGCGACAACTTTTATCCGAAAGGATTGCCGCAGCGCCGCGAACTGGAATACGCCAGCCGCCATCTGACCGCGATCGAAATCAACAGCACGTTCTATCGCGCGCAGACGCCCAAGGTGTACGCCAAATGGCACGATGAAACACCACCGGGTTTCGTGTTCTCGCTGAAGGCACCCCGGCGGATCGCCGAGGTGCGCAAGCTCGCGGGTGCGGGTGCACTGATCCGCGGCTTCGTGTTCGGCGGATTGGCCGAATTCGGCAGCAAGCTCGGTCCGATCGTGTGGCAGTTTCCACCGTCGCGCACTTACGACCGCGACGATTTTGCCGCGTTCCTCGACCTGCTGCCGCGCGAACTGAATGGACACGCGCTGCGGCACGTGCTGGAAGTGCGCAACGATACTTTCCTGTGCGAAGCGTTCCTGGAACTGGCGCGCACCCATCGCTGTGCATGCGTGTACACCGATTCACCAGAGCACCCAAGCTTTGCCGATCTCACCAGCGGCTTCGTATACGCGCGACTGATGCGCAGCCGCGAATCCGAACGCCACGGTTATCCCGCGAAGGAACTGGATGCCTGGGCCGATCGTGCACGATCATGGCGCGAAGGCGGCGAGCCGGACGATCTGCCACGGGTGTCGCCCGAAAATCACGCGGCATCCAAACGACGCGACGTATTCATCTATTTCATCAGCGCTGCGAAGGCACGCAATCCCGCGGCGGCGACGGCCTTGCAAGGACGGTTGACTTGAAGCGTTTGATCCCTGCGTTCCTCGCTGCATTGTTGCTGGGCGGCTGTGCGACCGCGCCGCCCCCGAAGCCTACACAGGTCAGGCAGCCTATACCGCCGGTGCCAAACGCTGCGTCGCCGCGCAACGTGCCGTCATCGCTGGCGGAAAGCATCGACGCTTACATTTCGCAGCCGCGCTTCGCGCACGCGCAATGGGGTATCGACGTGTCGTCGCTCGACGGCGGCAACACGCTTTACCGGCGCAATGCCGATGCATTGTTCCTGCCCGCTTCCAACGCCAAGCTGTACACCTCGGCGCTCGCATTGCAGACACTGGGCGCCGTCGCGCGCTTCTCCACCACCTTGTACACGACGGCCGCGCCCCGTGCGGATGGCACGCTGACAGGCGACCTGGTTCTTTACGGCGGCGGTGACCCGTCGCTGGGCAATCCCGAAGCATCGCCGGATTGGGCAAACCGGTTCGCCGAAGCGCTGGCGGCGCGCGGGGCACGCCGCATTCGCGGCAACCTGATCGCTGACGACACGTATTTCGCGGGTCCGCTGTTTGGCGATGGTTGGGAAGCATTGGACCTGCAGACCGATTACGGCGCGCAGGCGGGCGCGTTGGGCGTGCGCAACAACGTGGTACGCGTAAAGGCTGCGCGCGACGGTGCGCGCTGTTGCAGTATGGTGGTCGATCCGGACCATTCCGGCATGCGCGTGGTGAACCTGACCGGCAGCACCGCGCCGCTGGGCCTGTACCGGCCGCCCGGCTCCGACGTGCTGTACGCCACGGGCAGCTTGCGCGCGAACCAGCCGCGCGGAAGCTACGCGCTGTCGGTACCGGACGGTGCACTGTTCGCGGCGAACCTTCTGCGCGACGCACTCGCGCAACGCGGCATCGCGCTGGACGGTAGCGCGCGAGCGCTGCACTGGCCGGAAGCCGACGCGACAATGGCGAATCATCCGATCGAAATCGCCAGCATCGCTTCGCCTCCGCTGTCGCAACTGCTGATGCAAATGCTGAAGCACTCCGACAACCGTTACGCGCAGATGTTGTTGCAACAGGTCGGTGTCGCGACCGCACGCACCGGTGTGTGCGCGGATCGCATCGAACCACCCCAGACCAGCGCGGCGTGGGGATCGTGCGCGATGCGTGCGTTCCTCGGCCGGATCGGCATCAGTAATGGCGAGGCGATGTTCAACGACGGCTCGGGCCTGTCGCGCGAAGACCTGGTGACGCCCGCGGCCACTGTCAAATTGCTGGCTTGGATTGCACGCCAGCCGTTCGCGAACGTGTTGCGCGATGCGCTGCCGGTCGCGGGCATCGACGGTACGCTGAAATACCGCATGCGCGACGGCGCTGCCACCGACAACGTTCAGGCCAAGACCGGCACGCTGACGCACGTCTACACGCTTTCGGGCTTCGTGACCGACGCGGCAGGCGAACGGCTGGCGTTTTCGCTGATGCTCAATCGCTACCAGCGGCCAACCGATGCCTTCGGCCGCAACATCCAGCCGTCCCCACAATCCGACCTCGACGCGATCGCCACGATGCTGGCGGAACACGGAGTGCAATAAATGCACCGCACCTGGAAAACACTGCTGCCGCTGCTCGTGCTCGCGCTGGTGGTTGGCTACCTGTACACGCAACGCCATTCCGCGACCACGCCGCCTGCCGCGACGCCACCGATCGTGGCACCCGCGGATCAGCCGGAATCACAAGCTGCATCTTCCGGCCAGCTTCCCGCCTTCCTGCCACCTGAAGCACACCACACGCTGGCATTGATTGCGAGCGGCGGCCCCTTCCCGCACCGGCAAGACGGCGTGGTGTTCGGCAATTACGAACACCTGCTGCCCGCCAAGCCGCGCGGCTACTACCACGAATACACCGTGGAAACGCCGGGCGCGCATGACCGCGGCGCGCGCCGCATCATCACCGGCGGCAATCCGCCCGACGTGTACTACTACACCGACGACCACTACCGCAGCTTCCGCGAATTCACGGTGCCGCGATGACCGGCTCCATCGACTTCGCGAATGCAAAGCAGAACGGCGCCTACCTCGTCGGCGAGACCGACCTGGATACGCTCGATGCAGCCGCGCATGACGAAGGCCATCTGGTGCGGCGCATCAGCCTTGCCGGCTGCCGCGACAAGGACGACCTGTTGCAACGCATCGCCAAGGCACTCGCCTTTCCGAAAACCTTCGGCGCCAACTGGGATGCGCTGACCGATTGCCTCGGCGACCTCGGCTGGCTTCCGGATGCAGGCGGCTACGCGTGGTTGTTCGACCACGCCGACGATTTGCGCGATGCATCCGAAAACGATTTCGACATGCTGTGCGACGTACTGCAGGACGCCTGCACGGGCTGGCGGGACAACAGCACGCCCTGCTTCGCGTTTCTCGCGCTTCCGGATGATGCGTTCTCCAGCCGCTGATCGAACATCATGCGCTGATGAGGATTCCGTGCATCAATCCTTCGACCGGTACAGGACGGCATCGCCGTATTTGCCCTGCACTTTTCCGGAAAGGATGAAGTCGCGCATCATCGCGAAATAACCGTCGGGGTTGCGGGTGTCGACGCGCGTGCCGTCCGCTTTCGTCTCGAACTCGTACATGCCGTGCTCGGCGTGCGGATACACCGCCAGCGCGATCGGCCGACCTGATTGCTGCAGTCCGCGCAAGCGCTTGGTGGTTTCCGCGCTCGGCGCATCGGCATCTTCGCCGCCGAGGATCCAGAGCTGCGGCGTATCGAGGTTTCGCAGCACCGGCATCGGGTCGTACTGGAGCGGAGCACCGGCGAACAGCACCGGGCCCTTCTGCTTGAGCTCCTCGGCCGGCCACGCCAGGAGTGCCCAGGTGATGTCGCCGTGCACGTGCTTGAACCACGCTTCGTTGCCGTATCGCTTCTTGAGCGCATCCAGCTTGTCGTAGCCGCTGCGGAAATTGCTGAGCAGGATCGCGGCGGAGGCATCCGCAACCTGCATCGCCTTGGCCATCACGTCCGCACCGTAGCCTTGACGCTGCATGTCGTAGGCGATCGCCTCGCGGTCTTCGTCCAGTGGCGACACCGCAAGCCCGAAACCGACGATCACGAAATCCACCGGCGAAATCTTCGCGGCCAGCGGTGCCACCCAGCCGCCCTGGCTGCCGCCCTGGTAGCCGATGCGGCCGGCGCGCGAGCCTGCCAGGCGCTTCGCTTCGTTGACAGCCGCAATCGCGTCGTCGGCGAGCAAAAGATAACTCTGCGTGTACTGTCCGCCCGATGCGCCGGTGCCGCGCTTGTCGTACACGAACACGCCGACGCCCGCTGCGGGGAACATCCGCTGCAGGGAATAGAAATCGAGCGCGGATTCGTGTTCCGAACCATGTATCAACACCACGATCGGCACGCGCGCGTTGCCCTTGGGCAACATCAGCCGCCCGGCCAGCGTGACGCCGGCGCCCTGGAAGCGCGTGTTGGTGACGTCGAACGCGATGCGTTGGCCGCGGACGCCACCAAAGGCGATGCGGCCCTTCGCGCAATCCGAGAACGCGACTTTGATGCCATCCGGCTTGTCGGTCCACCCGAGCGTGCTGGTCCACGTCCCATCGGCGTACGACGTGAGCAAACCCGTGGTGCCGTCCTCACGACGCCAGCGCAGGTGTGCGCCTTCGCTGGGGCCGACATCCACCACGCTGCCATTGGCAAGCCGATACGCACCGACGTGGCAGTTGCCGATTGAGGCGTCGGCCGCATGGGCCATACCGCTGGCGAAGGTCGCGAGCATGAGTGCGAAGAGCCACGGCATCACCCGCATGGCGCGGATCGTCGGCGTTGCATCTTTTTTCATCGGATTTCCATGGTGGTGCGGAACATGTCCGCGCATTGTCGCTGCCCATCTACAAGGAACGCCAGCCCTCGAGCCCGGTGAGCAACGCGGCGCCAATCAGCACCACTCCGACCACGCGCGCCACGACCGCGCCCGCGGCCGGCCGTCGCACCAGCCAACCGCGCGCCTGCGCAGCGGCCAGCGCCACCGCGCCATAAACCGCAATCTGCGTGACCGCGATGATCACCCACAGCACCAGCGCTTGCGACCACAGCGGCCCGTACTTCGCGTGCAGAAATTGCGGGAACACGGCCAGCATGAACAGATACGCTTTCGGATTCATCAGGCAAGTCAGCGTGCCACGACGGAATGTGGTCCACGCCGACGCGGCGCAACCTTGCGTCTGCATGCCGAACGCGGAGTCCGCGCGCAATAACGAGATCCCGATCCACGCGATGTACAGCGCTCCGGCCAGCAGCAATGCGTTGAAGGCTGCCGGAATCATCTTCAACAACACGCCGACGCCGAGCGTGGTCATCACCACGAGGCAGACGCCGCCGACGGCAATGCCCGCGACCGCCGCCAACCCGTGCCGACGTCCGGCGGTGAGCGAACTGCCCATCACGAACGCCATGTCCAGGCCTGGCAGCACGACGATGCCGAACACCAGCGCGGCGAACAGCAGCAGGTCGGCCGCGTGGCTCATGGCGTGGAATGCGCGTCCGCAACGGGCCACCAGCGCAGGCGCGAGCGCGGCGTGGGATCCAGCACCAACCGTTCCGGAGTCCCGCGCAGCATGCCGGTGCCTTCGAGTTCCCGCTCCACCTGCGATGCCAATGTTTCGAAACGCTTCAACGCCGCATCGTCCTCGACCACGCCCAACCACACCAGGAACGGCCCGTCGGTGCGGACCGGCAGCTGCGGAAAATTGTTCGGCACGTCCAGCGTCACCAGTACGCCGGCCGAATGCACATTCGCATTGCCGTAGCGTGCGAACGCGGCCTGCGCACGTTGCGCGAACGCATCTTCGTCACCCTTCTTGACCGCGAAAATCTGCGCGACCGCCACGCCGCGCGCGCCGTGCGCTTCGTCCACCGGATCGACCGCGGGCAACACCGTGACACCGGTACTCGCGTTCAAGGGGCGCAACAGCAACACGTTGTCGCTCTCGCCCGGAAACAAAGCATTGACCTTGACGCGGTGCTCGCGCCAAACCGGTCCGTAGTAGAACGCCGCATCCACGATCGGGCGCGCGTTGATGTCGTGGTAGCCGCGTAGCCAGACGAACTTCGTGGGCGCGGCGCGATCCTCGAACTGCCCGAACACCATGCAATCCAGTTGCTCGAACGCTTCCGGGAAATACGCGTCGAAATAGCGCACGAAGCGATCACGCTGGCCGGGCGCGATGTCGTAGCGGCGCAATTCCACGACGGGATAGTTGCTCAGGTGCGCAACGCTTTCCAGCGCGGCGCGCATGTCGGTGTCCGCGTGCGCGGCGGTAATGAACGTACTCATGCAGAATGCTCCAAGCAGCAGGGCTGAAAGACGGGGCATGACGGTCTCCGGATGACTCGAACTTATTGATACTTGCGAAAGCAAGTGACGGTTCGGCTTTTGCTCGTCATTCCCGCGCAGGCGGGAATCCAGCGACTTCAAGAAAGACACTGGTTCCCCGCCTGCGCGGGGACGACGGCTACTTGTTAGCCGACTTGGCAATCGTCAATAACGAACACGCTAAAACCTAATCAGGGCGATCCATGTCCTGCTTCAGGATAAACTTCATGAATGCCCCACCCCGCCTCCCGCGTGCTGGCCGTCCTGGAGTTGCTACAGAGCCGCGGCCGCATCAGCGGACCGGAACTGGCGCAGCGCATCAACGTCGACGTGCGCACCTTGCGGCGTTACATCGTGCTGCTGGAAGAACTCGGCATCCCGATCACGACCGATCGCGGCCGCCACGGTGCGTACATGCTGGTGCCGGGATTCAAGCTGCCGCCGATGATGTTCACCGATGCGGAAGCGCTGGCGCTGTCGATGGGCTTGCTGGCAGCGCGCAGCCTCGGCTTGCACGCGGGCGAATCGGCGCTGGCAAGCGCGCAGGCCAAGCTGGAGCGCGTGATGCCCGATTCGCTGAAACGACGGTTGCGCGCGGCGGAAACCACCGTCTCGATCGAGTCACCCAATACCCTGGCGATGCATGCCAACGCCAGGACCCTGATGCTTTTGACGCACGCCGCGCACGCAGGCGAGCGCGCGCACCTGCATTACCGCTCCGCACAGGGCGAGGAAAGCGAGCGCGATTTCGATACCTACGGCCTCGGTTTCCGTGGCGGCGCCTGGTACGCGGTGGGATTCTGCCACCTGCGCCACGGTGTACGCGGGTTCCGCGTCGACCGGATCATCGAAACGCGGCCGCTGGCGGTCCGATTCACGCGGCCAAGGGATTTCGACGTATTGGATTGGTTGAACCACAGTATCGCCACGCTGCCACGCGCGCACCGCGTGGAAGTCCTGCTGCACACCGAGCTTGCGAAGGCCCGCGAGGTTTTTTCGCCGGCGATGGGTCTGCTCGAACCGGCAGATGATGGCGTGCTGCTGCGCGTGCGCACCGATGATTTGGCCTGGTTCGCGCGCCAGCTTGCACGGGTGCCGTTCGACTTCGAGATCCGCACCCCGCAACGGCTGCGCAAGGAATTGCTCGCGCACGCCGCGCATCTGCAAAAACTCGCGGCGAATTGAATGCAATCGTGAGACACCCTGTCGTCATTCCGGGGCTGCCGAGGACGACGTCCGAGGCAGAACCCGGAATCGGTTACAAGGCGACTCCGGGCTCCATCCACGATGAAACCGGACGGCCCCGGGATCAAGGAGAGGCGTGGGCGGACGAGGCCTACCTGTGTGGTTTGAACAGGATGTCGAACTCGGTCTTCCAGGTCTTGCCGCCATCCAGCGAACGTTCCGCGGTTTCGCGCACGCCGTCGCCCTGCCTGTACCAGACTGCGCGCACCCGCGCGTCGGGTTTTCCGGCCTTTCTTTCGATACCCTTGAAGACCATCCGGTCGCCCTGGATGCCACCATCCAACAACAACAGGTCGCCGTGATTGGTGACCCAGCTCTGGTGCCAGACTTTGCGCGCGGCGTCATACAGACTGTAGCTTTCGCCGTGGAGGCCATCGTTCTGGCGATAGTCCTCGTGGATCACGCAGCCCTCGAGGATGACTTTCACGGTGTTGCGCGCGACCACCTTGTCTGGCGCCTGCGCGTCATACGTATCCCAATCGCCCACGAAGAAATCGAACTGGCGGTTGGTCGGCGCGCTGCATGCCGAGGAAGCAGATTCGACCGCAAACAGCGGCGCTGCCGCCAAGCCAAGCAGGACAAGGGCAATCAGTCGACAAGGCCAACGCATGGAGACCTCCGCAATCGCGAACGCGTGAGGCGTTCGGGTTCATAGTTTCGCCGCAGTTTATTTACCGCGAAGAGCGGACGCTCGTCAGCCCAGATAACACGGCCCGGTTTCACGCACTTCCATGGCTGCCCACTCGACGGCGGGGCACAGCGCGGCGAGTTCAAGGGCCTCCTCGCGGGTGGCGCAGTCGACCAGGAAGAATCCGCCGATCATTTCGCGCGCTTCGGCGAACGGGCCGTCGCGCAGGCTGCGCTTGCCGTCGCGGATTCGCAGGCGCTGGCCTTCGGAATCATTTCGCAATGACGAATACGCGCGCAGCACGCCGCGCGATTTCAGTTCATCGGCGTAATCCAGCATGCGCTGGTACAACGCCTTGCCCTCTTCCTCGCTGCGCTCGGCGCGCTGACCGCGTGGTTCTGCGACAAACAGCATGTAGGCCATCGCTACCCTCCGGTTATGGAATCCTGATTTCAGTCGTCATCCCGGAATCGCGTAGCGATATCCGGGACCCAGTGCCTTTGAATGGCATCCCGTGCGACGGGCGCTGGATCCCGGCCTTCGCCGGGATGACGAACAAAGAAGACAACGCGCCAGATTCCGTCGGCCCATGTTCATTCCGTGCTGATGCACGCCGCGGCGCGCTGTCGCAATAATTCCGATTCCCGGACATTGCCGGTGAGCGTCGCCGCACGTTCGAATTCCACCCTTGCCTCGTCGCGACGGCCCAGCTTGAACAGCAAGTCACCGCGTACGCTGGGCAGCAGGTGATAACCGGCCAGCGAGCGTTCCTCCAGCAGTGCATCGACGAGTTGCAGGCCGGCTTCGGGGCCTTCGGCCATCGACACCGCGACCGCGCGATTCAATTCCACTACGGGTGATGGCGCGACTTCCGCAAGCCGCGCGTACAACGATGCGATCCGCGACCAGTCGGTGTCTTTCGCGTGCAACGCACGTACATGGCAGGCGGCGATCGCGGCCTGCAGCGCATAGCCGCCGTCCGCCCCGCCGAGTTGTTCCGCGCGTTCCAATGATACGAGGCCGCGGCGGATCAACAGGCGATCCCAGCGCGCGCGATCCTGGTCCAGCAAAAGAATGGGCCTGCCGTCGGCCGCGGTGCGCGCGTGCAGCCGTGACGCCTGGATTTCCATCAAGGCCACCAGCCCGTGCACTTCCGGCTCGCCCGGCGCGAGGCCGGCCAAGACGCGGCCCAGCCGCAGCGCTTCCTCGCATAACGCGGGCCGCGCCCAGTCGCCGCCCGCGGTCGCGGTGTAGCCTTCGTTGAAGATCAAGTAGACCACTTCCAGCACCGCGGCCAGTCGCGGCGCGAGTTCCTCGCCACGCGGCACCTCAAACGGCACCTGTTTTTCCGCGAGCGTGCGCTTGGCGCGCACGATGCGTTGTGCGACCGTGGGTTCGGGTACCAGGAACGCGCGCGCGATTTCCGGCGTGGTCAGGCCGCCCAGCATGCGCAGGGTCAACGCGACCTGCATGTCGCGGGTAAGCACCGGATGACAGGCGGTGAAGATCAGCCGCAGCAGATCGTCGCCGATGTCGTCATCCAGCGCGTCCGCATGGTCCGGCGCGTGCGTCATGGCGTCAGGTTGGAGCTCGTAGTCGATCGCGGCCTGCTTGTTGTCGCGCATCCGGTTGTGGCGCAACTGGTCGATCGCACGGCGCTTGGCCGTGGTCATCAACCACGCGCCCGGATTGTCCGGCACGCCGTCGGTGGGCCAGCGTTCCAGCGCGACGACCAGCGCTTCCTGCGCCAAATCCTCGGCCTGCCCGATGTCGCGCAACATGCGCGCCAGGCCCGCGATCAGGCGCGGCGCCTCGATCTTCCAGACCGTTTCGATGGTGTGGTGGGCGTCGGCCGTCGTCATGACGGCCGATCACATCATTGCCGCGCCCCCGGCGCAAGCGCCCGATTTCCTCGCGTTCAGGCCTTGGCGATCTTCTCGCGCAGGCGCGCCTCGTGCTCGCGGATTTCGGGCGTCGCGGCATCGCCAAAATCTTCCATCTCGAACACCGGTCGCAGCTCGATTTCAGTGCCGCCGTCGAACGGCGCACGCTTGATCCACTCGATCGCCTCGTCGAACGAGCGCACCTGCCAGAGCCAGAACCCGGCTACCAGTTCCTTGGTTTCCGCGAACGGCCCGTCGGTGACCGTTCGCTTCTTTCCATCGAAGCGCACCCGCGCGCCTTTCGAGCTGGGGTGCAAACCTTCGCCCATCAGCATCACGCCGGCCTCGACCAGCTTTTCGTTGAACTTGCCCATCTCGGCCAGAAGCTCGGTGCCCGGCATCACGCCGGCTTCGGAATCCGCATTCGCCTTCACGATCACCAATACGCGCATGACCTGTCTCCAGTGTCCCGGCAATCGGCCGGTTTCGATATAGCGACGAACGGTGCCAACCGGAATCGACAAGCCGCCCTTCGGGAGTCTCTGATTTTGCTCGTCATCCCGGAATTACACGCGCCATCCATGGCGCTCGCGCTATGCGCCGCCTTCGGCGTTCGCGTTTGCTATTCCCGGATCAAGTCCGGGACAGGCTCTGCAAACGCAGTCGCGAAGCGATATCCGGACTGCGACGGCAGGATGCCGGAGCGAACATCGGCGAAGCCGATGGCCCGGAGGGCGAGCCGCGGGAAGCGGCAAGTTTGCCAGCGCCGTGATGCATCAACGCGTTGCACGAGCGGCACTGGATCCCGGCCTTCGTCGGGATGACGAAGGATGGGGATCGGACAGAGCCCTCTATGGACTTGATCGGAATCAGTGACGCCATGACAAGGGCGGGCCATCATGCAACCAGTGTTCGCAACCCGGCAGCAGCATGTCCGCAGCCCTCAATCCACCCGCCCCGCTGCATCCGTTTCGTCCACTGTTTTTCTGCGCGGCGCTCGCTGCGAGCTTGGGCATGCTGGCGTGGGGCGCGTTCCTGCACTTCGGCTGGCTGCCCTCGGCAGCGTTGAAAAACCCGTTCTACTGGCACGCGCACCTTATGTTGTTCGGGTTCGCCGGCGCGCTGGTCGGCGGATTCCTGTTGACCGCCTCGGCCAACTGGACCGGCATCGCCACCACCACGCGGCGCAGCTTGTGGTTGCTGACCGCAACGTGGGTCGTCGCGCGCGCACTGCTGTTGACGCCGTTGCCGTTCTGGGTTGGCGCGCTGTTCGACGTCGGTTATCTGTTCGGGCTGGTGTTCCTGGTCGGGCGCGTGCTGTGGTTGTCGAAGAACAAGCGCAATGCGTTCCTGATTTTCATTTTGCTGTTTTACGCCGGATTGGACATCGCGTTCTACGCGGGCGTGCTGGCTGGCAATGGCGTGGTGCCGTCGCGTGCGCTGATCGGCGTAGTCGATCTCTTGATGGTGCTGATGCTGGCGATCGGCGGACGCGTGATTCCATTCTTCACCGGCCGCAAGCTCAGCAGCCACACGATGTGGACCACGAAATACCTGATCTTCGCGGTGAACGGCGGCAGTGCGCTGGTGCTGTTGTGCGACTTGTACGGTGCGGCTTCGCATCCGCGCGGCGTGCTGATGCTGGTGGTGGCGGTGCTCGCATTCGTGCGGCTGATCGGCTGGCGCGGCTGGCGCACGTGGCGCGAACCGATGCTGTGGGTGCTGCACCTCGGTTATCTGTGGCTGGCGATCGGGTTGCTCGTGCGCGGGTTCGCGCTACTGGGTGTCTACGCCATGCCGGAGATCGACACCCTGCACGGCATCACTGTTGGTGCCCTCGGTACCCTGTCGCTAGCCATGATGGTGCGCGTGACGCAGGGCCACAGCGGCGTGCCGCTCCAGTCCAGTGCCGCGCTGACGATCATGTTCGTGCTGCCGACGGTCGCCGCGGCCCTGCGACTCGGTTTCAACCAGCCCGGCGGGTGGGTTTGGGCGGCGCTGGCGTGGTTCGTCGCCTACGTCATTTATCTCGTTGCAATCGGGCCATTGCTGGTGCGAGGGCGCGTAGCCGCGCGTTGACATGGCTTGCGCGGTCCGGGCGATGCAACTTCCGGGCTTCTGGCCGGTCTGCATTACGAGAAGCTTCGAGACTCGGGTATGCAGGCACCAATGATTTCAGCAACCTTGCGCGCGTTGTTGGTGCTGCCGATCATGCTCGTCGTGGCAGCGTGCACCCCTGCCGCGAACGGCACGACGACGCGCGCCGGGGTACCGGCTCCCAAGGTGGATACGCCCTTGGCGGCCCATTCGGGCGATGCCACCGCGGTATTGGCGGGCGGCTGTTTCTGGGGCACACAATGGGTGTTCGAACACGTACCCGGCGTGACCAACGTGACCTCCGGCTATTCGGGTGGCGCGGCCAACACCGCGACCTACGAACAAGTCAGCGAGGGCGACACCGGCCAGGCCGAAACGGTGCAAATCCATTACGATCCGTCGAAGGTCAGCTACGGCCAGTTGCTGCGCGTGTACTTCTCCGTGGCGACAAACCCGACCGAACTGGACCGGCAAGGCCCCGACACCGGCACGCAATATCGTGGCGTGATTTTCTACACCAATCCGGAACAGCAAAAGATCGCCCGCGAATACATCGCGCAACTCACCGCCGCGCACGCATTCGCGGCGCCGATCGTCACGGAGGTCGTTCCGTTCCGGGCGTTTTATCGCGCCGAGGATTACCACCAGGATTACGCGCGGCTGAATCCCGATGCGCTCTACATCGCGATCAACGATGCCCCCAAGGTCTCTGCCCTGCAACGCGAACTGCCGAAGCTGTATCGCGCGCAACCCGCGATCTGGCACGACGATCATCCAAAGGTCATCAGCGTCGACGTGCATTGAGCGTGCGACGACGCGGAGACCCTCATTTCAACCGGCGACGCAGCACCAGAACCGGCGAAGCCGCTCGAAGCGTCTGCACTTCCGCAGGTCTTTACCCGCAACAATTCTTCCCGCGTTGCACCGGCGGGCACGGCACGTCGCCGTACGAGCAGAACACGCAGCAATCGCCGGGCTTGGGACGCAGCATCGCGCCGCAGCCCGGGCATTCGTGGAAAAACACGCAGGCGTTTTCGGGCATGGTTTCCATGTCGCGGCGCCCGCAATGCGGACAGGTCAAAGTCGATTGCAGGGCCGGTTCGACAGTCGCTCGTTCGTGCATGTTCATCCCATCATGCTACGCCCATCGGATAATCAGAACCACAACCGCAAGCCTGCCACGAGACGCGCATCGAACGCGGGTTCACCGGCGTCGCGCGCGAGCGTCGCGGTTTCGCCGAACCGACGTTCGAACTCGACACCAAGGTAAGGCGCGAGCTGGCGGCTGAACTCGTAACGCAGACGCAAGCCCAGCGCGGCATCGGACAAGCCCGAACCGATGCGGCGCTGCGGATCGGCGCGGCCGTACAGGTTGGCCTCGAAACGCGGCTGCAGGATCAGGCGTTGCGTCAGCAGCAACTCGTATTCCGATTCGAAGCGCAACGCCGTGCGCCCCGACTGACCGACATACACCGTGGCTTGCAGTTCGAACCCGTACGGCGCGAGACCCTGGACCCCGAACGCTGCCCAGTTTCGGTCGGGCCCGATGCCGGCATCGTGGCGCACGCCCGCCTGCATGTCCCAGAAAGCGCCGACAGGGCGATCCCACAGCGCCTCCACGCGCAAATCCCGCAAGCGCCCCGCCGCGGTTTCGCCCTCGGCCTTCAGCCACAGCTTGTTGGCGCCGTTGCCGTACCACGCCTGCATGTCGAATGCCGCACCGTGGTCATCGCGGCCGTCGAAATATTCCAGCCGATCGAACAGCAACATGCCGAGCGGCGCGTCGCCGCGCATGTCCATGCCGGTCATCGGGCCGTCGCCGATGTCGCCGGAATAGTCCGGGCTGCGGATTTCCGATGACGCACCTGCGTCCTGCATCGGCATCGCGTGACGATCCATGCCTCGCATTGCGTCCTGCGCATACACGCGCGTCGTCGCCAGCACAAACAGCATCATCACGGGTGCATGCCAGAAAAAACGCCTCATGACACCACCACCTCGCGGAACATGCCCGCTTCCATGTGGTACAGCAGGTGGCAGTGGTAGGCCCAGCGTCCCAAAGCGTCGGCTTGCACGCGATAGGTGATGCGCTGCGCCGGTTGCACGCTGATGGTGTGCTTGCGCACCTGGAATTGCTCGTCGGGCGACTCCAGCTCGCTCCACATCCCGTGCAGGTGGATCGGATGCGTCATCATGGTGTCGTTGACGAGGATGATGCGCAGGTGCTCGCCGTACCGAAAATGGATCGGTTTGGCCTGCGAGAACTTCAGGCCATCGAATCCCCACGTGAAGCGGTGCATGTTGCCGGTGAGGTGCAGCTCGATCTCGCGCGTCACCGGATCCGGATACAACGATCCACCGATGGTGTGCAGATCGGCGTAGGTCAGCACGCGGCGACCGTTGTCGCGCAAGCCGACGCCGGGATCGTCGAGGTTGGTGCGCGGCGTTTCCACGCGCAGGTCGACATTCGGATTGCCGTATTCGCTGCGCGCATGGCGCACTTTGGCGCTCCCCTCTCCCACCGGGAGATGGGTTGGGGGTGAGGGTTCGGAACCGTGCCCGCCCATGTCCATACCCGGCATCGCGCCGTGCTGCATTCCCTGCATGGCGTGCCCGCCGCGCGCCATCGCCCCCATCATGTCGGTCATCGACAGCAGCGGCAGCGGATCGAGCCGCGGCACTTCGGCTTTCATTCCCGGCCGCGGCGCCAGCGTCCCGCGCGCGTAACCGTCGCGGCTCATCGACTGCGCAAAGACCGTGTACGCGCGGTCTTCCTGCGGCTGCACGATCACGTCGCAGGTTTCCGCGGCGGCAATGCGAAATTCGTCGACCAAAATCGGTTCCACGTCCTGCCCGTCGGCCGCGACCACGCTCAGCTTCAAGCCGGGAATCCGCACGTCGAAGAAACTGTTCGACGAACCGTTGATGAAGCGTAGTCGCACGCGCTCGCCCGGCTTGAACAGGCCGGTCCAGTTGCCGGCGGGCGTGGCACCGTTCATCAGATAGGTGTAAGTCGCGCCGGTGACGTCGACGAGATCGCGTGGACTCATGCGCATCTCGTTCCACATCTTGCGTTCCGCCAACGCCTGCTTCAGGCCAACCCGCGATACATCGCCGAAGAAATCGCGCGCGGTCAGCTCGCCGCGGTTGTAGTAATCGCCCCGCTTTTTGAGGTGCGCGAAGATCGCTGCCGGATCCTCGTCGCTCCAATCGTTCAGCATCACCACATAATCGCGGTCGGCCCTGATGCGCTCGTTCCCGGGCGGATCGATGATCAGCGGACCGTACAGCCCGGTCTGCTCCTGGAAACCGGAATGCGCGTGGTACCAGTAAGTGCCGCTCTGCTTGACCGGAAAACGATAGACGAAAGTTTCGCCCGGCGCGATGCCGGGATAACTGACGCCCGGTACGCCGTCCATGTCGAACGGCAGCAGGATGCCGTGCCAGTGGATCGACGTCGGCACGCGCAGGCGGTTGGTCACCCTCAACGTGACGTTGCTGCCTTCGCGCCAGCGCAGCAGCGGGCCGGGCAACTGGCCGTTGACCGTGGTCGCGATGCGAGGCTTGCCGGTGAAGTTCACCTCGGTTTTTCCAATTTCGAGGTTGAACGTGGTTCCGGACAAAACACGCCGCTGATCGCTGCCAGCGAGGGCCCAGGCTGGTTCGACGAAGCCACCCAGCATCGCTGCCGTTCCGCCCAGCGCCAACCCCTGCACGAAGCGGCGGCGCGAAGGCATCGGGACGGACAGTCCGTCGTTGCGTTTCATGTATTTCATTGGAGATTCCCGCGGGCGCGCTGGGCGCGCCTGTTGCGTCTGGGCTGCCGCATTCGCACACAGGCGAAGCGGAGCCATGGAACGCGGCCTGTTGGCCGCGACGGGAATCAGGCGATCGGGGGTCGCAATGGTGGCGCAGCACTGGCGGTCAGCACGATCGCGGTGACCTGTGCACGCTCACGCCCGGCTTTCGGTATCGTGCCCGCGCCCGCAAAAGGCACCAGCAAGGCCACGCTGCATGCCGACAGGCAATGGCAGCCGCCATGGCAGCAATCGCCTTGTCCACCCGGCACGACGGGTGCGGAGTGGGGATGCGGTATGGCGTGCGCCCGCGGCATACCCATGCAATGCACGGGCATATCGACCGCGTTCATCTGTGCGTGCGGCGCGCCCATGGGAACCGGCGTCCGGGGTGCGCCCAACGCCAGTGCCGTCCACGCCAGCAACGCCATTGCCAGTACGATGCGAAAAATCGTGGAGCGCGGGCGCGGAAGATGACGCATCCGCCGAGCATAGTCGTAGTACATCAGCGGCTCAACTCTGGAGCAGGCTGCATGAGGGTTTGTGGCGCGTGCGCGCAGACTACGCGTGCGACTTGAACAAGAAAGAATTGCCTGGGACGCGGCGTGGGTTGCAATCCGCCAGGCCATTACGACAGAAGGTCGCAATCACTAGACAGAGTAGGCAAGACCCAGACTTTCCGCTGTTCGGGCAAGCCGCTTGTCACGGGTCCACAAACGCGCACCACCAGCCAATGCGGTCGCGGCAAGCAGATGGACATCAATCCAACCGATACCCAAACCCCCAAGACGATGTCGGTCGATAAAGGCCAGCGCTTCAACGTGCGACGCGACAGGCGCGCACGAGAGCAAACCCAGCGCATCGAGGACACGGGCGCGATCCTTGAGTTGGCCGCATGCAAGTTCACCAATGACGAATGGATGGCAAAGCACCACGCCTTGCTCGAGCAAGCCCGCGAGCATCACGTTGCAACGACGGAAATGGCCGATCCAGATTGACGAATCGACCAGAATCACGGCGACGCGCGTCGCGTTCGCGTCACCCCCGCACGCCGCCGCCGTGGTGCCTGAGCACGCGGATCGCTGCCGCCGAGCCGCGCCAGCCGCCGCGCGGCATCGCGCTCGACCAGCGCACGCAGCGCTTCATTCAGCACCGTGGAACGTTCGCTCGTTCCGGCGGCGGCACTGGCGGCCTTCAACAAGGCGTCGTCGAGGGTTACAGTCGTGCGCATGTTCGGGAATCCCGATGGGTTCCGGACAGATCATACATCATATATCGCATCAAATGATGCGATACTTGGTGCAATCCCTCAGCGATCGCAGGCGCTCGAACGCATGAACTACCGCCACGCCTTCCACGCCGGCAACTTCGCGGACGTGTTCAAGCACGCGATCCTGCTGGCGCTGCTGGATGCATTGACGGCGAAGGACAAACCGCTGGGCTGTTTCGACACCCACGCGGGACGCGGCCGCTACGCGCTGGACGAGGTCGAGGCCGGCAAAACCGGCGAGTGGCGCGATGGCATCGGACGGCTGTTCGACGATCCTGATCCGCCGCCGATGCTGCGCCGCTATCTCGACGCGATCCGCGCGTGCAATCCCGATGGCAGGCTGCGCGTGTATCCCGGGTCGCCGTTGCTGGCGGCACAAGCCCTGCGCGCGAACGATCGCCTGGTTCTTTGCGAAACGCAGGACGACGAAGCCGTCGCGTTGCGCGCACTGTTTCGCGAGGATTCGCG
>Ga0207660_10000364_pt1 | contig 29558 bp, 32 predicted proteins | sample KBSC73BmetaG_FD_184335 | JGI IMG/M metagenome (GOLD analysis project Ga0207660, IMG submission 184335) | Corn rhizosphere microbial communities from Kellogg Biological Station, Michigan, USA - KBS C7-3B metaG (SPAdes) (version 2) | ecosystem: Host-associated > Plants > Roots > Rhizosphere ... | reverse complement strand
GTACCCGCTCGAGCACGAAGAGCGACCGTCGAAGCTGACCAAGTAAGACTCCAGCAAAACCTCGCGAAACTCCGAAGCATTGTTGACGTTGCACAAACCACACAGCAGCGGGCGGATGCAATTTCAACGAGCCTTGATAAGTTCGAAACCGTAAGTCTCGTCCGACCTGACGAAGGTCGAATGGCTCTTTATGGCGAGTTGAACCAGCTGATCACCAAGCATGGATTACGTAATACCTCCGGCCCTTCTTACACCGCTTTAGATCCCATTGGAACGAAAGTAACGGCTGGCAATTCGGCAAACACTAAATGGCAGAGTGTATATCCAGGTGTGGGAGTTTCGGTGACTATAGAAGGTTCATACCAGAATCTTCGTCATTTCATTCAGGACCTCGAGAGAACAAAACAGTTTGTGATCATCAATGAAGTTGAGTTGCAGCGTGCCGAGAACAGTTCTCAGATAGCCGGCGCGACTGACTCTGAATCAGGGACGCGCGAATCCCTCGTCAGTCTGCAGTTGAACATGACCATGTACTTCCAGCGAAACGAAGGAGAAAACGGTGTGGGTGGCCAGGAGCGATAATGGAGTTAGCTGATTTCTCAAAACCGGGAGAAAGGAAAAAACTGATCTGGGCTGCGGTCCTCGGCCTTATCGCTATCATCTTTCTCTGGTGGACTTTTATCGGTTTCGGAAAGAGTACCCCCACAGCACCTGTTCGAACATCTCCGACATCGTCAACCCTGGGGCGGTCGGCGCCCTCACGAGCCGTTAACAGCGTCAACAGCAACAGCATAGAACCTCAGCTTGCAGACATTAGTTATATGCAGGAGATACCGCCCGTATCACCGGGCTCCGGAACCAATGTTCCTGAACCAAAGAGAAACATTTTTGCATACGTTGAGAAAGCTAAACCTGTGGCCTCGGTGACTCCACCACCGACCCCAACGCCGACGCCACCGGTCCTACTGGCGAACATCAATCCACAGAACGTCTATGCACGAACCGCGGACTTTACACTGGAGCTAAGTGGAGACAAGTTCACACCAGACATGCGAGTGTTTGTCGATGGCCGCGAATTACCTACAAAGTACAAAGGCCCTCAACAAATGACTGCCACTGTTGCTGCTGCGATCATTGCTAACCCCGGAGTGCGGCAGATCAAAGTACAGACTCCTAACGGCAGTGCTTACTCAGGCGTTGCGCAATTGAGCGTTGCGCCTGCACCCACGCCCAACTATTCCTATGTCGGAATCATTGGTACGCCAACTCATGTTGATACCGCGCTACTTCAAGACAAGACCAATAAGGAGATCCTGAGTGTTCAGCGGGGCGATCTATTGAGTGGTAGGTTCCGTGTTACAAGCATCTCTGAAAAAGAAGTTGTGTTCATGGATGCGAACTTGAAGATCAAACACACGCTAGCCATGACTGAAAGTGAGAGACTTTCCGGCGCGCCACTTGGTCGTCCCACACCGCGTGTAGACTCTGAAGACGATGAACCTTAGTCGAAAACCTGACCACAAGATATTCGGGTGTCGGTTGAACCGCTCGATCCATCCGTTCACTGTCCCGGCAAGCACGCACGGGCGTTCTGAGGGCGGCTACACCCTGGTGGCGCTCCTGGCAGTGATGACAGTTTTAGCTCTCTTCGCGATGGCTGTCGCGCCCGGTCTTCAGCAGCAATCGCAGCGAGAGAAGGAGAAAGAAGCAATCTTTCGTGGGGAACAAGTAGCGGAAGCGATACGGGAGTATTATCGTTATCGAGCCACAGTTAATAACCTCAGAGGTGATCAAGCGTTGCCAACGTCGATGGACCAACTGCTGCAAGGTGTTCCTATTCCTGGCGGATCAAAGTCGCGACAAATTCTGAGAGCGAGTGCAGCGCGCGATCCACTTTCACTTGAGGGTGAATGGCGAATTATTCATCCGCGTTCTGACGAGCTAATTGATTTTCAACAAGCAGTGATGGCTTATGTTGGTTCTGTGGCGCCCCAACCGCGGGACCCGCAAATGATTCAATTGCAACAGGTTGCGGCCCCACCCATCGTTAACGTACTTAATACTGGAACGCCTTCCCCACCTAAAACCTCTTCTTCAATCTCTGATGATTCCAGTGGTCCATTTGTGGGTGTTGCGAGTCGCAGCAAGCGCGCATCAATGCTGACCTTCTACGGTATTGAAAGTCATGACCAATGGATCTTCACACCTTTATTCCGCAATTGATCCGTCCTGAAAGTGATCGCAATCACTTTCGATGGTCCAACAATTCCCTGGAATAAAAATTCTCAACCTGATCAATCATTGAAGGCAGAGCCGAGTGCTGCGCATCGATCTCTGTGCCTTACGTGAGCACTAACTTGATCACATCAGCGAGTGAATTCTGGACGAAACTATTCCGCCAGCGTGGTCGAAAATATTTCATCGATGTAGTAATAAGTTATTGACAACTGTGACAATTACGTTTATATAGCAAGATGTTGTGCGCCGTTTACTCTAGCCCACAAGAACAAGTCAAACACAGTATCTTGTGGTCATGAAGAAACAAACCAAAACCAATCTTGAAAGAAGGAGCACATAGAAGCTATGGCAACTAAAAAAGGTGGAAAGAAAGCAGCGAAAAAGGGTGGCGCCAAAAAGGGCGGTGCAAAGAAGGGCGGAACAAAGAAAGCCGCAAAGAAGAGATAACTCTAACCAGCAGGTCACAGAGCAAGTCTTCCACCGGCGCACACAAACATCTGAGGTCATCCGGACCTTACAAAAGAAACGACGAGATCTTCAAGCGAAGCTCGTCGTTTCTTTTTGCAATGTCCGATATTCTTTAGCTTGTCGTGTCAACCCAAATACGCAACACGGTTCTGTTTGGACTCAGGCTAGTGAGAAGTATCAACGTTTGTATTTGGGATCACACGACAAGCTAAAGCATATCGGACGTTCTCATGCTTCAAGTCGCCTTATTCGAACCCGAGATTCCTCCTAACACCGGCAACATCGCACGCTTGTGTGCGGCGACGAGAGTTCCTTTGCACATCGTCGGCGTGACGGGCTTTCGTTTGGACGATCGGGCTGTGAAGCGAGCTGGTCTTGATTACTGGCCGGAGGTGATACTTCATCGTCATCCGGACCTTATCAGTCTCTATTCGCACTTAGCTGACTCGAGGTTCGTCTATCTAACCAAAAAGGCAGAACGGTCGTATACAAGCTGGACTTTTACCGACTCGGACTGCCTTGTTTTTGGCAGCGAGACTCGGGGATTGCCCGGCGAACTACTTGAAGCCAACCGGCTAAACTGCCTGAAGATTCCACTTCTCAATCCAAAAGTACGAAGCCTTAATCTCGCAACCTCAGTAGCCATGGTGCTCGGCGAAGCGTTGAGGCAAACTGGTTTGTTCTAGTCGACCGGCATTCCCTGACCAGAGTCACGTTTATAACTTCGAGGATGGTAAGATACCCGTTTCCTATCACGACGAAAGTTTGGACTAGTAGATGAAACAGAGAACAGACATTCGAAATATTGCCATCATTGCTCACGTTGATCATGGCAAGACGACGCTCGTCGACGCCATGCTTAGACAATCGGGAACGTTTCGCGAGAATGAACAAGTCCGAGAACGCGTCATGGATTCGATGGATCTGGAGCGCGAACGTGGCATCACGATCATGGCGAAGAACACCTCGGTTCGTTATCGTGACGTCAAGATCAACATTGTGGATACTCCCGGGCACGCTGACTTTGGTGGCGAAGTGGAGCGTGTCTTGAAGATGGTTGATGGGGTCATGCTGCTTGTTGATGCTGCCGAAGGTTGTTTACCGCAAACTCGCTTCGTGTTGCGAAAAGCGCTTGAGGCGCGACTACCTGCCATCGCAGTGGTGAACAAAATCGATCGGAGTGATGCTCGGCCCGCCGAGGTTGTCGATGAGATCTATGAACTTTTTCTCGATCTGGATGCTACTGACGAACAAATCGAATTTCCTATCCTCTACGCTATCTCACGAGAAGGGATTGCCAGGAAGGAGCTTGAGGAAGAGTCAGAGAACTTAAGACCACTCTTCGAGCAGATCGTCGAAACGATCCCGCAGCCGAAAGAGCTGCGCTCTGATTCGCTACAAGTGCTGGTTGCAAATCTTGATTACAACGATTACGTCGGTCGACTCGCAATCGGTCGAATCTTTTCTGGGGAGATCGCAGTCGGCGATCAAATCGCGGTGGTAAAACCGGATCGTTCATTACAAAAAACTCGTGTGTCTCAGCTTTATGTATTCGAGGGTCTCAAGCGTGAACCAATCACCCGAGCTGGATTTGGCGAGATCATTGCTCTTGCTGGAATCGAGAACATCAATATCGGCGACACGATTACTACACTGGAGAATCCGCATCCGCTGCCACCGATTGCCGTTGACGAACCGACAATCGCGATGATTTTTGGTGTCAACAATTCTCCATTTGCCGGACGTGAAGGTAAGTTCGTTACTTCGCGCCAGGTGAAGGAGCGCCTCGATAAAGAAATCCTCGGCAATGTTGCCATCCGCGTGGAGGAGACGGACTCGCCGGATCAATTCAAAGTGTCAGGACGTGGCGAACTGCAATTGGCAATTTTGATCGAAATGATGCGCCGTGAAGGTTACGAACTACAGGTCTCGAAGCCGGAAGCAATTACTCGCAACGTAGAGGGAGCCATTTTAGAGCCGATCGAGTCTGTAGTTGTTGATTGCCCGGATGAGTTTATCGGAGTCATCACCGAAGCTCTGGGTCGGCGTAAGGGGCAAATGACAAAGATGGTTAACCACGGAACCGGACGTGTGCGTCTTGAGTTTGAAACACCCTCACGGGGTTTAATCGGATTCCGCAGCGAATTTCTGACCGAAACCAAGGGCACGGGTTTGCTCAACACGATGTTTCATCGTTGGGGAGAGTGGCAAGGACCACTCCGGGGACGAGCTACGGGCTCCTTGGTAGCCGACCGGGTCGGCGAAACGACTACCTACGCCCTGTTCAATCTGCAAGAGCGAGGGACGCTGTTCGTCAGGCCAGGAACACGAGTTTACGAAGGTATGATCGTCGGGGAAAATGCTCGAGCAGTCGATCTCGATGTGAACGCGATCAAGGAAAAGAAACTAACTAACATGCGAGCCTCAACCGCCGATGAAGCGATGAGGCTCGTTCCTCCCAAAGAATTGCCACTCGAACAGGCGCTGGAGTTCATTAGCGACGATGAGCTTGTGGAAGTCACCCCGCAATCGATCCGTCTGCGAAAACGCATACTGGCGGGAAATCAACGACCCAGGAAGAAAGAATCGGAAGAAGCGTAGGTCAAGTGTCCTTTCGGCTGCCACAGATTTACCCGTTAACGGATGTTGGACTTACTGGTTTGACACACGCTGAACAGGTCCGGCGTCTGGCTAAAGGAGGCGCCACCCTTATCCAATTGCGCGACAAGACATCTGGCGCTCGCGAGTTCCTAGAATCTGCCAGGGCTGCAATCATTGCCGCACGAGAGTGTGGCGTTAAGTTAATCATCAACGATCGAGTAGACATAGCCGCTGCCGTTGGTGCGGATGGCGTGCATCTTGGTCAAGATGACCTTCCCGTCTCAGCCGCAAGAGAACTGCTGGGGTCCCAGGCCATTATCGGACTTTCAACCCATTCTTTGTCCCAGGCAGAGGCAGCGACAAAACTGTCGATTGATTACCTGGCGCTCGGCCCAGTCTTCTCGACCTCAACGAAGGACGATGCGGCCCCTGAACTTGGCCTGACTGGCCTGGTCCAAGTTCGAAACAGGATTGCGGAATTCCCGCTTGTTGCGATAGGCGGAATCACCGTAGATCGCGCGTTAGAAGTCTTCCATGCAGGCGCAAACTCTATGGCGGTCATCAGCGCCTTACTTAGAAATCCTGATGAAATTACCGCCCAGACGGCTCGCCTCTTCCAATTGGTTAACGCCAGCGTTCAACAAATTTAGCTTGCGTTAATCACAGTAATCGGCGAGAATCCAACACAAGCAGGCTGGGATTGTTCGGCTTGCACCCCGGAATTGGGTTCCCTTCCACCCGCGTTTTAGCTGCAAACTAACGCACGAGCCACACAAAGAATGAGTTTCTTCGATCTGCCTCCGATCATCGAACGAATGTTGCTTGTCTCCGACAAGATCAGCGATCTGAATTTCTCCGTTGGACAGCATCCACAAGTGGAAATCAACGGGATTCTGACTCCGGTTCAGCCTCTCGGAATGCAGAAGCTTTCGCCATATCAAACTGAAATCATTGCACTCACCCTCTTGCACGGACACGCTGATGCCGCCGAGCGTCTAGCCACAACCGGCACAGCCGATCTGAGTTACTCCTTACCCTCCAGAGCTCGATTTCGGGTGAACATATTTCAGCAGCGTGGCGTGTATTCCATCGTGATGAGGGTCATTTCAACGGACATTCCGAGTTTGCAAACTCTCGGCTTGCCTGCTCAGCTACGCGAAATTGCCGAACTGCGCAACGGCCTTGTTCTGGTCACAGGACCAACCGGGTCAGGCAAGAGTTCGACTCAAGCTGCGATCATCGACATCATTAATGAGAAAAAGCATTACCATGTCGTAACGATCGAAGACCCCATTGAGTACCTTCACTCACACAAAAACTCCACGATCAATCAGCGTGAGGTGGGCAGTGATACGAGGGATTTTCCGTCGGCCCTTCGCGCGACATTGCGCCAGGCACCCAAAGTCATCCTGATTGGTGAAATGCGAGATTTTGAGACAACAGAGATTGCGCTTGAAGCGGCTGAGACTGGACATCTTGTGCTGTCCACGCTGCATACGATCGATGCGGCGAAAACCGTGGATCGCATTATCGGTTTATATCCAAAGAATGAAGAGCCCGTGATCCGAACACGACTGGCGCAGACATTTCGCTACATTGTGTCTCAGCGCTTAATCCCACGTGCCGACGGCAGTGGTCGAATCGCCGCGGTTGAAATCCTGAGATCCAGCCCGCGCACTCGCGAATACATTGAGGCGGGCGAGGTCGAAGGAAAGTCGCTGCTGGATGCCATGCGTGACGGAAAACTCGATGGAATGCAGGACTTCGATAGCGTTATTAAAGAACTGATCGAAACAAAAGTGGTGACCCTGGAAGACGGTCTCGCCTTCTGTACAAATCAAAACAACTTGCTGCTTTCGTTAAAAGGTATGACGGCCGCGGAAGATTTCATCCGACGCGAAGTCGATCGCATGCCGTCGTTCTCCGACTCCGGCTCGATGCTTGGATTGATCGAATAACATGATTGTAGTTTGCCAACACTGCTCAACTCGCCTGCAGATCGAGAGCGACAGAACACCATCTGGTAGTTTGAAGGTCCGCTGCCCAAAGTGTAAGAACACTCTGAACATAAACAGCGGGAGTCCTGCATCCGATCAAAGTGCTTTGAATGTCGGCGGATCTCCGGCCACGGAACATCCTCGCTACGATCAGCCGACAGCGCCCGCCTATAAACTCTCAACTTTGGCGGAAGTGGACGAAGTAGCTGTTAACGACGAGGCCCTCACTGCTTTACTTGAGCTACTTAGCAAAGGCCTCTCAAAAGGAGCCGGCAGGGGCTTGCAGCGCGGAGCATCGCAGCGTCGTAAAGTCTTGACCTGTGCATCGCCAACATATCGCGAGCCGATTGCACGAAGTCTTACTGAGAACGGTTATCAGGCATTTGTTGCCGAGGATACGCGTCAAGCGGTCGAGACTATGCGTGCCAATCAAATGGAAGTCGTTCTACTCGAGCCTCAGTTCGACATGGCGGAGCAAGGGGCAGCTTTTATTGTCAGGGAAATAAACATGTTGAGGCCTGCTCAGCGACGAAGATTGTTTTTCATCCTCGTTTCGCCCTCCCTGCGAACAATGGATACGCACGCAGCGTTTCTCAACAACGTCAACGCGATAATCAACACTAACGATATTCGTGACTTGCCTCGTATTCTCGAAATTGCTTTTCGCGAGTTCAACGAACTGTATCGAGATCTGAATCAAGCACTCAATTTGTCAGCCCTTTAACTGCAGACTCAGTCAAAGAAAGATCGGGCCACGTTGTGTGGCCCCTTTTGCTTTTGTTCGTGGTTTCGTCTTCTCAGGTTGCCAATAAGAGCGTTCGATGAAATCAGGCGAACTAGCACCAGTGAAGTAGCAAGGCCAAACTCGTGCATAGAGCCATCATTCTGTCGTGCGCAGGTTGAATTTGTTAATCTTACGAACCGTTCCAGGTCATCGATATCGAGGTTAAAGGTCTCGTGGCAGTGAAGAAGGACGTCAACCCCGCTCGTTTTTCAGAAGCAACTATTGCTGTTCACGGCGGAAAGAATATCAACGATGTGCCGTTTGGTGCCGTTGTTTCGCCTTTGTTCCACTCGTCTACTTATCGTTTCTCAAGCTTTGATGAAATGCGTCGTTACTCGCGTGGCGAGCTGCCCAATGCGTTCTTCTACTCGCGCTACGCTAATCCCACCGTGACCGAGGTCGAACGGACCATCGCCGATTTGGAAGGTGCTGAAGCTTGCGTTGTCACATCTTCCGGTTCAGCCGCTGTGTTTTGTGCACTCGGTGTCTTATGTGAGGCTGGCGATGAAGTCATCGCTTGCGACTCAATCTATGGTGGTTCCGTAAAGATAATCAGTAAGGTGCTGGCTCGCTGGGGAGTTCGGTCGCGGTTTATTTCTCTCCAGGAGATCGACCGATTACCTGAAATTGCAAATGCTCGATCGAAAGTCTTTTGGTTCGAGACGCCGGCAAATCCCATCAACCGCATAGTTGATCTGGCAGCGGTAGCAGAGTCGTGTCGCAAAGTTGGGCTTTATTCTCTAATCGACAATACTTTTGCGACACCGGTTCTTCAGCGTCCGCTACGTTACGGAATCGACGGCGTGATGCACAGTGCAACGAAGTATCTTGGCGGGCACTCAGATCTAACAGCAGGTGCGGTGGTGGGAACGCGTGAATACATCGATCGAGTTCGACAGCTCTCCATTCTGGTTGGGACCACTCTGGATCCAGGCGCCGCATACATGCTGACCAGAGGAATCAAGACTCTCGACCTGCGGGTCAGGGCCTCTTGTGAAAATGCTATGAAGCTTGCGCAGGCTCTTCGACATCATCCAAAGATTGCTCGAGTTTATTATCCAGGTTTGGAAGACGATCCCGGTCATCAAGTAGCTAAGCGACAGATGAGCGGATTCGGAGGCGTGGTAGCGATCGATTTAGTGGGAGGCGAGCAGGAGGCTGAGAGATTCTTTGATGCTTTCGATCTCGTAACTACAGCGCCATCGTTAGGTGGAGTTGAGACGCTCGTAAGTTATCCTTTGTATTCATCACATGTTGGATTTTCTGATGAGGAGCTGAAAGCAGCGGGAGTGTCGGCAGCAACGGTGCGATTTTCTGTTGGGATTGAAGCAGCGGAGGACATCGTCGCTGACGTCGAACAGGCGTTACGTCAGATTTGATTTATGGCTACCGATGAATTCGTGCCGGTAATTATTCGACACGACGAACACGATCACAGACACGTACGTTCGGCCGACAGTTGGCGCCGGCTCGCTGTGGTTCTGCTGTTGACTGCAGGTTATATGGTGCTGGAATTCGTCGGCGGGTGGTGGACTGGATCTCTGGCACTGTTGGCAGATGCGGGTCACATGTTTACCGATACCGCGGCGCTGATTCTGGCGTTAACCGCAGTCTGGTTTTCTTCGAGGCCTGCAACCTCAAAAAAGACGTTTGGATATTATCGACTCGAGATCATTGCCGCGTTGGTAAACGGGGTTGCACTGGTCGTAATAGCAATTTTGATTTTTTACGGCGCCTATCAACGATGGCTCGCGCCTCCGTTCGTTCGCAGTGGACCAATGATGGTTGTTGCTACTGGCGGACTTGTGGTCAATCTGCTGTCGGCCTGGATTCTTCATGCTCGCGATGACATCGACCTGAACATGCGCGGAGCGTGGTTGCACGTCATAGGCGACGCGTTGGGTTCTGTTGGCGCAATCCTGGCCGGGGCCTCCATGATGTTCTTTGGCTGGTACGCGGCCGATCCGCTATTCAGCGCTTTGATCAGTTTGCTCATTGTCTGGGGTTCAGTGCGATTGATTCGTGATTCGACAAATGTGTTGCTGGAAGGTACTCCGGCGCATATCAATCTTGCTGCTGTGGAGGATGCAATCCTTGCGACCTCGGGAGTGAATGACGTGCACGATCTGCACGTTTGGACCATAACCTCAGGGCGGGAGGCTTTAAGTGCCCACGTTATTCATGCAGAGACTATTTCACAGCCGGACCTACTTAAGGAGTTACGTACAAAGCTTCATGATCGATTCGGCGTGGATCATTTGACGATTCAAATGGAAACTGCCGACTTCGAAGACGAGACCTACCACTTCTGCAACAATGGAACCGCCTGTTTTAAATCGGCGAGGAATTGAACGGGGAATCGGTGCGACCTATAGGACCTACCGCGTGGAACTCAACCTGCTAATTACTCTGGATCTCCGAGAACAGGCTGCTTTGCAGGCCGCTCTGGTGACGCACGGTGCGCCTGATGCACTTGTTACCCTTGCACTCACAGGTGCGTGTCGCCTTACTTCAATGGAAGAAGCCAGAAACCTTAAGAAATGGTTGGCAGAAGCGCGAACAACAGATCAGTCCGACTTTGCCTCACTGCATGTTATAGAAAAAGCAATAGTCGACTTTGGCTTGTAACTCTCCGGCATGAATCAAATCGATCTTGGATACGGCCAGCAATCAATTAAATTCACATTCGATGACCGCCTGACAGTTCTTTCAATTGATGCCGCGGCTGAAAAGCCGTTAACCGATATTGAAATCGGCTCTGCGCTCGATTCACCCATTGGATCGCGTCCATTAGATGAATTGGTTAATCCAGATGATTCGGTGCTGCTCGTCGTCTCCGATGCGACACGCCCCACCGGCAGTGCTCAGCTTATTAATCTAATTGTTCGAAGATTGATCCAGGCAGGTGTTACGGCTAATAAGATTGCGATTATCTTCGCCACTGGAATTCATCGCCCAGTTACTCCGCAAGAGAAAGTCGACCTGCTTACTCAGTTTATTGTTCAACGAGTTCGTACCTTTGACCACGACGCTTACAACCGCGACTCATTGGTGTCGTTAGGCGTTACGGAGATAGGCATTCCCGTTGAAGTCAACAAGGCCTTGACCGAGTTTTCAAAGACAATTCTGCTGGGAGGAATTAACTTTCACTACTTTGCAGGTTTCACTGGCGGACGCAAGTCCATCTGTCCCGGTCTATCTTCAGCCGAGTCCATCGAGAGGACGCATATGCTCGCTCTCGATTTTGAAAGAGGCGGTCGCAAAGCAGGCGTGGGTACTGGACTCCTGGATGGAAATGTTGTTCACGAAGAATGCGAACGCGTCGCGGAACTTGTTCGTCCGACGTTTGGTATCAACACTGTGGTTGACGAGCTGAAGCGAGTTGTAAGACTTTACTGCGGAGATTGGAGACTGGCGCATCGAACAGCTTGTGATTCCTACTTGAAAGACCACTCAGTTGCCATTCAAACCAAAAGAGAACTCGTGATTGCGAGTTGCGGCGGTTTTCCACATGACATAAATCTCATACAAGCTCATAAAGCTTTGGAGATGGCATCGTACTCCTGCCATGATGATGGATCGATTATCCTGCTGGCGGAATGTCGCGATGGCTTTGGTCGCCCTGACTTTTTAAAATGGTTCGAGAGTGCAGATTCTGCAGCGCTCGAACAGCGTCTCGTTGAAAAGTATGAAGTCAACGGTCAAACTGCATGGTCTCTTCTCACAAAGGCGGAGCGCTTTAATGTGCAACTCGTTTCTGATCTCCTGGATGATGATGTCAGATTTATGAGAATGCAGCCCGCCAGAAGTCTTGAAGAGGCACTGAAGCGGGCCGGCGATTATCAAAGCGGGTTCATTATGCCGAGAGGCGCGGCCGTCTTACCCAGATTGACCTCATGAGTAAGCAATGGAATTGTTATTGTCATCCTGCGTTGTGAGGAGTTGGAGGTGGCAAGACCGCGACTCCCTTGTGCGTCATGCAAACAACCGAAAGGTATGGATAAATCTTCGGGACCGATTTCCGTACCCGTACACTAAGGACGACGCGCGACGGTGGCTTGATTGTGTTGTCGAATTAACCCCTGCAACTAACTTTGCCATAGACGTAAAGGGAGAGGCAGTGGGCGGAATCGGGTTTTCAATCCAGGCAGACGTCAGTTATCGCTCGGCTGAAATCGGATACTGGCTGGGTGAAGAGTTCTGGGGGCGCGGTATTGCGACGGCGGCGTTACTCGGTGTCACGGAACACGCTTTTGCCGTGTATGATCTTTGCAGACTGTACGCTCATGTGTTTGAGTGGAATGTAGCCTCGGCTCGAGTTCTCGAAAAGGCCGGTTATGCGTTCGAAGGTCGATTAATTAAAAGCGTGACCAAGGATGGCAAAACGATAGATCAATTGCTTTACGCGAAGACGATCGATTAGCGGGCTAGTGGTCAATTGTTCGTAGTTAATAGGACCTATATGACCTATTGGACTTATCGCTACTGATCACTGACCACGCGACACTCTCTGCTTTTCAACAAACAAGGAGATCACGATGCGAAACATAGCTCTGATGCTCATTCTTCTTCTCGGGGCCGTTGTCGTTAACGCTCAGGAAATCAGCACGGCGAACGAGAAACGTGTATCGACCGGCGAAGCGGCAGTCGCTCTTGATGCGACCGGCGCTGGCGTTCTCGAAGCGAAAATGCTGACGACGACGCTCAATGGCGCTCCGGACACTCCCGTTACGAACACTCGAATTGTTGTTCGCAACATCAGCCCAATTGCCTTCGGCTTCATTTCCGGGATTGCAACTTTCTACGATGCGAGTGGCGTGCGCTGTGGTGAAGGAGTATTTAAGGCAGACGTACTGGCCCCAAACGAATCGTTCGAAACCGACACTCCCGGAGTTAGGATTCACTGCGCAGCCTCTTCCTGGAGAGTTGTTGCAACAAGCCTGATTCCTCGAGTAGTTCCGAACTCAAATCCAACCAGCTCGAGACTAATAATTACAATCGATGGTGAACAGCACCCGTTGCAACTAGACAAACCACTCACGCTGGGCAGCAGCGATAAGCCACGAACAATTGTTATTCGCGAAGTTCCCTAATTAAGCACGCTTTTGCCTTGACCATCGCTTCTCTCGGGCTCTAGCATGACATTAAACTTAAGAGCGAGCCCGAATGGGGAAGAGTTTTATGGCAGACGAAGAACGGAAATGTGGACATGCAACCTGTGACTGTCGTGTCGGTGGCGATGAAAAGTACTGCAGCGAATACTGCCGGAATGCTGAGAAGTCAGGAGTAGCAGAAATAGGCTGTGGTTGTGAACATTCGCCCTGCAGGTAAGTGCAGCTTAGTCCGCGTAACTCAGATATTCCCTCAATAGTCAGACTGTAATTTAGGGTATCGTTTGCGGCAACACGTCAAACGTTGCCCCAACGTGTTAATGTACAGATATCGAGAATGCTTCCTCTCCTGATCGAACTGCAACGACTTAAACGATTGGATCGCACGGGTTGGACTCTGCGAGGATTACCAAACGGGACCGAGTCCGTAGCGGCACACTCTTTTGGAGTTGCTTGCACCGCGATGCTGCTGGCGGATGAACTTAGCCGGCAAGGTGTCGAGATTAACGTGGAGAAGGTGTTGCGAATTTCCCTGTTACACGATTGGGCTGAAACGCGAGTCGGAGACATGCCACGGACCGCGAAGATGTATTTTGGAGCGGAAGTTACTCGAAAAGCAGAGACGGGTGCGTTCACGGACATAGTTAGACCATTGAATGAGGCGAATGACTATCTTGACCTGTATGAGGATTACGAGAGTCGAGTAAGTCTGGAAGCACGACTAGTCAAAGCAGCAGACGTCATCGATTTGCTGGTACAGGTGTTGGCCCTGGAGAGAGCTGGTGCGCGTGGTCTTAATGAGTTTTGGGAAATTGCAGAGAACCCGGACTTCCAATTAACAGGGCCAGCCAAAGAAATCACAAATCAACTTGTTCTTTCACTCCTGCATGCAAGAAGGGAACTTCTCCAAGTTTCGCGCCAATGATGGACCTGCTATCTGATTTGACGTGGGGCAAAGCACTCATTGGCGTTCTGATTTTTCTCGGGACCTTCATTGCCAACATTGCCCTCGTTTCCTTCATCCTCGTCAAGATACCTGCTGATTACTTTAAGAAGACTCATAAAACCGAATTTTGGGTCGGGCCCAACCCGGCACTTCATGCGGCCAGGATGATTGGCAAGAACATTCTCGGGATTTTTCTTGTCGTTTTGGGAATTATTCTTTCCATACCAGGTGTACCGGGTCAGGGCCTGCTTACAATTCTGCTGGGAGTTGTGTTGCTGGATTTTCCCGGAAAGCGGCACTTGGAACGCAAATTGTTAGGTCGACAGGAAATTGTGAAGACGATAGATCGGTTGCGTAAGAAGTTTAATAAGCCTCCGCTGGAAATTGATTAGGTGCGATCTCAGATTTCAGGCCCCAGATTCAACTTTCGGAGCCATCATTTGAGATCTGAGATGTGAAATCTGAGTTCTACGCCTTCGTTGACAACAAAAAGTCTTGTTTGCTAGGTTGAACGCCACTTTCGCGATTCATTGGCGTTTGACGTATTATTTGCGCCCTAAGGCTTCGTTAATGCTCAAGTATCTCAACGCCAGAGTTGCTTCTTCACGATGTTTGCTATTGGTCGTTCTCCTTCTAGTCCTTACTAGCTCGACAAGCTGCAGTCTGTTCGGAACTCATAAGAAAGTTTCAATACCGCCGTTGCTTCCGCGCGTAAACGGCAGCCGCGAGCAAATGATTCAGGAAGTAAATCGACTCGCCGCGATTAAATCCATTCACGGAAAGTTAGACATTCAGTTTGAAGATACTTCATTTGCCTCTTTTGGGATTGCCGAGAAATACCGGCAGGTAGATGGAAACCTGACTCTGCAAAGGCCGGGAAAAATTTTTCTCGCGCTTCAGTTTACGATCGTCGACATTGCCCAAATGGCATCTGACGGCGACCACTTTGCGGTGGCCATTTTGCAGGGAGATGAGAAATACAAACGTTTTGTGAAAGGAACTAATAACGCCGTTTATTCTCGACTCGACCATAATGGTGATACGGCGCCGGCAACCAAGAGTAAACAAAAAGGTGAAAAGCAAACTGTTAGTGCGCTGTCGAATCTTCGTCCTCAACACCTAACCGACGCATTCATTATTCGTCCGATCGATCTGAATGCGGGTTCTATCTATTCACTCAGCGAGTTCTTTCAGGAAGAGGCTGACACGCGACCGCAGGCCAAGACGGGATCGCGCGTGATGCGTGGCTATTACCTGTTGGAAGAACTTTCTCAACCAAAAGATGGTGAGACCAGTGTGCTCAGACGATTCTGGTTCGATCGGGTCGATAGGATTCGGCTGGCGCGCCTGCAGACGTTTGACGGTCAAGGTCAGATCGTTACTGATGTGTCGTACTTCGATGAAAAGCCGATCGGTAGCAGTGAAACCGCTTCACTGCCCAGCCGAATCGAACTCACTCGTCCTCAGGATCAATACAAAATAAGTCTTAGCTATCAAGATCCAGGCTCAGTCGATTTAAATAAGGACTGGCCGCCTCAGGCCTTTGTTTTGCAAAACAAGTGGCAGCTACCGGAAGTGGATCTTGATGCCGAGAAGGCAAAGACGCCCACGGCCAATCACTAGTCCCTTCTGTCTGGTAGATATCAATAGCGAATTTGTATTAACATCTGACTCTTGATTCTGGCATTCATATATAGGTTCCTGCTTAGTCCGACCTATCTGAAGCGTGCCGCATGGAATAACAAACGGACGCGACGTTTCGATGCGAACAATTCTGCAAGCTGAAAACCTGGAGAAGGTTTATCGAATAGGCAAAGTTGATGTGCCCGCATTACGGGGCGTGTCTCTCGAAGTGCAGGAGGGCGAGTTTGTCGCCATTATGGGGCCGTCGGGCTGCGGAAAATCCACCATGTTACATCTGCTTGGTGGGTTGCTGACGCCAAGCAGTGGACGAATTGTGATCGATGGAGAGGACATAACGGCGGCATCGGATGCGAAACGAACAGAGGTGCGGCGTAAAAAAATCGGCTTTGTCTTCCAGCGATTTAATCTGTTTCCCACCTTAACGGCTGAAGGAAATCTCCGACTAGCGGAGCGAATTCACGGCAACGGTGGCGGCGATCCGGCCCGGCGGCGTGAAGTATTAAAGCTCCTTGGACTTGAAGACAAGCTCCATCACAAACCCCTTGAATTGTCTGGAGGTGAACAACAACGGGTTGCTCTGGCTCGAGCTGTTGTAACGCGGCCGGCTATAGTGTTGGCTGACGAACCCACCGGAAATTTGGACTCCGAGAACTCAGCTTTAGTCCTAAACATGTTTCAGGAGCTGAATTACCGCTTTCATCAAACCATTATCATGATCACTCACAATCCCGAGGCTGCAGCGATGTGCCGGCGCATAATACAGATGCGAGACGGTCATATCGTTGAGCACCAGCCAACAGTTAGATTCTGATTATCGTTTACAGACCCCTTAACAGACAGCTAGAATCTACCTACCTTCCAGCCGCGGTCATCGTGGCTGATTACTTGCAAGCTTGAGGATGTGCAGGGCCTGCTAACCACGCTGAAAAAGATTTTCTTTTGGAACTACGCACGCAACACATGGCAATGGGATGTCCTCTGTGTTGTCATTCTGATCTTTATATTTCTGACCCCCAAAAGCTGGTTTTCGAGTGGCGAACGGTCCCAGGCGCAAGAGCATCAAAACCCAATCGTCAAAACCGTCCTGTTGACACCCGAAGTTATTGGTAATCAACCAGATAAGGGTCAAATTGAACGGCAGGTCCGCTTGGTAACGGGACGCGATCAGGTAGAGATAGTTGACGTTCGAAAAGTGGTCGCGAATGACGGCAGAGTACTCAGCTTCGAGGTTGACATACGATGACCTTTCCCTATAATTGCACGGTTTTTTGCGAGCCTCGGGAAAGGAGAGACGTTTAAGGAGTTTTTATGAAGAGATTTATTCCCCTGAGTTTGGTTGCAGTTCTAATCCTATCCGCTTTCATAGCTGTTTCCCCGACAGCAGCAAATGGCCAGAGTGCCGGGCTGGTGAGCTCGGTGTTGAATCGCCTGGAAAAAAACAGAGCGAGTCTGAAGTCGCTCCGAGCTGGTCTTACGATGGAGAAATACAATTCCCAGCTCGGCACGAATGACCGCTCGACGGGGGTTGTTTCTTATCTTCCCGGTGCGGGTCGCAATTCGTCCGTCCGTATTGAGTGGAAGAGTCCGCAACATGAGATCATTGCCGTCCAGAATGGCAAGTATGTTCTTTTCAGACCGCGCTTGAGGACAGCATACACAGGTAGTTCGACAAAAGGTCCAAAGCCGGCAAACGGCATTCTGGACATGATGTATATGTCGCGCCAGCAATTGGAAGCTCGCTTCGAACCTTTAAAGGATGTCCGTGAAGAAACCATTTGGGGAGGTGTTAGCACTATTCACCTGACACTGATTCCAAAGGGTAATGCGAGTTACAAATACGCCGAGGTTTGGATTGACGCGTCTGGAATGCCGGTGCAAAGCAAAATTGTGGAGAAGAATGAAGACTCCACTACGATGCGCCTCTCTGACCTTGAGAAGAACATTAAACTATCTGGCGACGAATTCAAGATTTCGCTTGATTCAGACGTAAAGGTCATTAAGAGTTAGCGAGGTCCTAAAACTAACAGACTCGAGGGCTCTGTTTGTAAACAAGCAGAGCCCTTTTGTTTTTAGAAATTTCTCCGGGCCTTCTCTGCTTCTCTTAGTCTCTGCGGTGCCGAGACGCGGAGGAAGCACAGATAAGATCATAGGTGGACAGGGCGTTTTTGAGCTGTCTTGCTTTCTCATAAGTGAGTCGCATATTCTTCGTCGTCACAACGGTCCATCGATTAGCAAGTTAGTTGCCTCGAGTAATGAGAAAAACGAAATTTCTAAAACTAAAAATGCGCGAAGCGAGCTTTATCAGTCGCGCACTTTTATCAAGCCGGCATCCCGTACTTGCCCATCTCATTCCAATGCGCCGCTGCAATCTGGCATGCGGGTATTGCAACGAGTACGACCATACCTCGAAACCAATCGACCTTGAGATCATCAAACAACGGCTGAACAAGCTTGCGGATTTGGGAACTTCGATCGTCACGATCTCGGGTGGCGAGCCAATGATGCATCCCGAACTGGATCAAATTATCCATCACATCCGCACGCGGGGAATGATTGCCGGGTTGATATCGAATGGTTATTACTTCACCCCTGAGCGAATCAAGCGTCTCAACAAGGCGGGCCTCGAGTACTTGCAGATTAGTATCGACAACATTGAGCCTGACGAAGTTTCCCGAAAGAGTCTTCGTGTACTCGACAAGAAACTGCGCTACTTGTCCGAATGCGCAGACTTTCATGTCAACATCAATTCCGTGATTGGCGGCGGCATCAAGAATCCGGATGATGCACTGACGGTAGCGAAGCGTGCAGTTGAGCTGGGTTTCTCAACCACCGTTGGCGTGATTCACGATAGCGATGGAACACTCAAGCCACTGTCTGCGAAAGAGAAGAGCATCTTCCAGCAGGTGAAGAAGCTGGGCAATAAAGACCACGCTCGGTTGAATTGGTTCCAGGACAATATCGCAGAAGGTAAACCTTATCAGTGGCGATGTCGTGCCGGTGCCAGGTACCTGTATGTTTGCGAAGAGGGTTTAGTACATTGGTGTTCGCAGCAGCGGGGCTATCCTGGAATTCCTCTCGAGCAATACACGATGGAAGATTTTGATCGTGAATACAACACCGAAAAATGGTGTGCCCCTACCTGTACACTTCAATGTGTTCACCAGGTTGGAATCCTCGACAACTGGCGCGATCCCCAGAAGACTCCCGAGCAGATGGCGAAGGAACAGAAGACCCGGGAACGGATTGCTGACATGTTGAAAGTGGAGTGACTTAACACAGGGATCTGATTGGTTGCAGACCCGATGCTACCGCGTCCCGGTTCTGACTCGTGCTGAATCGCACCTCTCATCAACTTCGAGGCAAGTCTTACTCATCAGAAACTTCTTATACTCAACCACTGCGTCATCTTTGCGATTCAACTTATCGAGCAAATACCCCAGCTGCAGGTGAATTGAATCGTCCGGTTCGCCGCCCGCCGCAGCGATCCGAAATTCATTAATCGCCTCATTCAGATCTCCGGCTTCCATTAAAGACAACGCCAGTAATTTGTGAGTGTGGGTATTGTCTTCAACCTTCAATGCCTCTCGATACTCTTGGATAGCCGTAATTTGATCTGAACTTACTTTCGCAAACGATGCCCGCGCAAGATGCGAATCAACTGAGTGCCTATCTCTATACTGATATACAGCGAAGATTCCGAGTAAGACAGCAACGTAAACTGTGGGAACAGCGAACCTGTGTTTGATATGTTCGATTCTTGATGGATGCCAAAACAGAAGAGTGGCCAGATAAATTGGGACGACAACAGATGGAAGAAAGAGAGCGAGTCCGGCCCATAGAAATGAGTAATGAAGAGAGAATCTTCTCCGAGCGGAAGCCAGGATCCAGGTTGACAACAGCGTAGCTAAGACAATTGCGGTGGGTCTGATGAGATCAAATATCTCACCGGCCGACATGTTAGCTGGGAAGTTCACTTAAATGCGGACCGAGGTCTCCGGCGACTTTGAATATCGACACCGAACTCGACAGGCCTAATCCAGAGAGTCTCCCGGCCATGATAACAATTGTCTCGCCGGGCCTTACCACGCCGGCCTCAAGCAACGTGTCTTCACCCGCTTTCAGCATTTCTTCGGTAGAGTGGGCTCTTCTAATCAACAGTGGTTCGACGCCCCATATCAAAGACAATTCGCAAATTACTTCAGGCCTATGAGTCAAAGCAATAATCCGTTGGTCCGGTCGCAAAGCTGATAGTCGTCTGGCCATAAGTCCCGAAGCAGTGAACACTGCGGTCACTCGCGTTCCCATTTCTTCAGCGGCAAACACCGCCGCTTCACACAGTGCTCGACTCACTCGGCCGGATTGTTTACCCGCCCACTCTTTCAGATGGTCCGGTATTGTCCGTCCAGTTTCTGCTGATTCAATGACACGGGCCATCGTTTGTACCGCAGCAACCGGGTAAGCGCCGGTTGCAGTTTCATTCGATAGCATCACGCAATCAGTTCCATCCCAAACTGCGTTGGCCACGTCGGAAGCCTCGGCACGGGTCGGACGTGGATTGCTAACCATTGATTGCAACATCTGTGTGGCGGTAATGACCATCTTCCCTGCCTTGATGGCTCTCTCGATGATGGTCTTTTGATAAACCGGAACTAATTCGACACTTGTCTCGACACCGAGATCTCCGCGTGCCACCATCACGCCATCTGCTGCACTGATGATTTCATCCAGATGATCAATCGCTTCTGATTTCTCTATCTTGGCGATGAGTGGAGCGTAGCCGCCGGACTCCGCAATCAGACGTTTTGCTCGTTCACAATCAGCAGCTTTGCGGACAAAAGAGAGCGCGATATAGTCCGCCGCCTGTTGCACCGCCCATTTGAGATCGACAATGTCCTTTTCAGTCAAGGAGTCGATTGGAAGATCAACGCCTGGCAGATTGATTCCCTTGCGTTCGCCCAGGGAACCGCCATCAACTACTCGACAGATGACTTCAGTTTCGGTTGTTTTTTCTACCGTGAGGGCGATGGCCCCATCATCCAGCAGCAAACGAGAGCCTGGCTGGACAACCTTCGGAAGGTCTGGATAGTTCGTCGAAACTCGCTCGGAGTCGCCCTCAATCTTTTGAGTTGTGATTGTGAAGAGCGCTCCGGGTGAAAGTTTTACGGGTTGACCATTCTTAAGTCCACTGGTCCGGATTTTGGGACCGGAAAGATCGACTAGCACTGCTAAGGGCACGCCCATTTTTTTAGCGGTTGCGCGCGCCAGTGCTATGTCAGCAGTTTTCTCTTCGTGTGTGCCGTGCGACATGTTGATGCGGACACCGTTCGCACCAGCCGCGAGTAATTGTTCGATTACTTCAGATTGACGTGATGAGGGTCCGAGCGTGATAAGAATTTTTGCTTTTTTCAAAATGATCCCTGGGATTTCAGATTTAAGATTGTGGTTCGTGTTCAGTGGCCCGAGGCTCGATAATATAGGACCTATAGGACCTATTCGACCTATTCACCTAAGTCTTCAATCTTCTCGAGTCGTCTCCTGCGCGAGCCCATGATGAAGCCGTGTATAGCCATCACGACACCGGTGAGCATGTAAGTCATGCCAGCAAGTCCCGATAAATGATAACCACCGAACCAAACCAGTGAAATTGAGATCAAAGCGATAAGACAATTCAAGCCGCTTTCCTGAATACTGCTGATCGTGTCGAAGCGTTCCAACTTGTTCAGCTCAAGTTGTTCTCGGCATCTGTATGCGTGAACATGCAATAAAACAAAAACTACGAAGATTGCGAGATAACCGATTCCGAAGATTAGCATCAACGTCCCCATTTGATTGTCGGTCTCAAGCATCGCTTCAATATTGCCGTTTGGAAGTCGGACCTCGCCATGACCCCCCGTGAACTTGCTCACCAGAAAAGTGAACAAGAACTTCAAGGGATAAACATAGAACAGAATTAGGAACAGAAGTACTGCATTTAGAACAATGGTGACTGTGTCTTGCAGCCCATATCGGCGGAAAAACTTGTGCTGGTTGTACCAAACGAGAAACAACAAAGCGAAGCAGATCGCAAAAGCACCGAAACCACTCATCGCCTGGGCCAACTCGTTGAAAGTCTTCGGTACTTCCAGAGACACAACCAGCAGAGTAATAGCAAACCCAAATACGGCATCGCTGAGGCCTTCGATGCGTGAAATCTCTTCACTTCGCCAACGAAATTTTCCAGCGGCCCCCACTCGTTTTTCTATTAGTTTCTCTCGAATCATTTTCGCGGCTCCGGGGATAGCCAACCTGAGAACGTGATGGATGTTTTTACTGTAATGCTGCTTCGACAGCCTGATCTATTTGTGCCCCAGTGTAGTATCCAAAACCTATAAAACGTTTCGCCAGGATGCCGCTACGATCAAACACGAATGTTTGTGGAATTGCCTGGCTGTCGGAGAGTAAGAGATCAACCAGATCGTCATCTGGCTGTCCGAGTGGATATTGAATGTTGAATCTATGCGCAAACGCCGGAACTCGCTCAATGTCATCTTCGCCGCCGACGTTTAATCCAACAACTCTGACCTCATCTTGATAACGCGACTGCAACGCAACCAGATGCGGAATACTGTCGCGACAGGGCCCACACCACGTGGCATAGAAGTCGAGTATGAGCACCTTACCTTTGAACTCACCGAACGAACTGTGCTTTCCATCTGCAAGTACCCAGCCCATCTTCTCGATAGACTTTCCATTGAGCGGAGGCATTGGTAACGCAGTTGGAGGAGGATTCGATACCACCGGTGCGTTCGAGTTACTTAAGTTCTCATTACTATTGCATGCGCAAACAATAGTCAGAACCAGGACCACCAGCGTCAGGGATATGAATCGGCCGGAGAAGATAGCTTTACTCATCATTATCTCGAGCTGCTTCGTGATCGGTTTGAACTCTTCCCACTTCTTCTTCTGGTAACCTTTCGCCCGGGACGCGATATTCACCCTCCACCCAACGTCCAAGATCGACCAGTTGGCAACGTTCGGAGCAGAACGGACGAAACGGATTATCTTTCCACTCGACTGGTTTACCGCAGGTAGGACATTTCATCAACTTGAAAGCTAGTGGTCACGCCTAAACAAGGGAGGCAGGCCGCTTGATCAAAATTCGTCTATTAACGAATTCGATCGTACCTTCGCGGCGCATAGCGTTCAAGCGCACGGTGACGCTTTCGCGTGTGGAACCAACAATTGAGGCAATTTCGCGATGAGGAAGTGGAATATCGATGAGAACCCCTTCGGGTTCGGAGACGCCGTAGCGGTCGGAAAAGTCTGCAAGCAACCTGTCAAGTCGGGCGGGAATCGCATTGAGTGCGAAGTCAGCAAGGCGCCGTTCTGCATGTTCAAGGCGTTGACCGATCAATCGGAAAGTGTAATCATGAAGCCTGTCATCCTCAGCCATCCCCCGTTTGAAATCTGCGACGTGAATTCGCAAAAGTCTCGAGTTTTCATAGGCAACAGCCGAATTTGCGCGCTGCCCCGCGACAGAATAGAGAGCCGATTCCCCAAATAGCGAGCCCTCTGGAAGTATGTCGATAACAGCTTCTCTCCCGGTTTCAGTTTCGATGCGACAGAGCTTTATGCGGCCATGAATAATTGCGTAGAGATAGTCAGCCGGTTCACCCGCACGGTAGACAAATCTACGGCGACGAAAATCCAGGACGACGGAGCTGTTGACTAAATCTGAAGCGAGGCTGTCGTTTAGAGATGAACCGAATTCGAGTTGACGAATTATTTCAGCACGGTCACTGGCAGTCAGGTCGCGTGCGCGCTTTTGATCTTGACCGGCATTCATCTGCCTATCCCTCTAAGGATGGAGTTGTAGCAATAAATCGGTTATCTCAGCGTGACTGCGCATATCCAAGGTGGTCCTCAACGGGTCTGTTGCTTTTGAATTGTAAGGAGACCCGCGACTCGAAAAAAGGTGCTATTTCGGCGATTTGGAGCTTGACTCAATGCTTGGGCGAGTCCGGCACGAAACGAATTAACCGAATGGCCCGAGACTGTAGCATGAAGGCCCAAAAGGGGCAAGAACTATAACGGTACAAGTTTCGATTATGGAGTCAGAATCAAATATCCTCGTCGTTGATGATAATCCCGACAAACTACAGCTGCTAAAGGCGGCTTTAACGTTAGCTGGTTATCGCGTCAGCACAGCAACCGATGGTGATGAAGCGCTCGCGGCAATCGAGTCGTATCAGCCGGACCTTGTAATCACTGACGTCATGATGCCGCGTATGAATGGCTATGAGTTGGCCCAGCGGATAAGGGCCAATCCGCGTACGAAATTCATTCCGGTGATTATGCAAACTGCGGCCGGTAGGCGCGTCGAAGATTTACGACGAGCATCGGAAGTGGGAGCATTGGGCTACATCACCGATCCGACCGATCTCGATCTGTTGTTAGCTCGAACCAGAACGCTGCTGGAATTCAAGGCTTACCTGGATGTTTGTGAGGAAGCGGCATTCACGGACCATCTTACCGGCCTTGCAAACCGCCGGAGATTCGAACGACAGCTGGAACGTGAAGTCAATCGTACGCTGCGTCTCGAGCACCCGTTCAGTTTGCTGATGATTGATATCGATAATTTCAAAGGTTTGAACGATACATTCGGGCACGATGTGGGGGATGAAGCCATTCGCCAAATTGCCAAAGTTTTGAAAGAGGGCACGCGGGGAATCGATTTAGCCGCACGTATCGGAGGTGACGAGTTCGCAGTCCTGCTCGTGGAAACTGAGCTGACCCGCGGACTTGAAGTTGCGGAGCGCCTAAGAACGGCGATTAGAGACTTGTCGATTCCGCCGCTAGCTTATGTTACGGCGAGTTTTGGAGTTGCAGAATGTCCTTCTAGCGCGCAGACTTCGACTGATATCCTAAAGGCCGCCGATAACCTGCTTTATGAGGCCAAAAGGAATGGCCGAGATCAGGTTGTCGGCCCGGCTTCGATGAAATCGAACTCAGCAGTAGCCGGAGACGTACAAAGCGAAGGAACAAGAGCTGGTACGTGAGGTTTGCGATGGCTGATTACAAAGATAGGTTAGATGAATGGCAACAAGCGGCACGGCGCAAAGCTCGTGAGCTGGATGAGAAGTTTGCCATTTCGGATTTAGTCGGCGAAGGTGCGCGCGCCGCGGGAGAAGCAGCACGACGCGGCGCCGAAACGATGGCCAACGGCGCTGAGCGGTTGCGCAGCGAAGCCCAGCGACTTTCTGACGATGAAGAAGTCGGTGACGCAGCGCGCCGAGCTGCAGGTGGCGTGAAGAAAGCCGGCGAAGTATTTCGTGATGTGGCGGGCGATGCCGGAAAGAAAGCCGGTGAAGTCCTGGGAGACGCCAAGGGTTATTACGATCGTGCGTCTCAGATCTACGGAAGTGGGGCGAGCTTTGCACGCGCTTCAAGTGCGGCTACATCCGGAGTGTTGAAGGCAAAGGATTGGATCAAAGAGAACCCAGGTAAAGCTGCACTAGTCTCAGTATCGCTGGTGCTCGGCATAAGAGCTGGCGCCGCCTTCCCCGGACTCGATGCAGTGTTGTTAGGATCGCATCCGCACTGGTTAACTCATTCTGCTTTACCTGTCTATGGATTGCGGAAAGCGAGTGAGAAGTTTGATGAATACCTGAGGAAGCAGGAAGAGCTGATTGGTCGCGGCGAGTTAACGGAAGCAGAACAACAGCGTATTCAGTTTGAGCGCAACATTGCGAAGTACTTAGGCGCTCCGCTATTGGGCGCGTTTAGCTGTGCAGCAGGCGCTGCGATGTTTGCCCAGATCTTCCAACCCGGCGCGATCACTGGCGCGCCAATCAGTTGGTTACTTGGTGGCAATCCCTTTCTTGATGGCGTATGGCTTTTTGCAAATGGAGTTATCTGCTTCCACCAGGGTTACAAGTTCTTCATGATTGCGCTGGCGAATCAGGATGAAGTGGCGAGGGTTGTGAAGGAGATTAAAGGACTCTTGCCGGCAAGTGTAAGTTAGGCTTTAAAAATGTCCGACGAACTTTAGGAAGCTCTGATTAAGTACGACAGGCTGTTAGCCTGTCGGCGGTCTTGGGCCACAATCGTAAAGGTAAACGACAGGCTAACAGCCTGTCCTACTTAATCAGAGCTTCCTTTAGTTTGTCGTGCTGCGATATCAAGGCTCTGTTGAATTTCAAAGCCACGAGTTCGGACGACGACAAACTGAAGTTCGTCGGACATTTTTATGTGTGGCTTACCTATTTAATCGTAATCGGGAAAGGCCAGAAGCACAGCGCAAATACAATCAAAGTCAGAATTCCAATCACAACCCGTTTCGTTCCCAGCGGCTCCATCACCGGCGGCTGCGGATGCTTTACCTTCAACATTATTCCTAGCAACACGGTGTATAGAAATCCACTTGGACTTCCGTGCCACCAAAAGCCGAGCACTGCGAGCAATGCCATTGAGATGAACGCCGTCCGCCCAATTATTTTGTGTGCTCGCTCCCCAAAGACCGCGAAGGTCCCGTGTCCGCCGTCCAGTTGACCCACGGGCATCAAATTCAAACTCGTAACCAGCAGTCCGATCCACGCCGCCATGTAGTAGGGATTGATTGGAGAATTAATTTCGAGCCTCACACCCATCAACCGTGCGAGTAATCGAAACAACAAAGGGTCATTGAAGTAGATTCCTGACACAGATGGCTGAAGCGCCGGAGGCCCAATGGTTGCAAGTCCGATCACGGAAATCGGAATTGCTACGACGAATCCTGCAAGGGGCCCGGCTAAGCCAATGTCAAACAACGCACGGCGCGTTGGAATCTGTGATTTTATCTTTATGAACGCGCCAAATGTACCAGCCACAAAGTAGGGCGGAGCTGGCAGGAAATAAGGCAGCGTTGCCTCAACGCCGTAATACCGCGATGCTAAGTAGTGACCCATTTCGTGCGAGAACAATATTGCCAGCAACGAAGCTGAGAACGTAGCTCCATTGACGATCACGTCTGGATTCAATAAGGCGAACTTAAGGAGCGCGCCAACGGAATAGAGATAGGAAAGCGGCAAATAAAGAACGTAATCGAGAGGAGTGCGCAGCGCCGGCTCTGAATACGGCACATCGGCCACTAAAGACATCCCGGCGAAAACCGTGGAGAGGACTGTGAGGATGAATAGCCCGCCGTGTAATCTCCACTCGCGGGCTGAAGGCGTAGTGGATTGACGGTGTAAATCGTCAAAGAGTGGCGCAACTTCTCGAATTGATTCGTCCATAAATGTTCGACAGGCTAACAGCCTGTCGTACGTAATAACACTTAGAATACTAAAGGCTAGAGGTTGGATGCTCCCGCAATTCCATCTCTAGCCTTTCAGAAGTGTCCGATATGCTTTAGCTTTGGAGTGCGACGGCCTGCCGTCGCTTTGTTACAGGACTATCGAATCTCTCGAAACGCGGGCCTCTCGGACGTTGTGACAAAGCGACGGCAGGCCGTCGCACTCCAAAGCTAAAGCGTATCGAACATCAGCCGCTGTCTTCGCCATTCTCGTGCGCTTGAAGTTCTTTGCCGGGTTTGAACCGAATTGTTTTACCTGATGGGATGGCGACTTCTTCCCCAGTTCGAGGATTACGCCCGACGCCGCGCTTTCGTGGCTTAACGACAAAAACTCCAAAACCTCGCAGCTCAATCCTCTCGCCCCTGGTTAGTGCTTCCTTCATCGAATGGAAGAGTGCCTCAACAGCCTGTTCGGCCTTCATTTTTGGCACGCCTGTTTTGTCGGCAACGCGATTGATAATGTCTAACTTAATCACGACCAGGAGCCTCTCTTTTCCGCCGTGCTGGGGCAGCACGACTCAACTGGGCTACAAAGCAGGTCAGGATGATAGAGAGGCGTGACGAACACTGTCAAGGAATGCTCAGAACTAATGAAAGCGTCAGTAAAACCATCGCAATTACAGGTTTGACAAGCGCTTTCCTGAAAGCTAACCTCAAAATTGTTGTTATGGTTATAGCTTCTGTGGTTTTACGACTAGACTTGTTTTGACGTTATGTTTGGAATACGAAGACGCAAGCCGCCACCGTTTGGGGGTGTGCACGTTGACGACGACAAGGACATACAAATCCTAAGACCGGAAGAGTCTTCAAGAGACGACTTGTGGTCTGAAGCTCGTCTACTTTTACGCGATCTGATTTTCGCTTTGATGATTGCGGCGTTGGTGGTCGTGTTTATTGTTCAGCCCGTTAAAGTAGAAGGCACTTCGATGCTGCCGCGGCTCCATGACGGAGAACGAATCTTCGTCAATAAACTTATTTACTACGACGATTATCGCTGGGCGCCAAAACTTGACCGTGGTGACATCGTAGTCTTTTGGTTTCCAGACGATCCATCGAAGAGTTACATCAAGCGTGTGATCGGATTGCCTGGAGACACTGTTGAAATCCATGAAGGCGTCGTAAGAGTAAACGGGCGAGATCTGGACGAAACGTATTTGGACCCGCGCTTGAATCTGTCGCATCGAAACGCCGGCCCCCATTACGTTAAACCGAACTATTATTTCGTCATGGGTGACAATCGCGATAATTCGAGTGATTCGCGAATCTGGGGGTTGGTTCCGAAGAAATACATCTACGGTAAAGCGCTGTTTCGTTATTGGCCCCTGGCTGCGGCGAGTGTAATTCACCACGAGAATATTTCGTCTCCCGTACCGCCGGCTACGCAATACAATCCGAACACACAGGAAACACCCGAGTTTGATTCACCTCAATAGTTCCGTATCATTCAAGCAATTATGATCGGCTGGCTGCGGTTAGTACTGATGATCTTCTACTCACCGCTGCGCGGGATAAAAGAAGCCCGCGATCACGGATCGCTGTTGCCGATTGCCTTCATCGCCTTTCTAAGTCAACTCGGATACGCACTTGCCTCAAAACGGTTCGCGGGCGCTGCCTCCCTCAGATCTGTTCTTTGGTCCGAAGTATTTCAAAGCGCGATGACCGTCGTGCTGGTTGCCGTCATCTTTGTGCCGGTATTAACACTCGTGGCAAATACCTTTGAAAGGAAAGGCAGCTTCCGTGTTGTGTTAACGCAGGAGTTCGCTCCGTTAGCGGCGAGCATGTTCTACGTCGTTACTGCGAGCAACATCGCGGCCGTAGCTATCGCGGCGTTCTTTCATTACTCGGGAATACAAGCTAGTCATCTTGCGAACGTCTTGCAGCATGTAGACGAATTTAAAGCGGCGCTTCCACAATCAGCGTTTTGGGACAGCGTAGCTCAGCAAATGGTCGATCCTGTGGCAATTTCTGAATCGCTCTTCCGGATGCCGAAACTCGCGTTGTTTCTGATCGGAATGATCCTGAGTGTGAAGGAAGCTTTTCGGATATCAGCACTGCGCTCGGTCGTGGTCACGATTACGAGTGTGCTCGGTGTGATTCTGATCATGCCGGTTTGGGCCATGTTGTTTTCGCATCTCGTCGGCTCTCCGTTCCTTCTGTTGCTGGTTTTTATTTTGCTGCGGGGCTACTTCACCGATTTCATGGGCCAGCAGCGAGCCAAAGCCAATTTCAGAAAGAACATGGAATTGGCCACACTAAATCCGGCGGATGCTTCAGCGCATTACAACCTGGGCCTCATTCATCAATCTCGGGGAGAGCTCGATGCAGCTCGTGAACGATTTGAAAAGGCCGTGCAGATTGATCCCGAAGAGATTGACGCAAGTTATCAACTTGGCCGAATTGCTCGCGCACAACAGCGATACGTTGATGCAATTCAACACTTCGAGCAGGTTGTTTCGCG